>Ga0075431_100000248_pt1 | contig 40965 bp, 38 predicted proteins | sample RhiMetdeltSRZDD5_FD_75297 | JGI IMG/M metagenome (GOLD analysis project Ga0075431, IMG submission 75297) | Populus rhizosphere microbial communities from Tennessee, USA - Rhizosphere MetaG P. deltoides SRZDD5 | ecosystem: Host-associated > Plants > Roots > Rhizosphere > Soil | place: USA... | reverse complement strand
CCCTGATCGGCTACAGCGACATCACCGCGCTGCACATGGCGCTGCACACGCAGGCGGGCCTCGTGTCCTTCCACGGCCCCGTGGCCTGGCGCGCGCTCACGCCCTACACGCTCGCGGAGCTCCAGCGCGTCGTCTTCGCTCCCGAGGCGCCCGTGCGGCTCGGCGCCCCGCCCCCGTTCGAGCGACGCCCCGGCCAGGTGGAGGCGGAGAACCGCGTAACCACTCTTCATCCGGGACGGGCGCGCGGCCGACTTCTCGGCGGCAACCTCTGCCTGATGGCGCATCTGGTGGGCACACCCTACTTCCCCGACTTGCGGGGCGCCATCCTCTTCCTCGAGGACGTGGACGAGCCCTACTATCGTATCGACCGGATGCTCACGCAGCTGTGGCTGGCCGGCGCGCTGGCCGGCGTGGCCGGCGTGGCGTTCGGGAAGTTCACGGAGGGCGGCCCCTCCCCCGGCTTCGTCCAGAACCGGGTGCTCGAGGACATTCTGGGCGAGCGCTGTCAGGCCCTGAAGATCCCCGCGGTGGCGGGGCTCATGATCGGCCACGTGGAGAACCAGACGACGGTGCCCATCGGCTGTCTCGCCGAGTTGGACGCCGACGCGCGCACGCTCACCCTGCTCGAGCCGGGCGTGAGCTGAGCCACCCAGGAGAGGACATGAGCGACGCGGCGGTGGTGGGGCTCCTCCATCCGGGGGAGATGGGATCGGCGGTCGGCGCGACCCTGGTGGCGAGCGGGGCGCGCGTGCTCTGGGCCTCGGCGGGCCGCGGCGCGCAGAGCCGCGAGCGGGCGGCGGCGCTCGGCCTCGAGGATGCGGGCTCCCTCGACGCGCTGACACGCCAGGCCGGCACCATCCTCTCGGTGGCGCCGCCGCACGCGGCGGTCGAAGTGGCGCGCGAGGTCGCCGCGCGGGGATACCGCGGCGTGTTCGTGGACGCCAACGCGATCGCGCCCGGCACGACGCGGGACATCGCGCGACTGATCCAGGAGGCGGGCGGCCGCTTCGTGGACGGCGGCATCATCGGGCCGGCCAACCGCAAGCCCGGCGCCGCGCGCATCTACCTCTCGGGGCCGGAAGCGGGCGCCGTCAAGCGGCTGCTGGAGAAGGGGCCCGTCATGCCCGTCGTGCTCGACGGGCCGGTGGGCGCGGCGTCCGCCCTCAAGATCGCGTACGGAGGCTGGAACAAGGGCAGCCAGGCCCTGCTCATGGCGATTCGCGCGTTCGCGGTGGCGGAGGGCGTGGACGAGGCGCTCCTCGCCGAGTGGGCGCTGTCCCAGCCCGACGTGCCCGCGCGCTCCGAGCGCGCCGTCAACGACAACGCGCGCAAGGCCTGGCGCTTCGTGGGCGAGATGGAGCAGGACGCGAGCGCACTCGCGCAGGCGGGGCTGCCCCCCGGGTTCCACGAGGCGGCGGCGGACCTCTACCAGCGCCTCGCCGGTTACAAGGACACGGCGACGCCGCCCTCGGTGGCCGAGGCGCTCGCCGAGCTGCTCAAGCGCCGGGGCCGCTGAGGGGCGCGCCGGTCACCGCGTGTTGAGGTCGTACTCGTCCTTGGTCACTTCCCTGATCTCCGCGACGGGCAGGGCCACGTCCTGCCGGGTCCTGTGATCCTTGAACCGGACATTGTTCGGCTGCCGGTCGAAGGACGTCGTGTAGTAAGACTTCCCGGTGTCCTTGTCGGTGATGCGGTAGTAGGTAGTGCAGCCCGAGACGAGCAGGGTCACGACGAGCAGGGCCAGTGTCACGCGTGCGATGTTCATGCCTCCCTCCCTTGAGGGAAGCGTAGGGAGCGGCCCAATGGCTGGCTATCGGACGAAGGTCCTACATGCGGGGTGAGGCGATGAAGCTCTCGGTCGAGTTCCCCAGCGTGGCCTACCGCGAGGGCCCGGAGGCGGTGCAGCGCCTCGCCCGGGCCATCGAGCGGATCGGCTACGACCACATCGACATCTTCGACCACGTCGTCATGGGGCACCCGATCGAGGGCCGGCCGCCGGGCCCGTACAACCCGGCGATGCCGATCCTCGAGGCCCTCATGACGCTGGCCCACCTGGCCGCCGTCACCACGCGCGTCACCCTCGGCACCGAGGTGCTCGTGCTCCCGCAGCGGGAGCCGACGCTGGTGGCCAAGCAGGTCAGCACGCTGGACACCCTATCGGGCGGCCGCGTGCGGCTGGGGGTGGGCGTGGGCTGGCAGGAGTCCGAGTACGACGCCCTCGGCGAGCCCTTCGCCACCCGCGGCGCCCGCATGGACGAGGCGATCGCGCTGCTCCGGGCGTATTGGGGCGACGCACGCGTGGACTTCACGGGACGCCACTATCACGCGACGGCGATGAGCATGGAGCCCAAGCCACCACAGGGACGCGCGATCCCCATCTGGATCGGCGGCTACTCCGAGGCGGCCTTCCGCCGAGTGGGACGGCTGGGTGACGGCTGGCTCGCCAGCCGCGTCAGCGACGCCGCCGACGCGCGGCGCGCCATCGAGGCGATCCGGCGCCACGCCGAGGCGGCGGGCCGCGACCCCGCGCAGATCGGCCTGCAGAGCATGGTGGCGCCGCCGCCCCGCGACGCCGAGGGCAAGCGCTTCTACGCCGAGCCCGATCGCGTGGTCGCCCGCGCTGCCGACCTCAAGGCGATGGGCTTCGCGTGGGTAACCCTCAACGCGACGGCCATCTTCCAGGCGGGTGCGCGCTCGGTGGACGCCATCGCGGATGCCCTCGAGGCGCTGCACGGTAAGATCCGCGCGGCGGTAGGCTAGGGATGGGCGGGCCCGGCGGCACCGTCGAGCGCTGCACCGTCATCCTCACACCGCGCGATCTCTTCTCGGTCACCGAGGAGTGCCTCGGGCACCTCTTCCGCAACACGCCGGAGCCCTTCGACCTCATCATCGCCCTCGGCGGCGCCCCCGCCGATCTGCGGCGCCGCCTGGAGGCCGCCTTCACGGGTAAGGCCCGCCTGATCTTCACGCCGGGCTTCATGAACACCGCTCAGCTGCGCAACCTGGCGCTGAAGGAGGTCGGCACCCGCCTCGCCGTCGCCCTGGACACCAACGTCTTCGTGCGGCCGGGCTGGCTGACCGCGCTGATCCGCTGCCAGCAGGAGACGGGCGCGAGCCTCGTGGTGCCCCTCATCCTGGACCGGGACGACCGCATCCACACCGCCGGCAACGATCTCTTCATCACTCACGAGCGCGGCGCCGCCTACGGGAGCATGGAGCTCCGCTTCCAGCACCAGAGAGTCTGCGAGACGACCAACCTCGTCCGCCGGGAAGTGGACTTCGGCGAGGTGCACTGCGAGCTCGTCGTCACCGACGACGCCGTGCGGCTCGGGATCTACGACGAGCGCCTGCGCGAGGGCAGCGACATCGACTCCGGCCTCACTCTGTCCCGCGCCGGGCGCACGATGATGTTCGAGCCGACCTCGGTCGTGTACCTTCACTATCCGCCGCTCATCCGCGCCGCCGAGGACGTGCCCTTTCACCGCTGGAAGTGGGACATTCCGGCGGTGATGGAGAGCTACCGCTACATGCAGGAGAAGTGGCAGATCGACGTCGGCGGCCCCCGCGCCGACTTCAAGCGCTATCTGGTCGGCGTCAACGCGCGCGTGGGGGCCCTCACCCAGCTCTATCCCTCGCGGGGGACGATCTTCGTGGATCGGCTCGTGCGGTACCTCGGCGAGCGCATGCCCAGCCTCGCGTCGGTCCGCCGCCGCTTCACCGCCTGGCGGGTGGGCTACTACCGGGAAGGTCCGTAGCCACTGAACCCTTCCGGCGTGCGCGAGCGTCCAATCAGACGGGGGGCACGCCACGCCGATATGAAGATTGTCGAGCTCTGGAGGTACCCGGTGAAGTCGATGGCCGGGGAGCGGCTGGACGGCGCTCGAATCGACGCGCTCGGCATCGAGGGAGACCGCGTGGTCCACGTCGAGGATGCCCGCGGTCGTGTCGTCACCGCGCGGACGCATCCCCAGCTCCTCGCGCACCACGCCGTCCTCGCCCCCTCCGGCGAACCGCTGGTGGATGGCGCGCCGTGGACACACCCTCAAGCGCGTCAGAGTGTCGCGGGCATCGTTGGCCAGGGGGCGCGACTCGTCCGCGACGAGACCGCCGACCGGTTCGATGTGCTCCCCCTGCTCGTCGCCACGGATGGCGCAATCACCCAGTTCGGATACGATGGCCGCCGCCTCAGGCCCAACATCGTCGTCGGTGATGTCGAAGGCCTCGCCGAACGCTCGTGGCCCGGCCACTGTCTGCGCGTAGGCGAGGTCCTCATCGGCGTGCAGGACCTTCGGGGCCGGTGCGTCATGACGACGTTCGATCCTGACACCCTGGCGCAAGACCCCAAGGTGCTGAAACGAATCGTCACAGAATTCGGCGGTGAGCTCGCGCTGAACTGCCACGTGATTCGAGGGGGCGAGATCCGGGTCGGCGACACCGTCGAACTGGTTACATGCCGGGAGAAGATGCGAGCGCAGCAGGCGGGCCGCGTCACTTGAGCTCTTAGTCACGCAATCGGGGATGGCGCCGCCGGTCAGCCACGCCGCCACGCCATTTCACCACTTCGCGTCCGTCTCGTAGTTCAGAGGCCGATGAGTCGCAGGCCCCGCTTCGTCGAGCAGGAGTTCCGCGATTTCCTCACGTGCGGGTTGCTGGGCCATCATCGCCCGCGCCCGCTTGGCGCACCGTCGAGGAAGTTTACGAAGCGCCCTACGAAATCGCTGCATAGCTTGCATCACTTCGATCTAGCTCTGAATTTGATGGCTCGATGGGGTGGCATCCCTCGTGCATATACCTCACCCAAAGGGGTCAACTAACATGAGAATGGATATAAAGAGGGCGTGGGTTGCAGCGGCCGCAACGGTGATGGTGTTCTCGATGGCTCATGAGGCATCGGCGGCGATCATCTCCGATCAGTTCCAACTGGTACCCGATAAGGGCACTGTTGAATTGATCGTCGATCAACTCGACTCGAACACCTATCAGTCCACACTGATCTGGACTCCGTTCGGTTATGCGGGGGGCGCGACCGATTACATCTCGAACGTCGCGGTCAAGCTGACGTCCGACGCTAGCATCGAATCGCTGATCGACGATCCGAACGGCGTCTGGGCTCTCGAGGTGGATGCCACGGCGAACTTCGGCGCTGCGGACGGATGCGGCGGCAATAGCCAGGGTGCGCTCTGTGCGAAGACCTCTGACGAGGCCAATACCACCGACGCATCGCGCACGTGGGTGTTCCAGTTCGACACGAGCTCGTTGTTCGACCAGGATGAGTTCCACGTTCAGGTTCAATTCCATAACGCGAACGACTCCAACGCCGGCCAGATCAGCACGCTGTTTGCCGGCGGCAGTACCCGCATTCGCGTTCCCGTGCCCGCGACACTCTCACTTCTTGGCCTCGGCCTTGTTGGACTCGGATTCGCTCGCCGTCATCGCACAAACTGAATTGACCGCGCAATCCGAACTCGACCTCGCCAGCCTGGCGGGGTCGTCGCTTGTGCCGACCGCGTAGGCCCTCGCGGGAGGGCGGGAACGCTGCAGAAGATCGCCAAGGCCCTCGGCGTGCCGGTGACGGAGCTGCTGGGGATGAGAAGTTCGGAATCCCGCCCACGTCCTGATTGCCAGGTGATTGCCAGAGCTGAGAGCCTGAAGCGTGGCGCTTAGTAACTACCCGAATTAGCTGGAGCCGGGGCGGGAGTTGAACCCGCGACCTTCTGATTACGAAGCGCTCCAACCCCTATTCCAGCAATCCCACCCTATCTCCGTCCGTCACCACCCAGCGCTCCAACTTCTTGTTGCGTCGAGCCTACTCGGGGCTAGGGCTGGATTGCCTGACCACACCCATTGCGACAGGTGAAGACCGTTGAGTAGCACCGGGAGTAGCGCCAGACATCCACCGCCCCCGGGGTAGGTTTGGGCAGCCCCAGGGAGGGAGGGTGCATCTTGACGGTTCCTGCGGTCACAGGCCGCAGGACAAAGGGACCCCCTTCCCGAAATAGAGGTTCCCTACTAGCGCGCAGCCAGTCCAAAATGCGGCTAATAGCAATGGACCGGCGTAGGTTCCTTACTGGTTCTGCTGCACTCCTCGCCGCACCGCTTGCCGCCGAGGCGCAGCCGACGCGGCGCATCGGTTTTCTCGTTCATTCAACCGCTCCGGTCAGTCCAGATACTCCTGGTCCGTTTTCGCAATTCGAACCGGCGCTCCGGGAGCGCGGCTGGATCAGGGGACGCAATGTCGTGGTTGAGTATCGGTACTCGGAGGGAAGGTCGGAGCGACTGGCTGACCTGGCTACCGAGTTGGCGCGACTTCGACCGGACATCATCGTCGCGCACACCAACCAGGCGATTGCGGCTGCCAAAAGCGCCACAACGAAGATCCCCATCGTCATGGTCATCGCGGTGGATCCTGTCGGCGCGGGCCTGATCGCGAGCCTGGCGCGTCCGGGGGGCAACGTCACCGGAGTGACGTTCGATGTCGGCGACGAGATCTGGGGAAAGCGTTTGGAGCTCTTGAGGGAGGCCGCACCAGAGGTGGTACGCGTCGCTATTCTGTGGAATCCCGCTTACGCGCCCAACCGCAATCGCTGGCAGGCGGTGGAAGAGGCCGCACGCAAGCTCGGCGTTGCTCTCGTGTCCGTCGAGGCCGACGCGGGTGGCGACCTTGAGAACCGGTTCGCGCTCATGGCCAAAGAACGCGCCCGTGGACTGTTTGTTTTCGGGGACCCCATGCTGTTCCGGCTTCGCAGCCAGATTGCCGTCCTCGCCCTCAAGCACAGCTTGCCTTCCGTCTCGCCGTACCGTGAAGGCGCGGATGCCGGGGGGCTGACCGCATACGGGGTCAGCCTCTCCGGCATGTCGCGCCAAGCCGCTCAGTATGTCGACAAGATCCTTAGGGGCGCCAAACCCAGTGAGCTACCTGTCGAACAACCGAACACGTTCGAGCTCGTCATCAACCTCAAGACCGCCAAGGCCCTAGGCCTCACGGTCCCGTCATCGCTCCTCCTGCGGGCGGATCAGGTGATCGAGTGACCGTTTGAGGCCCCCCCCCCAGCGGATCGGAGCGGGCAAGGTTTGGGCAGCCCTCCGGAGGAAGGTGGCATGCCTTCACGTCGGAGGCTCTTGTCTTCCCCAACGCCGCGGGCAAGCGTGACCTTCGGTGGGCTGAGAAGGCAATCCCTGAGGCCCTGGACGCCGCCAGGATCGAAGATTGTCGGCTCCATGACCTTCGGCACACGTTCGCGTCCCGGCTGGCAATGGCGGGAGTGGACCTGCTGACCGTCAAGGAGCTAGGCGGGTGGAAGTCCCTGACGATGGTACAACGCTATGCTCACCTCTCGCCGTCTCACCGGCGGGAGGCTATCGAGCGCCTCGCGGTGCGCCAGCCAGAAGCCCTACAAGTGATCGCGACGGGTACTGAGTAGCACCGTGAGTAGCACTAGGCAGTTGGACGCTGCGAACCAGATTCAGTGGAAGTGCGCGAATCCAAATGGAGCCGGGGGCGGGAGTTGAACCCGCGACCTACTGATTACGAATCAGTTGCTCTGCCACTGAGCTACCCCGGCGTTCCGCGAACTTACCTCGAAGGTGGGCTCGATTTTAGCACCACGTGCCGCGGTCTTCTCGATCTCCTGAGCTACTCCGCTTTCGACAGCTCGACGGTGCCCGCGAGGGGCCGGCCGTCGACGAGCAGCGCGAAGGGCCCGACCAGATCCGGATCCTTGCCGAGCACCTTGCTCAGCGAGTAGCCGCCCACGCCGCGGCGCTGCGCGGTCAGCACTAGGCCCTCGGTCTTCGGATCGCCGAGGACCAGCTGGTCATTGGCGAGGGTGCCGGTAAGCTCGCGCCGGACCGTGGGCAACCCGTACCAGACGGCCGTCGCGGTCAGCCGATCGCCGCTGCCCCGGGCGAGCTCCAGGGTGAACTTGCTGGAGGCTGCACCGCTGCGCCAGGAACCGGTCCAGCGCCCCGCCAGGCCCGCCGCTTCGGGGCTGGTCGTGTTGAGGGGCATGGTCTGCGCGCAGCCGGATGAGAGGGAGAGAGCAACGATCAGCGCCAGGTATCGAGCGGCGGTAGGGGGCGTGCGTCGGCGCATAGCGGCTCCCCGGGAGCCTACCACGTTCCCTGCGCTAATCCTCACCGGCGGCGCGCGCGGCGCCGCCGGCGAGGACCGCGCGAGCGGGCTACTTCGGCTGCGGGACGATGCGGATGTAAGGCTTGGGCGCCTTCCACCCGCCCGGGTAGGTCTGCTTCGCCTCGGCGTCGGAGACCGCCGGCACGATGATGACGTCCTGGCCCTGCTTCCAGTTCACCGGCGTGGCCACCTTGTGCTTCGCGGTGAGCTGGCAGGAGTCGAGGATCCGCAGCACCTCGTCGAAGTTGCGGCCGGTGCTCATCGGGTACGTCAGCATGGCCTTGATCTTCTTGTCGGGCCCGATGACGAAGACCGAGCGCACGGTGGCGTTGTCGGCGGCCGTGCGTCCCTGCGACGTCGTGCCGGCTTCTTCCGGCAGCATGTCATAGGCTTTGGCCACCTTCAGCTCGGAGTCCCCGATCAGCGGGTAGTTGACGGCATGGCCCTGCGTCTCCTCGATGTCCTTCGACCACTTCTCGTGATCGGGCACGGAGTCCACGCTGATGCCGATGATCTTCGTGCTGCGCTTGTCGAACTCGGGCTTGAGCCCCGCCATGTAGCCGAGCTCGGTCGTGCAGACCGGGGTGAAGTTCTTGGGGTGGGAGAAGAGAATGGCCCAGCCGTTGCCGATCCACTCGTGGAAGTTGATCTTCCCCTGGGTGGTCTCGGCGGTGAAGTTGGGCGCCTCGCTGTTGATACGCAACGTCATGGAGCCACCTCGCTTGTGAAAGTCTCGTTCGAGTTGAGGATCATCCCAAAGCGGAACCGCGTCAAGCGCGAGGAGCGTCCCGCCCGCCGGGGGCTCAGTCGCCGCGCAGCCGCGGATCCAGTCCGTCGCGGAGGGCGTCGCCGAGGAGATTGGTCGCGAACACGGCGAGGCTGATGGCGATCCCGGGATAGATCACCAGCCACGGCGCCTTCTGCGCGTACTCCGCCGCCGCGATGGAGAGCATGCGTCCCCAGGACGGATACGGCTCGGGCACGCCGAGGCCCAGGAAGGACAGGGCGGCCTCGGCGAGGATGGCGCCCCCGAGCTGGGCGGTCACGAGCACCACGAAGGGGCCGAACGTGTTGGGCAGGATGTGGCGGAAGGCGATGCGCGTGTGGCGGACCCCGAGCGCGGACGCCGCCTCGATGTAGACGAACTCGCGGATGGCGAGCACGCTGGCGCGCACGACCCGCGCCGCCCGCGGAGCGATCACCACCGAGATGGCGATGATGGTGTTGACGAGGGACGGCCCGAGCGCGGCCGCCATCACGAGAGCGAGCACGAGGATGGGCAGGGCCTGCATGATGTCCATGAGGCGCTGGGCGATGAGGTCGGTCTTGCCGCCGATGTAGCCGGAGGCGAGCCCCACCAGCCCCCCCGCCACCGCCCCGAGCAGGGTAGAGGCGACCCCCACGAGCAGCGAGATCCGCGACCCGTATACGAGCCGACTCCACAGGTCGCGGCCCAGATTGTCCGAGCCCAGCCAGAACTCCGCGCCCGGGCTCACGAGGACCCGCGTGGAGGTCCGGATGGGGTTGTGGGTCGCGAGGACCTCGGCGAAGACGGCGGCGAGCAGGAGCAGCAGGACCACCACCCCGCCTACCGCGCCGAGGGGATTCTTGCGGAGGAAGAGCCACAGGCGGCCGGCCCAGCCGCGCTCGGGGGGGAGCGTCGAGGGCACGGCCAGGTCGATGCTTCGAATGGCCATCAGGCTTTCCCGTACTTGATGCGGGGGTCGAGCCACGTGTAGAGGAGGTCCACCGTGAGATTGGCGAACACCACCACCACCGCGATGAGCATGACGAGGTTCTGGACGATCGGATAGTCGCGGAACTGGATGGCGTCTACTAGATAGCGGGCGACGCCAGGCAGGTTGAACACCGTCTCGGTGACGATGAGCCCGCCGATGAGGAACGCGAACTCGATGCCGATGAGGGTGATGACGGGCAGCGACGCGTTCTTGAGGGCGTGCCGCCAGACGACCAAGGTCTCCCGCTGGCCCTTGGCCCACGCCGTCCGGATATAGTCCTCGCGCAGCACCTCGAGCATCGTGGAGCGGGTGATGCGCATGATGAGGGCGGAGCTGCGATAGCCCACCGCCAGCCCGGGCAGGAGGAACTGGAAGAGGTTCGCCCCGAGGTTGTCGAACGGCGAGACGTAGGTCATGGAGGGAATCCAGCCGAGCGACCGGACGAGGAGCAGGATCACGATCATCCCCAGCCAGAAAGACGGCATCGAGAGCCCGGCCAGCGAGAACACGCGTAACGCGTAGTCGATGGGGCGGCCGCGCCGGATGGCGCTGATGACGCCGGCGGGCACCCCGAGCAGCACGGAGAAGGCGAGGGCGAGGAAGGCGAGCTCGAGCGTCACGGGCAGGCGCGGCTTGATGACCTCCCAGGCGGGCAGATCGTAGCGGTACGACTTGCCGAGATCGCCGCTGAGGAACTCACCGAGCCAGCGCCCGTACTGCACGACGACGGGCTTGTCGATGCCGAGCTCGGCCTCCAGCTTCCGCCGGTCGGCCTCGTCCACGTAGCCCGCCGACTCGAAGATCATGTCGGTGATGTTGCCGGGGGCCAAACGCATGAGGACGAAGATGAGGATGGACATCCCCAGGAGGGTGACGCCCGCGATCACCAGCCGCTTGAAGATGTAGACTTTCACGCCGTTCGACCGTCGATCGTGGGCGCTACTTGTCCAGCCAGACGTCCTGGCGCCGGCTCACGTTGTAGATGGAGTTCTCGTGCACCGCCCAGCCCTTGACGTACGGCCACAGCACGTAGTGCTGCTTGGCCCAGCCTAGTATCGGCCGCGCCCCGTCCGCCTGCAGTTTCCGGTCGATCTCCTGCACGAGGGCCAGCCGCTTCTTCGGGTCCAGAGTCTGCGATTGCTCGACCATGAGCCGGTCGATCTCCTCCGAGCAGTAGCCGGAGAAGTTCCGTTGCGAGCCGCACCGGTAGTTCTCGAAGAGCTGGGCGTCGGGATCGTCGATGCCGACGCCGGTGAGGTTCAGAGCGACGGAGTACTCGAGCCGGGTCATCTTGGGGTGCCAGACGCCGGTCTCGATCTGCTCGAGGGTGGCCTCCACCCCGATCTGCTGGAGCTGGTCCACCATCCAGCTCGCGGTGTCTACGTAGATGGCCAGCGCGCGCGTGGACAGCGTGAACTTCAGTGGGTTATTGGGTCCGTAGCCCGCCTCGGCGAGGAGCTTGCGGGCTTCCGCCTTCTGCTTGGCAGGGTCGCCCATCCCGGGTAGGCGGGCGATCTCGGCGGCGGGCAGCCCCCACACGCCGCCCGGCCGCGGGAGCAGCGCTCCTCCGAACGTGGCCGCGCCCTGGCGCGGTCCCACCAGGTAGGCCTTGCGGTCCAGGGCGAGATTGATCGCTTGTCGGATCCGCCGATCGTTGAACGGCGGCTTCTTGTAGTTGATCAGGATGTTGTCGTTGACGTTGTTGTCCATCTCGACGACGACGAGCTTGGGCGCGCCCTTCTTGGCGTCCTCGGCATTGGTCCGATTCCACCCCGTGCCCGCGAGGTCGAGCTGGCCCGACTGCACGGCGGCGATCTGGGTGGAGCGGTCGCGAATGACGATGAACTTGATCCCGTCGAGGTACGGCCTGCCCTTGACGAAATAGTCCGGGTTCTTCACGTACTCGATGTACTCGCCCGGCTTGTTCTCCTTGAGCTTGAACGGCCCCGTCCCGATGCACTTGTTCTTGAAGTCGGCGAGGGGGACGTGCGCGGGGTAGATCGGGGAGTAGCCGGATGCGAGCATGGGGAGCAGCGACGGCTGGGGCTTCTTGAGCCGGAAGACCACCGTGTACGGATCGGGGGCCTCGATCCCGTCGATGTTGTCGTACCAGAGCTTCCGCGGATTCACCTTCAGCTTGGCCTTGGCCTCGGGGGCGCCCCGCACCGCGTCGAATGTGTACTTCACGTCGGCCGACGTGAACGGCTTGCCGTCGTGCCACTTCACATCCTTCCGGAGGAAGAACACCAGGTTCCGGTGGCCGTCCTGCCAGGACCATTTCTCGGCCAGCTCGGGGATGATGGTGTCCACGCTTTCCAGCTTCTTCGCGGGATCGTAGTAGACGAGGTTGTTGAAGCAGGGGCTCGCCTGCTGGGTGACGGCCACGGTGGACTCCTCGTGGGGAGACAGGCTCGGGGCCGCCGAGAGCGGATGCGTGACGAGGATCCCGCCGTACTTGGGGGTCTGCGCGGCCGCGGGAACGGCCAGCAGGAGAGCGACGGCGACGAGCGCGACGAGCGGTCCGAGCGAGCGGGGACGGGTCATGACGACCTCCGCGGACGCTGAGGGTTGTGGGCCCTGACCGTATGTGCGGCGGAGTATAGCCCACGCCATACCACTCGGCAAACGCGTCCTGGTCCGCCCCCGACTACCCCCCCTTGAGACGCGGATCGAGGAGGTCGCGAAGCGCGTCGCCCAGCATGTTGAAGCCGAAGACCGCGAGGGACAGCGCGACGGCGGGCCAGATGGCGAGCCAGGGGGCTCGGTACATGTGGTCAAGCCCGGCGAGGGACAGCATCCCGCCCCATGTCGGGTACGGCGGCGGCACCCCCAGCCCGAGGAAAGACAGACTCGCCTCCGTCAGGATGACGGTGGACAGTCCCGTCGTCGCCACCACGATGATGGTGGGCAGCGCGTTGGGCAGGACGTGCACGATCGTCACGCGGAGGTGCCCCGCGCCGGCCGCGCGCGCCCCCTCGATCCACGTGTTCTCCTTGATGGAGAGGACGACGCCCCGGACGATCCGCGAATTCTGAATCCCAAAGGCCACCCCGAGCACGAGCGTGATGTTCCAAACGCCGGGTCCGAGCAGGGACAGGATCGTCATCAGCAGAAGTAGACCGGGAAAGGCCATCCACGCGTCCACCCCGCGCTGCACGAAGAGGTCGAGCCGTCCCCCGAAGTAGGCGGAGGCGATGCCCAGCAGGGTCGCGAGAAGGCTCCCCAGCGTGACCGCGCCGAAGCCCACGTAGAGCGAGATCCGGGCCCCGTACAGGATGCGCGTGAGGACATCCCGCCCGATCTGGTCCGTGCCCAGCCAGTGGGCTCCGTCCATGGCGATGAATCGCTCGCGCAGGTTCGTCTCCGAGAACCCGTACGGCGTGAGCACGTCCGCCAGCACCGCCCCCGCGAGCATGACCGCCACGATGATCGCCCCGGTGGTCCCGAGCGGCTTGCGTCGGAGCATCTGCACCCAGACGTCGACGTACCAGGTGCGTGTCTGAGGCAGCCGCTCGAGATGGAGCGCCGCCCCTCCGTCCACCGCCGCCGTCGCGGCAGCGCTAGTGGTATCGGATGCGGGGGTCCAGGAAGGCATAGGTCAGGTCGATGAGGAGGTTGAGGCCGACCACCATGGCGGCCACGATGAGATTCACCGACTGCACCACCGGGTAGTCCAGGCGCGTCAGCGCCTCGAAGAAGAACAGCCCCACGCCCGGGAGACGGAAGATCGACTCCATGATCACCGACCCCCCGATGTAGAGCGGCGTCTGAAGCCCGACGAGAGTGATGACGGGGATCATGGCGTTCTTCAGCGCGTGACGCAGCACGACCGCGCGCTCCGGCAGTCCCTTCGACCACGCGGTGCGGATGTAGTCCTGCCGCAGCACCTCGAGCAATGCCGAGCGCATGATCCGCATGATGGGTCCCGCCCGGGTCACGCCGAAGACCAGCGCCGGCACCATCATGATCTTGAGGTTCTGGAGCGGGTCCACCGTGAGCGCCACGTACGTGTAGACCGGGGTCCACTTGAAGTAGATGGCGGGCAGGACGACGACGAGAACGGCCAGGCCGAAGTACGGCACGGATAGCGCGAGGATGGCAAAGACGCGCCCGATGTAGTCGGACGCGGTGTCCTGACGGACGGCGGAGACGATTCCGATGAGGATGCCCACCAGGACCGAGACGAGGATGGTCAGCACGGCGAGCTCGACGGTGACCGGGAATCGAGCGATGAACTCGTCGAAGATCGGCTGTTTGGTCCAGTACGACGTGCCGAAGTCGCCGCGCGTCACGATCCGTCCCACCCAATCGAGGTACTGGACGTGGGCCGGGCGATCCATCCCGAGCTCCTTGCGCAACGCCTCCACCGTCGGGGCGTAGGCGTGGCCCTCCACCATCCGGAGGACCACGTCCCCCGGCATGAGGCGCATCATCGAGAAGACGATGATGCTCACGAGCACGAGGGTCGGCACCGCCAGCAGGACCCGCCGGAGGACGTACTGCTTCATCGCGTTCCCGCCTCCGCCCAGACCTCAGCGATCGAGCCAGGTGAAGATCAGCCGCTGGCCGAGCGAGAACCCGTCGTGGTGCTTGAAGCCCTTTACCTGCGGCGCGTGTGTGATGTATTGCGGCGGCGTGGGGAAGTACACGTAGTAGGCCTTGTCGGCCAGGTGCCGCTGAATGTCGTGGACGATGGCCAGGCGCTTCTTGGGATCCAGCTCCCGCCGCTGGGCTACCAGCATCTTGTTCAGCTCCGCGTCGGCGACGTGGCTGCGATTGTGCGGCTGCTCGGGATAGAAGCAGCTGTAGAGCCAGTCGTCGATGTCGTTGCCGGGGGCCTGCGGCCCCATCGCCATCTTCTCGAACTTGCCGAGGTAGGTCGTGGAGATGTACTTGCCGTACTCCTCGGGCTTGAACTCGACGGTCACGCCGATCTTGGCGAGGTTGTCGGCGGCGAGGTCGTAGTAGGTCCGCCACGGCGGCGCGTAACCCGGCCAGTGGAACATCGGCGTCGAGAAGCCGTTGGGGTAGCCCGCCTCCTTGAGGAGGCGCTTCGCCTCCGCGGGATCGTAGCCGACGAGGTACTTGGCCTTCGCCGGGTCCATCTGCGACGCGGGCAGCTGCCAGTCCTTCATGGCGCACGGCACGGGTCCGGCGTCGATGCATCCCTCGCCGAAGAGAAGCGCGTCATTCCAGCCCTTCCGATCGATCGCCAGCGAGATGGCTCGCCGCACGCGGACGTCGTTGAACGGCGGCTGGTCGGTCCGGAAGTAGAGCTTGCCGCTGCCGACCGTCATGGTCGGCGTCATGACCATCTCAGGATTCGTCTGCTTGAGCGACTTGGCCTCTTCCGGCACCATGTAGCCCCACATGTGCCCCATGTCGACCTTGCCCGCCCGGAGGAGCGAGAGGCGCGCGGCCGCGTCCGGCGTGATCTCGATGACCACGCCGTCCAGATACGGCTGCCCCTTCATGTAGTAGTTGGGGTTGCGCTCGAAGGCGATCTGAACCCCTTTCTGGTAGGACTTCAGCATGAAGGGGCCGCTGCCGATCATGGCCTCGGGCCGATTGAAATCCTTGAACTGCTCCTCGACCTCGCGGGGCAGGATTGCGACATAGGTGGCGGCCGCCAGGTGATTCAGGAAGGGCGCGAACGGCTCCTTGAGCGAGACGCGCAGGGTGTGGCGGTCGACCACCTCGATGGCCTGGATCACGTCGAAGCGGGCGCGAAATCCGGACTTCTGCCCGAACCGCTCCATCGAGTACTTGGCGTCCTCAGCCGTCACCTCCCGGCCGTTGACGGGGGGCTTGTTGTGGAACCGCACGCCCTTCCGGAGGTGGAAGGTGTAGACACGGCCGTCCGGCGATATGTCCCATCGCTCGGCGAGGTCGGGGACGATCGAGAAGTCCGCCGGATGCTTCTGCTCCGGCCCGTGCGGATAGCGCACGAGCTGGCTGTAGATCATGTTGGCCCAGGAGTGGGTCAGGAAGCTGATCGCCAGATGGGGATCGAGGTTGGGCGCTTCACGGTCGGCAATGCGGAGGACACCGCCGCGCTTGGGGGTCTGGGCGTCCGCCGGCGGCGCGCCGGCAAGCAGGATCGAGAGCAGGCACAGCGCGGGGACAAGGCCTCGTCGGACCATGGCACGCCTCCTCGACGCCCCATACGGGCGGGGCCACAGGATCAGGACCGGTCTCGGGAACGAAGCGCGAGAAAAGTGTCCCACTATTTGTCGAACGGGGTGCGTTGTCAAGCGCCTCGAACAGCGGCCGGAACGCTCTGGCTGAAGTGCCCGCCCTGCGGTAAGCTTGCCGCGCGCGGCCAAAGAACGGGCCGAACCTACTCTTGACCATAGGAGGAACACTCCGATGATCATCACTGCCCTCACGAGAGCCGCTGTGGTCGTGGCGGTGCTCGCTGTGGCGACCGCCGGTCCGGCGCTCGCCCAGCAATCCCCGCCACCTCGAGTGCTCAAGATGCAATCGGCGGTGCCGGCGTCGTCGACGACCCAAGACGCCTTCCGGTTCTTCGCGGACCGGGTCGACAAGCTGACCGGAGGCCAGCTCAAGATCGAAGCGTTGCCGGGCGGGGCGATCGTTCCGCCGTTCGAGATCCTCGACGCCACCCACAAGAAGGTCATCGACGGCGCCTACGGGATCGCCTACTGGTGGTTCGGCAAGAACAAGGCGGCCACGCTGTTCGCGAACACGCCGGCGGGCATCGCCGGCATGGATGCGATCGACTTCATCGGCTGGGTCTACGACGGCGGCGGTCTCGATCTCTGGAACGAGTTCTATCAGAAGGAGCTGAAGCTCAATCTCGTCGCGTTCCCCAGCATCCCGCCGAGCCCGCAGGCCATGGGCTGGTTCAAGCGCCCGATCAAGGACCTCGCCGACTTCAAGGGCATGAAGTGCCGCCAGACCGGCATCGTGGCCGAGCTCTACTCCAAGATGGGGATGGCCGTGGTCAACATGCCGGGCGGCGAGATCCTGCCCGCCGCCGAGCGCGGCACCATCGATTGCGCGGAATGGGTCGGCGGCGTCGAGGACCAGCGGCTCGGCCTGCACACGGTGTGGAAGTACCACTATACGCCGGGCATGCACGAGAGCGCCTCGGTGGCCGAGCTCGCCATCAACAAGGACGTCTGGGACAGCCTGCCCGCTCAGCAGAAGGAGGCCATCAAGTCGGCCACGTCGGAGACTTTCCTGCGCTGGTGGGCCACGTGGCAGCGGATGAACGCGGACGCCATCGCCGAGTTCGTGGAGAAGCACAAGGTGCAGCTGCTCACCACGCCGCCCGATGTCAACAAGGCGTTTCTCAAGGTGTGGGACGAGTTCGCGGCGGCCGAATCCGCCAAGAACCCGTTCTTCAAGAAGGTCTACGAGTCGCAGCGCGCCTATGCGTCGAAGGTCGTGCCCGCCAAGCGCTTCATGTTCCCGCCCTACACGTTCCAGGCGGATCATTACTGGCCGGCCAAGCGCTGATCCAGACCCCGTCGAGATAGTGCAAGAAGGGCGGCCCCGCGGCCGCCCTTCTTCATTTGTCGCGCCGGGCCCTCGTATCTCCTACCGCACGGCGTGCGGCAGCCACAAGGCGATCCACGGGAAGAGCAGCAGCACGACGAGGACGAACACCTGGATCACCATGTAGTCCATCATGCCCCTGTAGATCGTGCCCAGGCTCCACTGGGGCACCACGTTGCGCAGGTAGTAGGCCGACATGGCGACCGGCGGACTCAAGTACGCCGTCTGCATGTTCACGGCGATCACGGTGCCGACCCAGAGCAGCAGGTCCATCTTGTTGAGGCCGAGCTGGAGCTTCTCGATCACCGGCATGACGATCGGCAGGAAGACCAGGATGATCACCGGCCATTCAAACGGCCACCCCAGGATGAAGAAGATGGCCATGATCATCGCGAGCTTCCACCAGTCTCCCACCGGGATAGCGAGGAGGGTCTGCGTGATCAAGTTCGCCGAGCCGAGCTTCGTGAAGACGGAGCCGAACACGTTGGACGCCACCGCCAGGAACAGGACCATGGCAACCGTCACCATCGTGCCCATGGACGCATTGACGACCGACTTGAAGTTGAGCCGACCGTAGACCAGCGCCAGCAGGGTGGCGCCGAACGCGCCGCACGACGCGGCCTCCGTCGGCGTCGCCAGCCCGCCGATGATGGTGCCGAGGGTGAAGGCGATGAGCGCGCTCAGCGGCGCGATGCCCAGCACGATCGCGCGGAAGTAGGGACTGCGGAAGAAGGGATACGCGGTGGCCGCCGCGGGCAGGAGGGCGGCTCCGGATACCGCGAACGGACCCACCGCGACCGCGAGCGGCGGCACACCCAGGGTGCTAAAGGCCGTGTCGGCGACGAGGTAGCTCATCGCGATCATGCAGATCAGACCGAGCGCCACCACGGGCACGCGGACCTTCTCCGTCGTCATCTCGTGGTGGGCGACCCTGCGCTCCTCCATCGTCATGGCCGGCCCCAGCTTCGGATTGATGAAGCTCCGGAGCAGGGTATAGGCGATGTAGCAACCGGCGAGCAAGAACCCCGGGCCGAATGACGCCGAGTACAGCAGGTTGACGGGGACGCCCATGACCGGCCCCATCACCACCAGCATGATGCTGGGCGGGATCAGGATGCCCAGCGTGCCGCCGGCGGCGATGGCGCCGGCCGACAGGCGCGCATCGTAACCGGACTTGAGCATCATCGGGGCGGCCATGATGCCAAGCACCGTCACCGCCGCGCCGACGATGCCCGTGGCCATGGCGAAGATCGTCGCGGTCAGGATGACCGCCAGATAGAGCGAGCCGCGGACCGCGGCGAGCAGGGTCCGCATCGCCCCGAACAGCCGCTCCATGAGCCCGGCCTGCTCGGTCATGAAACCCATGAAGATGAAGAGGGGCACGGCCGGAAAGATCTCGTCCTTCATCGTGCCCCAGATCTGGACATAGGCGAGATTGAAGGTCTGCTCCCAGCCCAATCCCACTCCGCCGAACACCAGGGCGAGAAACAGCAGCGTGAACGAGATCGGGAACCCGATGAAGATGACCCCGATCATGCCGAAGAGCATGAGGAATCCAAGGGCCTCGTTGGCACTCATGCCCTCAGACCTCGATCTTCTCGTGCGACGTCAGGAACTCGCCGGTGCGCCAGGCCCAGAGACTCTTCATGAGCTCGGAGATCCCTTGCAGGAACAGCATGAAGGCGGCCAGCGGAATCACGCCGCGCAGCGGCCACAAGATCGGCGTCCAGGCGCCGGAGCTCGAGCGCTCGTCGATCGAGATCGAGTAGAGGAAATCGTCCCAGGAGATGAAGAACAGCACCGCCATGGTCGGCAAGAAGAACACCAGCAGGGCCAGGCTGTCGATCATCCCCTTCGTCCGGTCCGAGAACCGCTCCCACAACATGTCGGTCCGCACGTGGGCGCCCTTGAGGAGCGCCAGCGCCGCGCCCAGCATGAAGAGGGTCGCGTAGGACATGGTGGTCACGTCGAGGGCCCACACAGTCGGAGCCCTCAGCACGTAGCGGGCGAAGACCTCGACGACATTGGCGAAGATCAGGGGGACGATCGCGATCACGAAGAGATAGCTGGTTACGACGGTGAACTTGTCGATAGTGCGGATGACGGCCAGATAGGCGGGATGCGCCCTCAGCTTCGGGGTGGAGGCGGTGGTCATCGCCCCACGTACAGTCCAGACGACCGGCGTGTCAAGGAATTTTTTGTGCTGCGCGACGGAGGACGCCGCGACGATCCGCTACCCCGGGCTCTACGTGGACACCATGCCGGCCATGACTTCTCACGCCACGCCCCACACGGGGGCCGATTTCGGGATTGACAGGGCCGGGGGCCATCACTAGAATCGCGCCACCTTTCGACATTGCGAACCCTCACAGCGGAGGGCCCCATGCGTAACCTCGTGTCCGTTCGGTCCGCGATCGCCCTCGCGATCCTTGTCGGCATGCTCGCTTTCGTGGCCGGCTGGTACAGCACGCCCGGCCCGGCTACCGCCCAGGCCCCGATCAGGTGGAAGATGCAGACCGCCTGGCCGATCGGGACGTTCCCGGACGACGCCGCCAAGCTCCTCGTGGCGACGATCGAGAAGACCTCCGGCGGGCGGCTCAAGATCGAGGTGGTGCCCGCCGGCGCGGTCGTTCCCCCCTTCGAGATCCAGGACGCGGTGAGCCGCGGGGTCCTCGACGCGGGGCACACCACCCCCGGCTACATCGTGGGCAAGCTGAAGGCTTTCATCCCGCTCACCCACGGCCCCCTCTTCGGCATGGACTTCATCGACTACTACGGCTGGTACTGGGAGGGCGGCGGTCACGAGCTGCTGCAGGAGGCCTATCAGCAGCGCCTGAAGATGAACGTGGTCAGCTTCCAGGTCCACCCGGAAGGCCCCCAGGCCATGGGATGGTTCAAGAAGGAGATCCGCTCCTTCGCGGACATCAAGGGGCAGCGGTATCGCATCTATGCGGCCGGGGCCGAGGTCTACAACAAGCTCGGCGTGGCCAGCGTGACACTCGCGGGGGGTGAAATCGTCCCCGCCCTGGAGCGTGGCGCCATCGACGGCGCCGAGTGGGTCAACTGCTCGGACGACCGGGTGCTCGGCATCGACAAGATCGCCAAGTTCCACTACGCGCCGGGCATGCATGAGCCGGTGACGGTGGGCGAGTTCGTCATCAACAAGCCGAAGTACGATGCCCTCCCCGCCGACTTGAAGGAGATCGTGAAGGCGTCCGTTCAGGCCTCCTACTGGAACCACTTCGTGCGCTTCCAGGAAAAGACCGCGAAGGCCTGCCAGGAGCTGCTCGCCGCCGGCGTCAAGATCATCAAGACCACCGACGAGCTGAACCGCGGATTCCTCAAGGCCTACGACGAGGCGTGGCAGGCGGACGCCGCCAAGGACGACTTCTACCGGAAGGTCATCGACTCGCAGAAGAAGTACTCGTCCCTGGTGGTGCCGTATCGTCTCTCCTACTGGCCGCCCTACAACTTCATCGCGGAACACTACTACAAGGACAAGATCTGGCTGAAGTAGCCGAACGGTGAGGTTGGACCCCGGACGGCGGGCCAGCCGCCGTCCGGGAGTTCGACGGACCGCTCCGCCGACCCACGGACCCACTCTTCCTTGAGCTCGGCGCTCAACTTCCGAGAACAGAACGGAGGACCCGTGTGGCGACGGATGCGCCCGTAGCAGCACCCAACCATCGAGAGGCGTCTCCGGCCTTCCGGACCACCGTCGAAGTCATCGATCGCCTGGCCAGCTACGTCGGGCGGGCTGTCGCCTGGCTGATCATCCCCATGACCATCGCCGTCACCTGGGAGGTCGTGGCCCGCCACTTCTTCCGGGCGCCCACCATCTGGGCCTTCGACGTGGTCTACATGATGTACGGCACCCACTTCATGCTGGGAACCGCCTACACCCTGATGCGCATCGGGCACGTGCGGACCGACATGCTCTACTCGCGGTGGTCCATCCGTCGCCAGAACCGGATCGACGCGATCGGGTACTTTTTCTTCTTCTTCCCGGCGATGCTCTTCCTCTTTTATTTCGGCTGGCAGGAAGCCTATCACTCGTTTCAGATCGGGGAGACGTCCGACGCGAGCCCCTGGCGTCCGATCGTCTGGCCGTTCAAGTTCGTCATCCCGTTCACGGCGATGTTCCTACTCATCCAAGGTGTCGCGGAGCTCCTCAAGAGCCTCTACGCGATCCGAACGGGCCGCGAGTGGGTCCATCGCGAGCACTTGGAGATCGGATGAGCCCCGAGCTGCTCGGCGCCATCATGCTGGTGCTGATGCTGGGAGCCATCTTCATCGGTTTCCCCATCGCGTTCACGCTGCTGCTCCTCGCGTTGATCTTCGGCTGGATCGGGCTCGGCGATCGCGCGTTCTACATCATGGTGTTCCAGACCATCGGGCTCATGAAGGAGGAGGTACTGGCCGCCGTCCCCTTATTCATCTTCATGGGGTACCTCATGGAGCAGGGCGGTCTCATGGAGCGCCTGTTCCGGGGCTTCCAGCTCATGATGGGGCCGGTGCCCGGCTCCCTCTACGTGGGCGTCCTCATCACCGCGACCATCTTCGGCATCGCCGCCGGCACGGTCGGCGCCACCGTCGTGCTCATGGGCATCATGGCGGTGCCGATCATGACCAAGGCCGGTTACGACATCAAGATGTCCGCGGGCGCCATCACCGCCGGCGGCACGCTCGGCATCCTCGTGCCGCCCAGCGTCATGCTGGTGGTGATGGGGCCGGTCATGGGGGTCTCCGTCGCCGAACTGTACGCCTCGTGCTTCGGCCCGGGCTTCCTGCTCGCCGGCATCTTCATCGTCTACTGCCTGGTGCGCTGCTTCATCAATCCTCGCCTGGGCCCGCCGCTGCCGCCCGAGGAGCGCACCGGCAGCATCGGGGCCATCGCCTGGGAGCTCACCCTGGGGATGGTGCCGCACGCCATCCTCATCATCGCCACGCTCGGCACCATCGTCTGGGGCTGGGCGACCCCAACGGAGGCCGCCGCCATGGGCGTGGTCGGCGCGGCCTTCCTGGCCATCATCTACGGGCAGTTCACGTGGCAGCGGCTCAAGGACGCGGTCTACAACACCCTGCTCCAGTCCAGTACCGTCATCTTCCTCGCCGTCTGCGGCAACGTGTTCGGGGCAGTGTTCTCGCGGCTGGGGACGGCCACGGTAGCCACCAACGCCCTCCTCTCCTGGCAGATTCCGCCGGTGGCCATGCTGGCGCTGATCATGGTGGTGATCTTCCTGCTGGGCTGGCCATTCGAATGGCCGGCCATCATCCTGGTCTTCGTGCCGCTGATGCAGCCGATCATCCTGGCGATGAAGATCGACATGCTGTGGTTCGCCACCCTGATCGCGGTCAATCTACAGACCGCCTTCCTCTCGCCGCCGGTAGCGATGTCGGCGTATTACCTCAAGGGCGTGGCGCCGAGCTGGTCGCTCGGCGACATCTACCGGGGCATGGGGCAGTTCATGGTGTTGCAGCTCATCGGCCTCGCCCTGTGCATCATCTTCCCGGAGATCGCGCTGTGGTTCCCGCGCTACCTGTTCGGCAAGTAACCCCGTGACAGAGGAGGAGCTATGAAATCCAGGAACGTCATCATCGCCTGGTTCGCCTTCGCCCTGCCCGTGCTCATCCTTGCCGCCGTGCTCTGGCGCGGTCCCGGCGACGCCGCCGCCCAGCAGAAGATCGTGTGGAAGGTGCAGAGCGCCTGGCCGGCCAACAATCTCCTGCATATCTCGGCCGTCGAGCTCGCGAAGATGGTGGAAGACATGTCGGGCGGCCGCCTCAAGTGGGAGATGTCGGCGGCGGGCACCATAGTCCCCGCCTTCGAGGTGCTCGACGCGGTCAACCGGGGCATCATCGACGCCAGCCATGCCTGGCCCGGTTACTGGGCGGGCAAGAACTCGGCCGCCGGCCTCTTCGCGCCGGGGCCCGGCGGGCCGTTCGGGATGGACCGGGAAGAGTACCTCGCGTGGCTCTTCGCGGGGGGCGGGCTCGAGCTCTACAACGACCTCCTGCAAAAGGAGCTCAAGATGAACGTGGTGGTGCCCGTCTTCACCACCAGCCTGCCGTACTGGGAGCCCCTCGGCTGGTTCAAGAAGCCGTTCACCAACCTCGACGAGCTGCGCAAGATGCGGTTCCGCACCTCCGGCCTCGGCATGGAGATGATGAAGACCATGGGCGTGTCGGTGGTGACGCTCGCCGGCGGCGAGGTCATCCCCGCGCTGGAGCGGGGCGCCATCGAGGGCGCCGAATGGGCCATTCCCAGCCACGACATCCTCATGGGCTTCTACAACGTCTCGAAGAACTACTACATGCCGGATCTCCGGCAGCCCGCCTCCTACCAGGAGGTGCTGATCAACAAGCCCAAGTGGGACGCGCTGCCCAAGGATCTCCAGGCCATCGTGAAGTGGGCGGGCATGGCGGAGATCATCCGCATGACCGCGTACAGCGTGGACCAGGATAGCAAGGCCATCGAGGAGCTGGAGAAGAAGCACGGCGTGAAGATCCTCACCACGCCCCCGGACGTCCTCAAGGCGCAGCTCCCCGCCATTGACAAGGTGTACGAGGTCGAGTCGCAGAAGAACCCGTACTTCGCCAAGGTGCTCAAGTCGCAGAAGGACTTCGCTTCCCGGGCGGTGCCGCATGCGCAGAAGATCCGCCCGCCCATCGACGTCGTGGTCGCCCACTACTGGAAGAAGTAACCTCGCGGCGGCGCGCGGGCCCTTGACGGGGGCCCGCGCGTCGTCGGATAGTCGGACCCGCGCCGGCCGCCGGACGTCAGCGGCCATGCCGGCGCGGGGAGACCAGCGATGGCGGAGACGGGCGCGCGGCGATACGCGGTGGTGGAAGGCTGGGAGCAGCTCCCGTCCGGCTACGTGCATCGGGACGTGGCGGGCGTGGCGGTGGACGGCGAGGACCGCGTCTACCTCATCTGCCGGGGCGACCATCCCATCATCGCCTACGATCAGAAGGGCAACTTCATCCGCTCGTGGGGCGAGGGCCAGTTCACCTATCGGACCCACGGCATCACCGTCGCCCCCGACGGGACCCTCTTCTGCACCGACGACGGCAACCACACCATCCGGCGGTTCACGCCGGAGGGCAAGCTCCTCATGACGCTGGGGATCATGGACACGCCGTCCGACACCGGCTACGACGGCAAGGACTACATGACGATCACGAAGCCGGCCGGCCCCTTCAACCGCCCCACCAACATCGCCGTCGGTCCCCGCGGCCACCTATACGTCTCGGACGGCTACGGCAACTGCCGCGTGCATCGCTTCTCACCCAGCGGTGTCCTCGAGCGCTCGTGGGGCGTGCCCGGCACCGGGCCGGGGCAGTTCTACCTGCCGCACGGCATCGCGGTCGCCGCGGACGGGCGGGTCTTCGTGTGCGACCGCGAGAGCGACCGTATCCAGATCTTCAGCCCGGACGGCGAGTACCTGTCCGAGTGGACGGACACGCAGCGGCCCACCCACCTCGTCTTCGACGGCGAGGGCCGCGCCTACGTCTCCGAGCTCTGGTGGCATCCCGGCGACATCTCGCGGCGCCACGGGCCCACGCGCGAGGCGAAGCCCGCGCGGCTGAGCGTGTTCGATCGGGAGGGCCGGGTGATCGCGCGCTGGGGCACCGCCGACGCCACCGCGGCGGGCAGCTTCGCGGCGCCCCACGGCCTGGCGGTGGACTCGCGGGGTGACATCTACGTGAGCGAGGTAACGTGGACGTTCGCGGTGAGCCGCGGCCGCGCGCCCGCGGATTGCCACACCTTCCAGAAGTTCGCGCTCGACCGCCGATAAGGGGTCGAGTCGCTAGCGGACGAGGGACTCGATCTCGTCCTTGTGGGCTCCGAAGCCCAGGAAGACGTGGTCGTCGATGACCACGGCCGGCACTGTCATGCGGCCGATGCGCTTGAAGAGCTCGAGGCTCGCGTCGGGATCCTTGCCGACGTCGCGCACGTCCACCGCGACGCCGCGCGCCTGCAGATAGACGAGGGCGGCCTCGCCGTCGGCGTTGCCCTCCATGGTGAAGAGGAGCGCGCGCTTCACTCGGGGCGATTCGTGAGGCTCGGCGCGTCGAGGAACCGGTACTCGCCGGCGGCCGCCCAGGACGGCGGGACCGAGGCGAGCAGTAGCGCACGGAACTCCGCGAGCCGCTCGGCGGCCAGCTCGGGACGCGTCGTGAGGAGGTCGGCGAGCCCCTCGGGATCGTCGTAGGCGCGCCGGCTCACCTTTGCCACGTGCCCGAAGAAGCGCCGGACGCGGCGATCCATCTGGTCCTCGGAGAAGGCCTGCAGCACCCGCGCGAACGAGTCCGCGACCGCGGAATCGAGCTTGAGGAATCCGGCGAACCGCATCGCGCAGTAGGTGACCCCGTCGGGCCCCTGCAGGTGCTCGCTGTCGAGGGCGATGACGGCCCGGCCGGACAGCGCGGGGAGCAGCGGCGGGTCGTAGCGTCCCTCCAGGTAGTAGACGCGCCGGCCGTTCTCCGCAAGGAGCGGCCGCATGAGCCCGCGCACGCCCCGGCCGTCGTCGGCCTCGTAGAGGCTGCCCACGCGGCGCACGTGATACTTCCCCTCGCGCAAGACCCGCGCCACGTCCGCCGCGAAGTCGGGATGGTCGAGGAGGAAATCGAGGATGGGCTTGTGGCTGCGGAAGGTGATGTCGCGCACCTCGCGGGCCACCGCCGCCCCCTGCACCACGTCGCGCACGAGCTCGTAGGCGTCGAGCTCGAGCCGATCCCACGGAATGGCGCCCGCCCGGCTCGCTTCGCTGAGGGTGAGGCTCGTATCCTGCGCGCGCGCCGTTCCCACGCCGAGCACCAGCCCCAGCGCCAGCCCGGCCGCCGCGATCGTCCATGCGCGCGCCCGCATGATGCTCCACGATACCATCGTCGTCTTGACCGTCCAACCGCGACTCTGCTATTCTCCGAACCCCGCGAGACGGAAAGGAGTTCCTGCAATGATCCGATCGGACATCGTGAGCGCGATGGCGGCATCCACGGGCTGGACGAAGGCCGCGTCGGATCGGGCTCTCCGTGCGCTGCTCGCTTCGATCCGGACATCGCTCAAGCGGGGTCAGGCGGTGACCCTCGTGGGCTTCGGAACCTTCTGCGTGAGCCGGCGCAAGCCGCGGCGGGGCAAGAACCCGCGCACGGGGCAGCCCATGGTGGTGGCGGCGGGCCGCACGCCCCGGTTTAAGCCCTCCAAAGAGCTCAAGCGCGCCATCCACTAGGCTTTTCGTTTCCCGGCTCCCGGCGGGCGCGCTAGAATCTGGAGGAGTGCGCCGAATCGTCTCCCTTTCCGCTCTTGTCGTCATGACCCTGCTCGCCGTCGCCGTCGCCTCGGCGGCACCGACCGCCCGGGGCGGCCAGGGCCTCTCGCTGAGCGCGGATTCCGTCATCCTGCTCGACGCCGACGGCAAGGTCCTGTTCGCCAAGAATCCCTCCGAGGACCATGCCCCCGCGAGCCTCACCAAGCTGATGACGCTCTATCTCGCCTACGAGGATCTCGAGGCCGGGCGCGCCGAGTGGGACGAGGGCGTGACGGTGAGCCGGCGCGCCGCCGACACGCCGCGCTACCGCATGGGGCTCCGCACGGGCGAGACGGTGGCGCTCGGCACCCTCCTCGAGGGCGTCGCCATCGCCTCCGCCAACGACGCCGCCGCCGCGGTGGCCGAGCATCTCGCCGGGAACGAGGAAGCCTTCGTCCACCGAATGAACAACAAGGCGCAGCTGATGGGCCTCGCCGCCACCCGCTTCGCCAACCCGCACGGGCTGCCCGATCCGCTGCAGCGGACGAATGCCCAGGACATGGCGAACCTGATCGGCCTGCTCGTGACGGACTTCCCCGCCTCGCGCACCATCCTGGGGGGCAAGACCTTCGTCTTCCGGGGCCGCGTGTACGCGCGCCGCATCCCCCTCTTCGACGACCCGGGTGGGGTGCAAGCGCTCAAGACGGGCTTCACCAATGAGGCCGGATACAACCTGGCCATCGCCGCGTGGCGCGCGGGCCAGCGCTTTCTCCTCATCGTCCTGGGCTCTCAGACGCGCAGTCTGTCCTTCCGCGACGCGCGCAAGCTGCTCCAGTACGGCTTCATCGCCAACGGCCTCGACATCGGCGACGATCCGCCCCGGCGTCCGGCGCCTCCGCCGCGGCGCGGGCGACGGTCGAGCGCCGCCATCCGCTCCGGCGGCGGCTAGCCGCGGGTCGGAAAGCCTGGAGGAGCGTGGATGCCGGCGCCCCGAGCCTTCCTCTTCGACGCCTACGGCACGCTCTTCGACGTCCACTCCGTGGTCGAGGCGGGCCGCGCCGTCACCGATGATCCGCAGGCGCTCTCCGCCCTGTGGCGGCAGAAGCAGCTCGAGTACACCTGGCTCCGATCCCTCATGGACCGTTACGTGGACTTCTGGGCGGTCACCCAGACCGCGCTCTCCTTCGCGCTCCGCCGCCTCGGGCTTCAGCCGAGCCCCATGCAGGCCGAGGCCCTGATGGACGCCTACCTCTCCCTGGCGACGTACCCCGAGGTGAAGGGGGCGCTCGCCGCGCTCGCCCCCGCGCCGCTCGGCATCCTCTCGAACGGCTCTCCGCAGATGCTCGCGGCCGCCATCGCCTCGGCGGGGCTCGACGGGGTCTTCCAGCACGTGATCTCCGTGGACGAGGTGCGCGTCTACAAGCCGTCGCCGCGCGTCTACGAGCTCGGCCCGCGGGCCTTCGGCCTCTCCGCCCGCGAGATCCTGTTCGTGTCGTCCAACGCCTGGGACGTGGCGGGGGCGGCGGCCTTCGGCTACCGCACGTGCTGGTGCAACCGGCTGGGCGTCGCCATGGAGGAGCTCGAGCTGACACCCGACCACGAGGTCGAGCGGCTCGACGAGATCCCCGAGCGCCTGGGCCTCTAGTCCAGGAACTGGTTCGGAGTGTCGAAGACCCCGAGGACGATGCAGCCGTCCGGCGACCAGGCCTTGTGGACCGAGCCGGGACGCCGCCACACGAAATTGCCCGCGGTGCAGGCCCCGTCGTCGTCGACCAGCGTGCCCTGGATCACGTAGCTCTGCTCGAGGCCCACGTGCCGGTGCGTGGGCAGCACCGCGCCCTTGTCCATCTTGGTGAGCGAGGTGGTCTTGCCGGAGGCGTCCTCGTAGAGCTTCTTGGTATAAACGCCCGGGAAGCGCGTGGGCTCCCACTCGATCTTCGAGACGTCAAGGTAGGTGGAACGCTCGGTTGCCGTGATGATCATCGCTCGCCTCCCTGAGGGGATGGGCTCCGGGGCTCAGTGTGAGCGGGCGGAGGCGGGCAAGTCAAGCGGCCGGGTGATCCTGGAGGCGCCGGGCAGAGCCTGGAATGATCCGGTCGGGAGCGCGGCGCCGCCTACTTCTTCGCGAGCTTCTTCCGCTTCACGTAGGCCCAGATCTTCTTCGTCATCTCCGAGGGCCCGATGGGCGAGGAGCCCATCACGGACTCGAGGGTGTCGCTGCAACCCTTGAAGTTGATCGCGTAGCCACCGAACGCCTTCTTGCCTTTCGCCATTCTCCGTCCTCCCCTGCGAGTGGTTTGGCCGCTTAGTGGGATGTGCCGCCCGGCGCCTCCCGATCCGGCCGAGGGTATTATCGCGACTCCACGAGGGAGCGCAAGGGGAAAATACAATACCTGGGGGGTCTCCCACGAGGGGGAACTACGGGGAGGGGGTATACCCCCGGGGGGCTCACCCCCGCCGGGTGAACGCGGGCATCACCTCGCGAGCGAACCAGGTGAGCTGCTCCTTGAACTCCTTCGGCCCCATGCCTTCGGCCCAGTGGATCATCATCTGGTCCAGGCCGGGGTAGCGGGACTCGAAGTAACGGATCCCCTCGATCACCTGCCGCGGCGGGCCGCACAGCCAGGCCTTCTGGTCGACGCCGTCGCGGATGCTGGGAATGCGCGCGGGCGCGCCCGGGGTCCCCCAGGGCCGGCCCTCGGCGTCGGCGTAGCGCACGAAGCCGAACGGCGCGAACCACTTGTAGCGCTCGTCGTGATACGGCTCAACGCGTCGGATCGCTTCCTCCTGCGTGTCCGCGAGGTAGAGGCCCACGCCCCAGCAGAGATCTTCTCCAAGCGCCAACTTCCTGCCCGCTTTCGCTGCCTCCGCCTGGTACGTGCGCGCCACGTCGTCGAAGATCTTCTCCCCGTTGAGCGTGACCATGCCCTTGATGCCCCGCTGGGCGATGTACGGGAGCGTCTTGCCGGAGGCGATGGGTTGCCACAGCTCCACCGGCCGGTGGATGGGCCGCGGCACCAAGGTGACCTCGCTCAGCGTGTAGCCGCGATACTCGACCGGGGGCGGGATCGTGTAGTGCTTGCCGCGATGGGAGAACGACTCCTCGTTGAACGCCTTGAGGAGCACCTCCATCTGCTCCTCGAAGAGCTCCTGGTTGGCCTTGTTGTCGAGCATGGGCGCGCCGAAGCTCTCGACTTCCCTGGTGTGATAGCCGCGCCCGACCCCCATGATGATGCGCCCGTTGGTCATGATGTCGGCGGCCGCGTAGTCCTCGGCGAGGCGGATGGGATGCCACATCGGGAGGATGTTGAAGGCGCAGCCGAACTTGAGACGCTTGGTCTGGGTCGCCAGCCACGTGCCGAGGAGGATGAGGTTGGGGAACACCTCGTAGCCCTCGTGCTGGAAGTGATGCTCGGCCGTCCACAGGCAGTAGTAGCCGTGCTCGTCCATGAGCTGGGACACGTCCCGGGCGGTGTGGTACGCCTCGACCAGCCGCTCGTTCGAGTAGCGCCGGTCGTTGGCGGGCGTCCCCTGCAGCCCCACGTTCTCCAGCTCGATCTGCCCGACGTAGAGGACCGAAAATTTCGTGATCATTTGGCTCTCCATCCTCCGTCCACCACCATGGCGTGCCCGGTGATGTAGCCGGCCTCGTCGGAGGCCAGATAGCACACCGCGGAGGCGATGTCCTCCACCGTGCCCCGCCGACCCACCGGCACCAGGCCGCGGATCTGATCGTCGTTGACGGCCACGCCGCGGCCGCTCATGTCCGGCACGTCGGGGCCGAGGATCTGTTGCGAGTGCTGGCGCAGGTTGGTGAGGATCGGGCCCGGGCACACGCAGTTGACGGTGATGCCTCGGGCCGAGTAGGTCACCGCCATCTGGCGGGTGAGGCCCACCACCCCGTGCTTGGCAGCGATGTAGGCGGCGCCGCCGCCGGTGCCGTTGAGCCCAGCCACCGAGGCCATGTTGACGATGCGGCCCCGGCCGCGCGGCAGCATCTCCGCGATGGCGCGCTTGCAGCCCAGGAATACGCCGGTGAGGTCGATGTCGATGGTCCGCCGCCAGACCGCCTCGCTCATCTCGTCCACGTTGAAGTACCCGTCGAGGATGCCGGCGTTATTGACCATGATCTCCAGCGGCCCCAGCTCCTTCACCGCCGTCGTCACCGCGCGGTCCAGGTCTTCGGCGCGGCTGGTGTCCGCGCGCTGCGCGATGGCGCGGCCCGACGCCTTCCCGATCAGCGCCGCCGTCTCCTTCGCCGTCGCCTCGTCGATGTCCACCGCCGCCACCCGCGCGCCCTTGGCGGCGAGGGCCAGGGCGATGCCGCGCCCGAGCCCCGAGCCGGCTCCCGTCACCACCGCGACCTTGTCCTTCAGGCTCAAGACAAACCCCCCTCACCCCGGCCCTCTCCCCCGGAGGGGGCGAGGGTGCATGTGTGTATCCGTTATAGGGCGAGGGCGTAGCCGTCGCGCCGCGGATCGGCGCCGGCCATGAGCGCGCCCGACTCGGGATCGCGCATGATCCCCTGCCCGCCGCCCACGATCCACGACCAGTCGTCGATCACGTTGACCTGATGTCCCCGCTCGGCCAGCCCCGCGCGCGTCGTCTCGGACACCCGAGACTCCGCATCGAGCTGCCGGTCGGCGTACACGCGGATGCGCGGCGCCTCGATCGCCTCCTGCACGTTGAGGCCGAAGTCCACCGCGTTCATGAGCATCTGGGTTTGCGTCTGCAGGATGCCGTACGAGCCCGGCGTGCCGATGGACAGCGCGAAGACCCCGTCCCGGAACAGCTGGGTGGGCGACATCATGGTGCCCGCCTTCTTGCCGGGGCGCACCACGTTCGGCGACGCGGGATCGCGATCCATCCACTTGAGGATGTTGTTCAGGACGAGGCCGGTGCCGGGCACCGCGAAGCCGGAGCCGAAGGGGCCGCCCAGCGTCTGCGTCACCGAGACCACCGTGCCCTCGGCGTCCGCGCAGGCGAAATGCGTGGTCTGGTCGTGCATGAAGTCGGCCGGATGGCCCTCGGAGATCTGCCCCGTGCGCCGCGCGAGCGTGTGCCGCTCGCCCTCGCTCACCCCCGCGCGGGCGGGATCGATGCGGGCCCGCTGCGAGGCGGCATAGGCCTTGGAGACGAGCCCGCTGATGGGGATCTTGGACACGTCGTTGAGATAGGCGTAGGCGAGGCGGTCGGCGGAGGCGATCTTGATGGCCTCGATGAGGTGGTGCAGGTGCTCCGGCGAGTTGTGCCCCCAGCGGGCGACGTCGAAGCCCTCCATGATGTTGAGGGTCTCCAGCATCTGGAAGGCCGAGAAGGGCGGCGGTACCGAGCTCACCTCATGGCCGCGGTAGGTGATGGTGACGGGCTGGCGCCACTCGGGCGCGAATGCGGCCAGGTCGGCCTCGCTGAGCCAGCCGCCGGCCTCCTGCACCGCGCGGGCGATGGCTTTCGCGATGGGGCCCCGGTAGAACACCTCGGCGCCGCCCTCGGCCACCTGGCGAAACGTGGAGGCGAGCTCCTTGTACGTCACCACCTTGCCGGGACGCGGCCCGCCGTTGCCGAGGTAGAGGCGCTGCGCCTCCGCCGAGTGGGCCAGCGTCTCGCGCGACTTCTCGAAGAAGGTCGTGTTCATCCACGTCAGCGGCACGCCCTTCTCCGCGTACTCGATGGCGGGCCCCAGCACCCGCGCGCGGGGCATGCTGCCGAAGCGCTCGAGCGCGGCCAGCCAGCCGCCGAGATTGCCCGGGGTGGCGAACGCCTTGGGGCCGCCCGCCAGCTCGGCCTCGGTCGCCTTGGTGGGATCAGCGGCGAGCGGCGCCCCCCCGATGAAGTCGAGGACGTGGCGCTCACGCGTGCGGGCGCGCGAGATCAGCATGAGGCCGATGCCGCCTGCGCTGGACATGAAGGGCTCCACCACGTTGAGGGCGGCGCCGACGGCGGCGGCGGCGTCCACCGCGTTGCCACCCTCGAGCAGCATGCGCGCGCCCGCCATGGAGGCGAGCGGATGCGCGGACGTGACGGCGCCGCGAGTGCCCATCACGACGGGACGGTAGGCGTGGCGATGCGGGGGCATGGCAGTTTCCTCCGATCAGACGCGACGTTTCAGAAATGCGAAACACTCCCGAGGCAGGCTAATGGTAGGCTCTAGCCCGACGAGACGCAAGACGCCCACGGAGCTCGCGTGAGAGGGACCTGATGACCACCGTCTACGACGCCATCGGCCGGGGCTATGCCACGCTCCGCCGCCCCGATCCGCGCATCGCCGCCGCCATTCGCGCGGCCCTGGGCATTGCGCGGTCGGTGGTCAACGTGGGCGCGGGCGCCGGCTCCTACGAGCCCGCCGACCTGCGCGTGGTGGCCGTCGAGCCCTCCCGCGAGATGATCGGCCAGCGCGCCGCGGGCGCCGCGCCCGCCGTGCAGGCCTCCGCCGAGGCCCTGCCCTTCGGGGACGGGGCCTTCGACGCCGCCCTCGCCGTGCTCACCATGCATCACTGGCGGGACCGCGCGGCCGGGCTCGCCGAGCTGCGGCGGGTCGCGCGCCAGGCGGTGGTCGTGCTCACCTGGGATCCGGCGCACACGACCGACTTCTGGCTCACCCGCGACTACCTACCGATCATCGCCGAGGTCGACCGTCCCATCTTCCCCACCCTCGCCGAGATCGACCGTGCGCTGGGCGGCACGCGGGTCATCCCCTTGCCCGTGCCCCACGACTGCGTCGACGGCTTTCTCGGCGCGTACTGGCGCCGGCCCGAGGTGTACCTCGACCCCACCGCGCGCACCGCGATCTCCACCTTCGCCAAGCTCGGCCCGGAGCCCGTAGCGGCGGGGCTCGCGCGCCTGGCCGACGATCTCGCCAGCGGCCGCTGGGATTCGAAGCTCGGTTACCTGCGAAGGCAGGAAACCGCCGATCTGGGCTATCGAATCATCGTGGCGGAACAGGGGCGCGGGCGGTGACACCCGCCCTCGCCGAAGCGATTCGCCGCGCCCGCTACATGTACGTGACGACGTACAGCAAAGCCGGCAAGCCGGGCACCGTCCCGACCTGGCTCTGGCCTCACGGCGACCACGTGTACTTCACGACCAAGCGCGACAGCCTCAAGGCGCGCCGCATCCGCGACAACGGCCGGGTCAGCGTGCGCGTGGGGACCAAGGACGGCCCCGCCTTCGAGGGCCGCGCGGAATGGGTGGACGAGCGTCCCGATCTGGAGAAGGCGCTGCTGACGGACTACTGGAAGAAGTACTGGCTGCTGGTGCCGCTCGGCATGGGGCGGTACATCCGCAAGGGGCTGTCCGCCAAGACCAGCGTGCTGATCCGGATCACGCCCGACTGAGCGCGGCCCCGACGTCCATCGCCAGCCGCTTGAGGTCGAAGGGCTTGGTGAGGAAGCCGTCCGGCCTGAGGCCGGTGGGCGCCTCGGCGGTGTCCCCCCAGCCGGTCAGCACCAGCACCGGCGTCGCCGCGCGGGACTCCTTGATGGACCGGAGCACCTCCCAGCCGTTCAGGTCGGGCATACCCAGGTCCGTCATCACGAGATCGTAGCGGCCCGCCGAGAACGAGAGCAATCCTTCCCGGCCCCCGTGCGCCACGGTCACGGCATGGCCGTGGGCGGTGAGCACCTCGGCCACGATCTCCAGCACCGAGGATTCATCGTCGATGACGAGGATGCGGCCCTTGCGGTCGGCCTTCGGCTCCGCCGGCGCGGCGGGCGGAGCCGCCACCGGGGCGGCCCTGGGCAGCCAGAAGGCCACGGTGGTGCCGATACCCTCGGTGCTGTCCACCGAGATCTCGCCGCCGTGGCGGCGGATGGTGCCGTAGGCGACGGCGAGGCCGAGCCCGGTGCTCTTCACGCCCTTGGTGGTGAAGAAGGGCTCGAAGGCGCGCCGCTTCACCTCGGGCGACATCCCCGCTCCCGAATCGCTGATGATGACGCCCACGCGCGTCTTGTCCGCCTGGGCGCGGATGACGATGCGCCCGCCCGAGGGCATGGCGTCCACCGCGTTGAGGAGCAGGCTCGTGATCACCTCGCGGATCTCCGCGGCCCGCCCGGGCACTCGCGGCAGAGGGGCGGGATCGTAGATCACCTCGATGCGGGCGCCGCGGATCTGCGCCTCGTGCTCCCACCGCGGCCGCGTGAGCTGGATGCCCTCGCCGATCACCGCGTCGAGGTCGAGGGCCCCGACGACGTCGTCCTTGTCGGTGCGCCCGAAGGCCTGGATGCGCCGCACTGTCTCGGCGGCGTCGACCGCCGAGCGCTCGATGGTCTTGAGGCTCGCCACCAGGTCCTCGGGCGGCTTCTTCATCAGGATGAGCTGGGTCCGTCCCAGCACCACCGCCATGAGGTTGTTGAGGTGGTGCGCGGCGCCCGCGGCGAGCTCGCCGACCGCGCGCAGGGTAGCCCCGCGGACGAGCGTCTCCTGCGCCGCCTTGAGATCGTCGAGGGTGCGGCGGAGGTCGGACACCAGGCGCGCGTTGTCCATCGCGATGGCGGCCTGCCGCGCGAGCGCGGTCAGCAGCCGGATCTCACGCTCGTCAGCCCGATGGACCTCGTCCCAGTAGATGCCCACCGCGCCCAGCACCGCTTCGCGGCTGACCACCGGTACCGCGAGCACGGCGCGGTAGCCGAAGCGCGTGGCCATCTCCGCGAGGCTCACGTTCTCCTGCACCTGGATGGACGAGTAGCCGGGCGGCGGATCCGCCACCACGTCCGCGCTCAGCACGGGCGCGCGCGTCTCGACGGCGCTGCCCACCGCCCCCTGCCCCAGCTTGACCACGTAGCCCTTGTCCACGGGCATGCCCCGGATCGCCCGGGCGAGGAGATGCCCGGCGGCCTCGTCCATCTCGAACACCACCGCCCGCTGCGCGCTCGTCAGCTTGGTGGCGCTGTCTGCGATGGCGTCCAGCACCTCCTGGAGGTCCAGGGTGGAAGCGAGGGCCTCGCCGATGGCGGAGAGCGTCTGCACCTCGGTGGCGCGCTGGGCGGATTCCTCGTACTGCCGGGCCCGGTCCACGCCGAGGGCGACCTGAGCGCCCATGGTCATGGCGAGATCCTGATCGGCGGGGCTCCACACCCGCTGGGCCCGGGTCTCGTCGAGCGACAGGGTGCCGATCACGCGATCGCCGGAGATCAGCGGCACCACCAGGATCGAGCGGAGGCCGAACGCCTCGATCCACTGGGGCGTGACGAGCGTGGACAGGGACGCGTCGTCGATGACCACCGGGCGCCGCGTGCGGACGGCCTCGGAGTCCGCGGCAACGCCCTGGACGCCCATCTGGCCGAGCGCCTTGAACTTCGACCACAAGTCGTTGTCCACGTGCCCGTCGGCGAACTGGGCCATCAGCGGCAGCAGCCGCTCGCCCTGGATCAGGTTGATCGTGCAGCGCTCGGCGCCGAGCGCCTGCGCCACCTGGCGCGCCACCGCGCGGAGCAGCGGCTTGAGCTCCAGCATCGAGGCGCAGACCTGGGCGATCTCGAGCAGGGACGACGTCTGGCGCGCCCGCTCGCGCTCGCCCTCCATGCCGCGCGCGGTGCCGATGGCCAGCGCCGCCTGCTGCGCCAGGCCCGTGATGACCGTCTCGTCTTTGTCGGTGAAGGTCACCGGGCTCCGGTTGTACGCCCAGAGGATGGCGATGACCTTGGCCTCTCGATCGAGGATGGGCGCGCCGATCATCGCGCGCGTCTGCTCGTCGCGCGCCCAATCGTCGAGGGGCCGGTTGTGCGAGAACCGGGTATCGGCGAGGTAGTCTTCGGTGCGCACCGCCCGGCCGTCGGCGAGGATCACGCCCGCCATGCCCTCCCCGGGCCCCAGCCGATAGCGGGGAAACTTTCGCTCGACGCGGGCGCCGAGCGTCACGACCGTCTGCGCGTCCTGGCCGGACGGATCCACGAGCGTGCAGAAGGCGCCGTCCGCGCGCAGCAGCTGGCGGGTCTCCCGCACCACCGTGTGGAGAGCCGTCTCGAGGTCGGGGGAGGACAGCGACTCCGAGGTCACGCGCTGGAAGGCCTGGATCTCCTCGAGTCGCTGGAGGGCTTCCGCGTAGAGGCCCGCGTTGCGCACCGCGGTGGCAGCGGGGGCGGCGACGGCGGCCGCGAGCTTGACCTCGTCCGCGGAGAAGTCGCGCCGCGTGCGGGTCATGCAGGCGATGATGCCGATGGGGCTGGTGTCGAGCAAAATCGGCACGAGCAGCACGGACCGCACGCCCTCCGCCTCGAACCAGGCACGGTTCCGGACGCGGGGATCCTGGTAGACGTCGGGCACCACCAGGGGCTGCTGCGTCTCGAGCACCGTGCCCGCCAGCCCTTCGCCAAGGCTGAAGCGCTGCTGGAACTCGAGGTTCTTGCCCGAGGTGCCCGTCTCCGCCCGGAGGGTCAGGGTGCCGGCGCGGTCGCTGCTGAGCCAGATCCGGACGATGTCGACCTCGACCCGGGTCTGCGCGATGTCGGCCAGGCGCTCCAGCACCTCGCCGAGGTCGAGGGTGGAGGCGACCAGCCAGCTCGATTCGGCGAAAACCTCGAGCTCTCGGGGGGCGGATTGGTTGGATTCGCTCGTTGCCATTGAGTATGTCCGCGAAAAATGCGCTTTTTCCACTATAGCGCGGAGCCGCTCTTGTTCTCTGCGCTTATCCATGGCTTGACGGGGCCTGGAGGCGGCCGTACAGTCCATGACGCAGATTCTGCGCGGGAGCTCGGGGACAACCGGGCTGAGAGGGCGGCAATCGGGCCGCCGACCGCCATCAACCTGACCTGGGTAATGCCAGCGTAGGGAGGCCATGTGAAGACCTACCTTTCCGGTCGCGATCACTCCATCCGCGTCCCCGTCCGCGAGCTCGTGCTCACCAACCGCGAGCGCGTCCGTCTCTACGACACGTCGGGGCCCTACACCGATCCCGACTTCGCGCCCGACCTCAAGCAGGGGCTGCCGCCCCTTCGCCGCGCGTGGATCCTGGGCCGCGGCGACGTGGAGCCCGGCGCGGGCGGCCGCGGCGGGCTCCGGGCCCGGGCCGGCCGGCGGGTCACCCAGCTCCACTACGCGCGCCGGGGCGAGGTCACGCCCGAGATGGAGTTCGTGGCGCTGCGCGAGAGCGTGGACCCTGTGCTCGTCCGCGACGAAGTGGCGCGGGGGCGCGCCATCATCCCCGCCAACGTCAATCACCCGGAGACCGAGCCGATGATCATCGGCCGGCGCTTCCTCGTGAAGATCAACGCCAACATCGGCAACTCCGCCGTGGCCTCCTCGATCGAGGAGGAAGTGGACAAGATGACCTGGGCCACGCGCTGGGGCGCCGACACCATCATGGATCTCTCGACCGGCCGGAACATCCACGAGACGCGCGAGTGGATCCTGCGCAACTCGCCCGTGCCCGTAGGCACCGTGCCTATCTACCAGGCACTCGAGAAGGTGGGGGGCAAGGCCGAGGACCTCACCTGGGAGATCTACCGCGACACCCTGATCGAGCAGGCCGAGCAGGGGGTGGACTACTTCACCATCCACGCCGGCGTGCTCCTGCGCTACGTGCCTTTGACCGCCAAGCGGGTCACCGGCATCGTCTCGCGCGGCGGCTCCATCATGGCGAAGTGGTGCCTCGCGCACCATCAGGAGAGCTTCCTCTACACGCGCTTCCGCGAGATCTGCGAGATCATGGCCGCCTACGACGTGGCCTTCTCGCTGGGCGACGGCCTCCGGCCCGGCTGCCAGGCCGACGCCAACGACGAGGCCCAGTTCGCGGAGCTGGACACGCTGGGCGAGCTGACGACGGTGGCGTGGGCGCACGACTGCCAGGTGATGATCGAGGGGCCCGGCCACGTGCCCATGCACCTGATCAAGGAGAACATGGACCGGCAGCTGGAGAAGTGCCACGAGGCGCCCTTCTACACGCTGGGTCCGCTCACCACCGACGTGGCGCCCGGCTACGATCACATCACGTCCGCCATCGGCGCCGCCATGATCGGATGGTTCGGCACCGCCATGCTCTGCTACGTCACGCCCAAGGAGCATCTCGGCCTGCCCGACAAGCAGGACGTCAAGGACGGCGTCATCGCCTACAAGATCGCTGCCCATGCCGCCGACATCGCCAAGGGCCATCCGCAGGCGCGCGCGTGGGACGACGCGCTCAGCCGGGCGCGCTTCGAATTCCGCTGGGAGGATCAGTTCAACCTGTCCCTCGATCCCGACACCGCGCGCAAGTTCCACGACGAGACGCTGCCCGCCCAGGGCGCAAAGCTCGCCCACTTCTGCTCGATGTGCGGCCCCCACTTCTGCTCCATGAAAATCACCCAAGAAGTCCGCGACTACGCCTCAAAACAAGCCGGGGACGAAGCAGGGGCGACCGATCCCGCAGAGGTTGCCAGAGGCCTCAGAGAAAAGGCAGCAGAATTCAAGCGAAGCGGCAGCGAGCTCTACATCCCACCCACGCCCTGACCACACAGCCGGGGGCGGCGGGGGGCGCGTTCGCGGCGAATGCTGTACTGAGCAAAGCGAACGCGCCCCCCGCCGCCCCCGGCTGTGTGGTCAGGGGATCGGCGCTACGTCGAGTCGGGATCGATGCCGTGCTCTTTCAGCTTCTTCCGCAGCGTATTGCGGTTGATGCCAAGGAGCTGCGCGGCGCGCACCTGATTGCCCCGGGTCTCGCGCATCACCGCGCGCAGCAGGGGCTTCTCCACGAGCCCGACCATGAGGGCGTGGAGATTGGCGGAGGCGTGCCCGCGCATGCCGCGCACGCATTCCTCCATCTTCCGGTCGATGATGTCCTCGAGCGTGGCGTCGGGCGCCACTCCCGCGGCGGCGGACACGGGCCCGATGGGCAGGTGCTCCGGCACGATCACGCCCGAGGCCGCCATCACCATCGCCCGCTGGATCACGTTCTCCAGCTCGCGCACGTTCCCCGGCCAGTCGTGGCCGACCAGCCGGTCCATCGCCTCCGGGGCCACGATGCGCTCGCCCAGCGCCTCCGCGTACTTGGCGAGGAAGTGGTCGACGAGGAGGGGGATGTCCCGGCGCCGCTCGCGCAGGGCGGGCAGCGACAGCGTCACCACGTTGAGCCGGTAGAAGAGGTCCTCGCGGAAGCGGCCCTCCTTCATCATGCCCTCGAGGTCCCGATGGGTGGCGGCGAGCACGCGCACGTCCATGCGGATCAGCTCGTGCCCGCCCACGCGCTCGAATGCTCGCTCCTGCAGCGCCCGCAGGAGCTTCACCTGCAGCTCCGCCGGCATGTCGCCGATCTCGTCGAAGAAGACGCTGCCCCCGTGGGCGAGCTCCAGCTTGCCGAGCCGCCGCTCCCGCGCGTCGGTGAAGGCGCCCTTCTCGTGCCCGAAGAGCTCGGCCTCCAGCAGGGTGCCGGGGATCGCCGCTGCCGAGATGCCTACGAACGGCCGTCCTGCCCGGCGGCTGTAGTGGTGGAGCGCGCGCGCCACCACTTCCTTCCCCGTGCCGGACTCGCCCCGGAGGAGCACGCTCACGTCGCTGGCGGCCACGCGCCCGATCGTCTTGTAAACCTCCTGCATGGTGGGGTGGCGGCCGACGAGGGCGCCGAACTCCCACACTTCCTTGAGCCCGCTCTTGAGCGAGGCCACCTCCTGGGTGAGGCGCCGCGCGGAGAGCGCGCGCTCGGCGAGCAGGAGCGCCTCGTCGAGGTCGAACGGCTTGGCGAGATAGTCGTAGGCGCCCTGCTGCATGGCCGCCACCGCCGTCTCCATGGTGCCGTGCGCGGTCATGATCACGACGAAGGCGTCCGGGCGCCGCGTCCGGAGCTGGCCGAGCAGGGTGAGCCCGTCCATGCCCGGCATGCGGATGTCGAGGAGCATCAGGTCGTAGGTCTGGGTCTCCGCCTCGCGCAGCGCGGCGGTCCCGTCCTTCACCGCGGTCACCGTGTAGCCGGCGCCGCGGAACCCCTTCTCGAGCACCCAGCGGAGGCCGTCCTCGTCGTCGGCGATCAGGATGTTGCCGTGAGACACGCTCACCTCGCGATGGGCACGAAGCAGGTCACGGTGGTGCCGCGCCCTCCCTCGCTCGTGATGTGGATCGCCCCCCGATGCTCCTCGATGATGCGGTGGCAGAGGGCCAGCCCCAGCCCGAGGCCGCGCTCCTTGGTGGTGAAGAAGGGCGTGAAGAGCTTCGCGCGCGCCGCCTCGGGAATACCCTCGCCCTCGTCGATCACCTGCACCTCGGCCATGCTGCGCTGGCCGGTGCCGAGGTCCACCTTCGCGAACAGGGGATCGAGGCTGAGCCGCGTGCCGAGGGTTAGGCGGCCGCCGTGGGACATGGCCTCGATGGCGTTGCGCACGAGGTTGTGGATGACCTGCAGCATCCGGTCCTCGTCGGC
>Ga0075431_100000247_pt1 | contig 41008 bp, 39 predicted proteins | sample RhiMetdeltSRZDD5_FD_75297 | JGI IMG/M metagenome (GOLD analysis project Ga0075431, IMG submission 75297) | Populus rhizosphere microbial communities from Tennessee, USA - Rhizosphere MetaG P. deltoides SRZDD5 | ecosystem: Host-associated > Plants > Roots > Rhizosphere > Soil | place: USA... | reverse complement strand
TCGCCGTCGTCGTCCTCGCCTGCACCGCCTGGCTCACCGCCGCCACCTGGGGCCAGGCCCTCAGTGGCGAGTACAAGATCGGTGTGCTGGAGCCGCTCACCGGCCCGCTCGCCGGTGAGGGCAAGCGGCATCTGGAAGGCTTCGAGGTCGTCCGCGACCTCATCAACGAGCGCGGCGGCGTCATGGGCAAGAGGCTCTCGTTCGTCGTCGCCGACGTGCCCGATCCGACGGCGGCCGCGAGCGAAGCGAACCGGCTCATCACCCGCGAGAACGTGAAGATCATCACCGGCACCTTCTCGTCGCGGCTATGCGGGGCGGCGAGCGAGGCGGCCGCGCGCCACAACGTCATCTACTGGGAGACGTCGTGCGTGGACCCGCGCTTCAACAAGCGCGGCCTCAAGAACGTCTACCGGACGGAGATCGACGCCACCGGGTTCGGCTGGTACAACATCGACTTCATCGTCAAGCACCTGGCGCCCCGCTTCAATCTGAAGCCCAACGAGCTCAAGATCGCCTTCATCTCCGAGGACTCGTCGTACGGCCAGGGCGTCACCGAGTCGGCGGTGGCCCGCGCCAAGGAGGTCGGCCTGCAGGTCGTCGGGCCCGTCGAGTACTACAACTTCCAAACGATCAACGACATGACGCCGATCATCGTCAAGCTCAAGCAGCTCAACCCCGACGTCGTCCACCACATCGCCTACACCAACGACGCGCCGCTCTTCTGGCGGCAGGCGCGCGAGCAGAACTTCCTCTTCAAGGCCCTCGTGCACGCCGGCGCCACCGGCTACGGCGGCAGCGACTTCGGCAAGGCGATGGGCAACGACGGCAACGGCGTCTTCGCGCTGCTCGAGCCGGGCCCGGGCTTCAAGCTCGAGTCGCTCAAGCCGGATGGCCAGAAGATCGAGAAGGACTTCCGCGACGCCATCCAGAAGCGGACGGGTTCGTACCCGCTCGGCGCTCACCAGCTGGCCGGCGGCGGCCTGTGGCTGCTCAAGGTCGTGCTCGACCGTGCCCAGAGCGACGACCCCGAGAAGTTCCGCTCGGCCGTGATGGGCCTCGACCTGCCCGTCGGGACCATGATCAACGGCTGGGGCGTGAAGTTCTCGGAGACGGGCCAGAACTCCAACGAGCGGGTGCAGCACTACATGCTGCAGTGGCAGAACGGCCAGCTCGTGACGGTGTGGCCGGAGGAGTTCACGACCAACCGCGCGAAGTGGATCCCGCTCGGCCCCTGGGACCAGCGCAAATAGACGTCTTCGCTCAGCTCGGGGTCTCCACGGTCCTGCTCGGGGGCATCTATGCCCTGATCGCGGTGGGGCTCACCCTGATCTTCGGGATCATGCGCGTCGTGAACTTCGCCCACGGCGAGTTCCTGATGCTGGGCATGTACCTGGCGTTCTGGGCGTTCACCCTGCTCTCGCTCGACCCGTGGTTCGTGCTCTTCGTCTCCATCCCGCTCTTCTTCGGGATCGGGGTCGTCACCTACCTGCTCGTCATGAAGGGCGTCATCCACGCCTCGCACAACGTGCAGATCTTCACGACGGTCGGGCTCTCGACCGCGCTCCAGAACCTGGCCCTCGTGCTGTGGTCGGGCGACTTCCACACGGTGCGGCCGTGGCACGCGGCCACCCCGATCCGGCTGGCCGGGACCGCCTTCAACCTCTCGCAGGTCGTCGCCTTCCTCATCGCGATCGGGCTCACGGTGCTGCTGGTCCTCTTCATGCGCTGGACGCACACCGGCCGGGTCATGCGGGCGACGGCCCAGGACCGCGACGCCGCGATCCTCATGGGCATCGACACCGACCGCGTCTACCGGCTGACCTTCGCCATCGGCATCGCGGCGGTCGGCGCTGCCGGGGTGCTCGTCTCCCCGCTCTACGCCGTCTACCCCACCGCCGGCCTGCAGTTCGTCCTGCTGTCCTACGTAGTCGTCGTGCTGGGTGGTCTCGGCAACATGATGGGGGCGCTGATCGGTAGCCTCATCGTGGCCGCCGTCGAGGTGGCCGGGTCCTACTACTTCGGCACCGCCTGGAAGGAGATCTTCTACTTCGTCCTCTTCATCGCGGTCCTCGTGTTCCGCCCGGCCGGGCTCTTCGGTCAGCGCGGCGCCGAGAACCTGGGCGTGTGATGGTCCGCGCCGTCGGGCGCCACCGCGGCGCGCTCCTCGTCTTCGGCGTGGCCGCGCTGGTCCCGGTGTTCGTGCGCGACGCCTACTTCCTCGACAGCCTCGTGCTGATCTTGTTGTGGGGCGCCCTGTCGGCCGCCTGGAACGTGGCGGGCGGGTACGCCGGCCAGGTCTCCATCGGCCACGCGGCCTTCTTCGGGATCGGCGCCTACTCGGCGGCGCTGATGGGAACGCGCTTCCACCAGTCGCCGTGGCTCGGCATGCTCGTCGGCGTGGCGCTGTCCCTGGTGGCCGGCGCGGCCATCGGCTACCTCTCCAACCGGCTCCGGGGGCCGTACTTCGCGCTGTCGACCATCGCCTTCTCCCAGGTGCTGCTCATCGTGGCCAGCCGCTGGCGGGCCTTCACCTCGGGCTCCGAGGGGATTCCGGTGCCCTTCCGGCCCGGCTTCGCCACCCTCGGCCTCAGCCACGTCGCGTGGGTCTACATGGCGCTGGCGGTGGCGGTGCTGTACTGGGCCATCCAGGTGTGGCTCGAGCACTCGCGCTTCGGCTACCGGCTGGCCGGCGTGCGCGAGGACGAGGACGCCGCCCAGGCCCTCGGCATCCCCGCCCGGCGCCTCAAGGTGATCGCGGTGACCGCCAGCGCGGCGCTGACCTCGGTGTGTGGGACACTGTGGGCGCAGTACGTCGGCTTCGTCGATCCGTTCTACGTCTTCTCCGTCGACCTCTCGGTGCGCTTCGCGCTCAACGCGATCATCGGCGGCATGGGTACCGCGCTCGGGCCGTTCCTCGGCTCGATCCTGATCACGTCGCTGGAGACGTACCTGCGCGCCACGCTCTCCGGGGTGAAGTCCGGCTTCACCGGCATCTACCTCATCGTCTACGGCGTCGTGCTCATCCTGGTGGTGCGGTTCTTCCCCGACGGGCTCGCCGGCCTGGCCGATCGGCTGCGCGCCCGCCGCGCCCGGGCCCAGGCGTGAGCACGCCGGCGACCGCGATGCTCACGCTCGAGCGCGTCACCAAGCGCTTCGGGGGCCTGACGGCCGTCCGCGAGGTGAGCCTCGAGGTCCGGACCGGCGACCTGCTGGGCATCATCGGCCCCAACGGCGCCGGCAAGACAACGCTCTTCCACCTCATCTCCGGGTACTACGCGCCCGACGAGGGCCGCGTGGTCTTCGATGGGCAGGACATCACGGGCCAGCCGGCCCACGCGATCTCGCGGCTCGGCCTCACGCGCACCTTCCAGATCGTCAAGCCGTTCGGCAACCTCTCCGTGCTCGACAACGTGATGATCGGCGCCCTGACGCGCCGGGCGTCCACGCGCGAGGCGCGCGGCGACGCCGAGCGGGTCATCGACCTCTGCGGCCTCGGCCCCCACGCCACCGCGCGGGCCCGGGCGCTGCCCCTCGCCCTCCGCAAGCGGCTCGAGGTCGCGCGCGCGCTCGCCACCCAGCCGCGCCTGCTGCTGCTCGACGAGGTCATGGCCGGCCTCAACCCGACCGAGCTGGCGGCGATGGTCGACCTCGTCCGCCGGCTGCACGGCGAGGGCCTGACGCTCATCGTGATCGAGCACGTCATGGCCGCGATGATGCGCCTGGCCCAGCGCATCGTCATGCTCCACCACGGCGAGAAGATCGCCGAGGGCACGCCGCGCGAGATCACCAGCGACCGCCGCGTGATCGACGCCTACCTCGGCGAGGAGTTCGTCCTTGCTGAGGCTTGAGGGCGTCGACGCCTACTACGGGGACCTCCAGGCCCTCTACGACGTCTCGCTGGAGGTCGAGCAGGGTCGCGTCTTCGCGCTGGTCGGCGCCAACGCCGCGGGCAAGTCGACGACGCTACGGGTGATCTCCGGGCTGGTGACGCCGCGCCGGGGCCGCGTCGTCCTCGACGGCGAGGACCTCTCGCGCATCCCCGCCCACCAGCGCGTCGACCTCGGCATCGTCCAGGTGCCGGAGGGCCGCCGGCTCTTTCCGTTCATGAGCGTCGCCGAGAACCTGATGCTCGGCGCCCACACGCCCCGGGCCCGGACCGTGCGCGAGGAGACGCTGCGCTACGTCTACCGGCTCTTCCCCGTGCTGGAGGAGCGCCGGGCCCAGCTCGCCGGCTCGCTCTCCGGCGGCGAGCAGCAGATGTGCGCGATCGGCCGCGCCCTCATGGCCAAGCCCCGCGTGCTCATGCTCGACGAGCCGACCCTGGGCCTCGCCCCGGTCCTGGTGGCCCGCATCTTCGAGACCGTGCGCACGATCAACGCCGACGGCATGACGATCCTCCTCGTCGAGCAAAACGTCCGCCAGGCCCTCACCCTCGCCGAACGCGCCGCCGTCCTCGAATCCGGCCACCTGGTCCTCACCGGCCCCGCCCCCACCCTCCTCACCGACGACCGCCTCAAACGCGCCTACCTGGGCCTGTAGAAGCAGAGCCACGTCGCAAAGCGCGCCGCGCCGGGCGCGACCCAGCCGACTCACCAACCTCGTCCTGACCTTGCCGACTTGGTCGGCACACGGGATCCGGCGCCGCGTCGTCGAAGTGGCCGTGCTGCGAACCTGGCATCACTGAAGGTCTTCCGATGGTCGCACGATGTTTGCGCCCCGACCCACGCCGTGCGCCGCGGGCGGGGCGGGCTCGCGGCGACGTGGTCCCTCCGGCCGCCATTCGATGGCGAGCCGTCGTCGCCGTTGCTCGCGGCGGGTTCGGCGAGCGCGCCGCCGACGTCTCGACTGTTCGCCGACAACCCCCGCCTCGGGGGATGGGGGGCCCGCGCTCGCCGAACTCGTCGCGAGCTTACGGCGACAGGCGAGCCATCGCGGCGGCCGGAGGGACCACGTCGCCGCGAGCCCGCCCCGCCCGCGGCGCAGCGGCTACTGCCGGGGCGCGGACAGCGCTTCGGCTTCGTCGAATTCTGAGGCCGCCAGCTGCCGCAGCCCGGTCCGGTCGTACACGTGCCCGAGCAGCAGGTGCAGCGTCGCCTCCTCGGGCGCGGCGGCAATCGCCGCGACCAGCTCCCGCCGCGCATCGGCGTAGAGCGTCTCCTGGAAGAGCAGGCCGGCCCGCATGAGCGCCAGCGTCGCCGGCGGATAGTTGCCGGCCGTCGCGGGCGTCAGCACGCCGAGCGCGTCGGTGATCCGTGCGCCGTCGGCGGCCGGGACCACCTCGAACGACGCCCTCTGCACGCCGTGCTCGCGCGTGGAGAGCTCCCACGTGTAGCGCGTGCCGGGCGTGAGCCGCGGGGCCGTCGCCGGATAGTCCACCGAGCGGCGCCCGATGTCCGCCTGCTCCCACAGCGTGGTGCCCTGGGGGTCCAGCAGCCGCACGCGGTACTTCAGGCGATCGGAGCCCGCCCACTCGAACGTCACCGCGCCCGGCAGCACGCGCGTCTCCCGCGGGGCCAGGATGGTCGGCGGCAGCGCCCGGACGCTGCGCACCGACAGCGACTGGTAGGTCTTCTCGCGCTGCTGGCCGACCAGGAAGCTGGTCACGTTGCCGAGCACGGCCCGCGCGCGGTCCGACGTGCCGGCGCTCGCGCCCGCGTCCACGGTGAACGGCGAGTTCGCTTGCGTCACGACCTGGGTGCCGCGGCCGGCGGTGAAGACGAGCACCGCGCGACCGTCGCCGCTCACGCGCACCTGCGCGCCGGCCCGGAGCGAGAGCAGCGGCTTGGGGGGCTGCCAGTCCGCCTGCGCGGAGGACCTGACCTCGACCTTGCCGCTCTTCATCTGGATCTCGGTCAGCACGGCCACGGGCTCCTGCGCCCACGCCACGGCCGCGGCGAGGATCAGGACCACCGTGAGCGACACACCTCGGATCGCCGTCATGCCCCTGCCCTCCCGTCGGTCAGCACCTCGAAGACCCGGACCTTCTCGACCCGGCCCTTGACGGCCACCGGCCCGCAGTCGCGCACGCGGACCCGGTCGCCGACGACGGCCAGCGCTTCCTCGGTGACGAGGATCGTCGTGCCGAGGTCCTTGTTCAATCCCTCCACCCGCGACGCCACGTTCACGGGGTCGCCGATGACCGTGTACTTGATCCGGTCGCGCCCGCCGACGTTGCCGGCGAAGACCGAGCCGGTGTGGATGCCGATGCCCATGCGCAGGCTCGGCAGCCCGGCCGCCGCCCATCGCTGGTTGAGCGTCTCGAGCGCCGCGTCCATGGCCACCGCGCTCTGTACCGCGTGCCAGGCGTGCTCGGGATCGTCGACCGGCGCGCCGAACACCGCCATCACCGCGTCGCCCACGAAGTCGTTGACCATGCCGCGATGGGCGAAGATCGCCGCGGTCATGGCGTCGAAGTACTCGTTGAGGTGGGCGGCGATCCGCTCCGGCTCCATCTGCTCGGACAGCGTGGTGAAGCCGCGCAGGTCCGAGAACAGGATGGACACCGTGCGGTGCTCGCCGCGCAGGCTCGGGGCGTCGGCCAGCACCCTGGCGAGGACGTCGCGCGAGAGGTAGCGGGCGAAGGAGTGACGGAGGCGGCGCCGCTCGAGGGCCTCGCCGCCGCGTCCCATCATCGAGGTGGCGAGCACCGGCAGCACGAAGTCGATCCAGTAGCCGCCGCGGTCGAAGGCCAGCAGCGCGGCGGGCACGCCGACCACGAAGGCGCCGGCCACGGTCACCAGCGTGCCGAGCGGCGGGCGTAGCACCACCAGCACCACGCCGGCCACCAGCACGACGAACACGTTGAGCGCCAGACCGACGAGCCAGCTCGACGGCCGGATGAACCGGCGCGTCGTGAGCATGTGCACGACGTTGGCGTGCACCTCGACGCCCGACATGAGGCCGTGCGGCGTGGGATAGAAGTCGCGACTGTCGGCGAACGTGCCGCCGATGAGCACGATGCGTCCCCGCAGCGGGTTGTCGGCGGCCGGCTCCTGGTTTGAGTCGCCGAGGGCGGCCACGACGTCGCTCGACAGAGTGAGGAAGCTGCCGGCGGGCCCGACGTAGTTGATCGGCCACTCCAGCCCGGCCGTCGCGACCACCGGGGGGACGCCCGTGAGGGCCAGGCGGGAGCCCGACTGCAGGCGTGGCAGCGACAGCGGCCGCCCCTCCGCCATCGCCTCCTCGAGCGCGCCCGCGTGGAGGCCGCCCAGCCGCGCGAGGACGGCGAGCCCGAGTGTCGGCGCCGGACGGCCACTCGGACCGGGCAGCACCGGATCGACCCGGCGCACGAACCCGTCGCGGTCCAGCGGCACGGCGGGCGTGGCGACCAGCACCGAGGAGCCCAGCGAGGCCGCGCCGAGCGGGACGGCCCCGGGCGACAGCGGCCCCAGCACCACCACCCGGCTCAGCGCGCCGTCCGCGAAGTCGCGGATCGCCCCGGCCAGCGCGGCGTCCTCGGGCGAGGCGCTCGGCGTCGCGAACGTGACGTCGATCCCGACCACCGCCGCGCCGCTCTTCTGGAGCCCACGCACCACGCGCGCCAGGTACCGGCGCGAGATCGGCTGACGCCGCCCGAGCCCCTCGAACGCGTCCTCGTCGACCGCGACGATCACGACGTCGTGCGGCGGCTGGTGGCCCTGCAGCTTCTGCAGCAGGTCGAGACCCCGGACCTGCCACGCTTCCAGATAACCGAGGGACGAGGCGATCGAGACGCCGACCGCCGCGACGAGGCCGACTCCCCACAGGGGCAGCAGGCGACCGCGCCGGTACCGCCACCAGGTGCGCAGTCGCTCGGCGATCGCGCGCTCCTACCGGGCCCGGACCCGCGTGAGCGGCAGGACGCCCTCGAGCTCGCCCTTCATCACCGGGTGCTGGTTACCACCGACGCTCCGCGACTTGCGCACGACCTGCTGCTCCACGTACTCGTACAGCTCTTGAAGGCTCACGATGCCGTCGCGGTTGAGGTCGCCGGCGCCGCGCAGCCCCTCGGTGAGGTAGTACGTGAAGATCCCGTGGCCGAGCTCGGGGAGCTCGATCGAGACCTCGGTGGGCGCCGAGGCGGTGATGATCGCCCGCCCCTTCGAGCGCGTCAGCCGCTCCAGGAACAGGTCGTCCACGTTGACCGACCGTGTCTTCCTCGACACGAACGTCCGGCCACCGGCCGCGCCGCTGTAGCAGGCGTCGAGGAAGACGACGACCCGCTCCGCCTCGATCCGGCCGAAGATCGTCTGCAGATCGTCCATCGGCAGGGCGGTCGAGAAGAGATCGTCAGGGTCGGCGTCGCTCGGGATCAGGTACTTGGCCAGGCCGTCGCGCTCGAGCCCGCGCTGGTCCACCTCCGGGGCGCCGTGGCCCGCGAAGTAGACGATCACCGTGTCTTCCTTCTGAGCGGCGCGGGCCAGGAACGTCCCCAGCGCGTACTTGATGTTCCGCAGCGTCGGCTTGCGCTCGCTGCGGTCGGTCAGGAGCAGGACGCGGTCCTTCCGGAAGCCGGCGATCTCGGTGAGGACCCGGTACATCGCCTCGGCGTCGGCCACGGTGTACCGGAGGCTGGGGATGCTCGGCGACTCGTAGCGGCCGACGCCGATCACGACGGCGTAGCCGTCGCGGCTGACGGGCGCGGGCGGTGTCGGCGGCGCGGGCGGCACCGCCGCCACCGCCGGCCGCTCCAGGGTCACCGTGCGCGTCTCCTGGCGCATGGTGCCGTCGGCGGCGAGCGCCGTGAGGACGATCGTGTTGGTCCCCTCGCGCAAGGTCACGGGTGTCGTCACGACCACGGTCGGCTGAGGCGTCGGCTCCGTCTGGCGCGTCACCTCGGCGCCGTTGAGCGTGACGCTCACGGCGCCGACACCGGGGCCGGAGGTCACGACCGCCGCCACGATCGTCTGGGGATCGCTCACGCGAGCGCCCTCGGCCGGGTGGCGGATCGCGATCGTCAGCGGCGCCGGGCGGGGTTCGACGCGCGCGCGCTCGGCCGGGGGCGACGCGGGCGTCACGGCGGGCGGCGGAGCCGATGGGCGAGCGGGGGCCGGAGCCGGTGGCGCGGCGGGCGGCGGGGACGGCGGCGCGGCCGGGGTCTGGGCGATCGCGGGCGGGCCGCCGCCGAGCTCGAAGGTCAGGAGCTCCTTGCTCGACGTCGCCTTCACGATGCGCTGGGGTTCCGGCGCGTACCACCACGTGACCTCGAACGCCGCCTGGCGAGCGGAGGGCCCGTAGCGGAGGGTCGCGCTGTGCGTACCGAACTGGCCGGGGATCTCGGGATCGAACACGTAGCGGATGCGGAAGGCGTCGAACGCGCCGCCCGCCGTGGTGACCTTCTCGGCGGCCTCCACGCGCCAGGTCGCGTACACCTCGATGTCGATCGACGCCACGCGGATGATCGCGCGTCCCACGCCGCGCTTGCCGACCTCGAGCGGCCACGTCAGCCGCGGGGGGTTCTGCATCTCCAGCGTCTCGGCCCCCCGCTTGACGTAGGTGATCACCACGTCTCGGGTCAGCCAGATCTCGCGATCGCCGGCGGTGAAGACGTAGCCGTCGCGCGTGACCCGGGCCAGCCGGTACGCCGCGTCCTTGAGGACCCAGGTGTCGCCGACCGCGTAGGAGGGCCGCTCGACGCGCGGCGCCTGGGCCAACGTCCCCGCGGGGAGCATCAGTGCGACGGCGATGAGCGCCAGTGTCCCGCGTCTCACTGTCCCGAGACCCGCGTCAGGGGCAGAACGCCCTCGAGCTCACCCTTCATGACCGGGTGCTGGTTCCCCCCGGCCGCGCGCGACCGAGCCGTGACCTGCTGCTCGACGTACTCGTACAACTCCTGGAGGCTGACGATGCTGTCACGGTTCGTGTCCGCCGCGCCCTTCAGGCCGCTCACCAGGTAATAGGTGAAGAGCCCGTGCCCCAGCTCCGGCAGCTCGATCGACACCTCGGTCGATCGCGACGCGGTGACGATCGCCCGCCCCTTCGCACGCGTCAAGCGCTCCAGGAAGAGGTCGTCGATGGAGGCCGCCCGCGTGCGCTTCGACGAGAACGTCCGGCCGCCGGCCGCTCCGCTGTAGCAGGTATCGAGGAAGGCCACGACCCGATCGGCCTCGATGCGCCCGAAGATCGTCTGCAGCTCGTCCATCGGCAGCGCCGTCGAGTAGAGATCGTCGGCCTCGGCGTCGTTCGGGATGAGGTACTTGGCGAGTCCGTCGCGCTCCAGACCCCGCGGGTCGACCTCCGGCGCCCCGTGTCCGGCGAAGAAGATCAGCACTGTGTCCTCCTTCTTGGCCGATCGCGCCAGGAACGTCCCGAGGGCCCACTTGATGTTGCGCAGCGTCGGCTTGCGCTCGCTCCGGTCGGTCAGGAGGAGCACGTGCTCTTTCCGGAATCCGGCGCGGCCGATCAGCGTCTCGTAGACCGCCTCGGCGTCCGCCACCGTGTAGCGCAGCCGCGGAATCGACGGGTTGTCGTACTGGCCCACGCCGATCACGACCGCCCACCGATCGTGGCGGTGTTCGGGCGCGGCTGCGGGCGCCGGCTCTGGCGGGGTCCGCGCCTCGACGACGATCGTGCGGACGTCCTGCCGCACCGCTCCCTCCCCGTCCGTCGCGCTCACGGCGACGACGTTCACGCCCGAACGCAGGGTCACGGGCACGGTGACCAGCAGTGACTTCTGGAGGGTGCGCTCGACCTGCTGGTGCACCTCGACGCCGTTGAGCGTGACGCCGACGCGGGCGACGCCCTTGCTCGACGACACGACGGCGGCCGCGACGCTCGCCGGGTCCACGACCCGCATGTGGTCCTGTGGGAACCGGATCGCCACGGTCAGCGGCTGCGGCTTCTCGTAGACGACCGTGCGGACCTCCTGGGAAACGGTGCCGTCGGCTTCCGTCGCGGTGAGGACCAGCGTGTTCTGGCCCTCCCTGAGCTGGATCGGGAGGCTCACCGCCAGGGTGCGCTGCGGGGGGCGCTCGTCCTGCCGATGCACGTTCACCCCGTTGAGCGCGACCGTGACCTGAGTGACGCCCCGCGCGCTCACCAGGTGCCCGGCGAGCCCGATGCTCTCGTGCTCGACGCGGGCCTGGTCCCGCGGCGACGACAGGGTCAGCTGTAGCGGCATCAGGGCCGCGATGCGCTGCTCCTCCGCGCGCCGACGCTCCGCCGCCAGCCGCTGCTCCTCCGCCTGGCGCCGGCGCTCCTCGACCTGCCGCTGCTCCTCCTCGCGCCGCAGCTTCGCCTCGGCCTGACGCCGCTCCTCCGCCAGCCGGCGCTCCTCGGCAACACGAAGGGCCTCGGCCCGGCGCCGCTGCTCCTCGGCGACCCGCTGCTCATCCTCGTGCTTTCGTTCGGCCGCCAGACGTTGCTCTTCCGCCTGCCGCCGTAGTTCTTCCGCCCTCCGCTGTTCCTCCTCGCGGCGCCGGGCCTCCTCGGCCTGGCGGCGCTCCTCCGCCAGCCGGCGCTCCTCGGCGAGACGCTGGGCCTCCGCCTCCTCGTTCGTCCGGCCTCCGGCCACCTGGACCGGCGCGCCGAGGGCCGGATCGAACACGACGGTCCGGTCGTCCACCCGCTGCGCCTCACCCGGGACGTCGTACCGGATCCGGATCCGGTTCTCCCCCTCCGCCAGTCGGACACGCACCTGAGCGCTATCGCCCTTGACGTCAGCCGGGCTCGCCGAGCCAGCAACGATGTCGTTCACCGACACCGTCGCGACCATCCCGGGCTTGGCCGTCCGCCACGGGATCTGGAGCAGCACGTACTCGTGACCGACGCGTGGCGAGACGTTGACGGCCGGCAGTGCGAGCGTGGGCGGTGCGACGTAGAAGACCGTCCGCGCCTGCTGCGTCGAGACGCCGTCTGGGTCGGTCGCGGTGACCAGGACCACGTTGCGGCCGTCGCGCAGTGGCAACGCGACGTCGAGCGGCAGCGTGCGTCGGACCGCCCCCTTCGGCGTCTCCGTGGCCACCGCCTCGCCGTTGACGCTGACCGTGATCCGCGCGACTCCCTTGCCGCCCGTCGCGCTGCCCACGAGCCTGACGTCCGCGTTGGGGCCGAACCGTGTCTGGTCTTCCGGCTGCCGGACGACCACGGCGAGGGGCTCGCTCTCGCCGGGATCGACCGCCACGAGATCGAAGCCGATCATCCAGCTGTCGACGCGGACGAACTGGCGGATCTCGGGCGCATACCAGAACTTCAGCGTCGTCTCGGACGGGACCAAGGCCCTTCCGCGCTGGGGGCCAAAGTTCCCGCGTGGTGTGACCGTATAGACGATGCGGAAAGCCTTGAACGTCCCGGCCGGAACGGTCACCTCCTCGTATGTCTCGACGACCCATCGCAGGTCGGCGTCGAACTCGCCGTATCCGTCGTTGTGTCGCCCCGTCGCCGCTCCTCGCTTGCCGATCGCCAGGGGCCAGCTCAGCTGTGGGCTTGGGGTGAACTCGAGGTATGTGTGGCCGAAGCGTCGATACCGCGCCAGGCCGAGGTCCCGGGTGAGGTGGATCTCCTCGTGCGCATCCTTCGAGAAGACGTACGTGTCCGGCTCGACCCGGATCAACTCGTAGATGCCGTCGCTCCGGATCCAGCGATCGCCGAGCGCGTACGTCGGCCGCGGCGCCGGCGGGCCGGGCGGCGTGCCGCCCGCTGGCCGCGCCTCGTACCTCGGCGACGTGAAGCTCACCAGCGGGATCATGTCGTGCGGACCTTCCGCCTTCACATAGTGACCGGAGTCCGGGGCATACCAGAGACGTTGCGTGCGCCGCCACACGCCGCCGCCCGTCTCGGCCTCGAGGGCGATCCGGAACGCCTTGACCGTCGCCGCCCCAACCACGACGTCCTCGTACGCCTCCACGGTCCAGTTCAGCCGCAACGGCACGCCCGTGGGTCGGTCGTGCCAGCGCCACAGCCCGTGCGCCTGCGACCACTGGCCCACCTGCATCGGCCACTTCAGCGTCAGGGGGGGATCCATCTGGACCCAATAGCGCCCGTTCTGCATGCGGGCGGGGGCGAGGTCGCGCGTGAAACGGGCCTCCCGGCCCTCGGGAGCGACGAAGACATACTGATCGTCCTCGATTCGCGCGAGCTCGAACTGGCCGTCGCTGCGGTTCCAACGATCACCCACCTGGTAGGTCGGCCGCTCGGCCCGCGGTCCGCCGGCGGACCCCGAGCCTCCGGTCGTCGCGCACCCGGCGAGGACCAGCGCCACCAACAGCGGTAACGCGCGAACCTTCACGGCATCCTCCGAGTGGCGTCCGCCTGCGTCAGGGGTGCCGCGCGCGGCGGTCGGGCGGCACCGTCAAGCATAGGGGCGTGCGCGGAGATTGGTCAAACATGTTGTGCGGTTCTAGAATCCCCGCTGGGAGGCGACATGAGGATCGACCGCGGGCGGCTGGAGAGCACGATCGAGGAGCTCGGCCGGGTGGGGGCGACCGCGCGGGGGGGTCTCACGCGGCTGGCGCTGAGTGACGAGGACCGGCAGGGCCGCGACCTCATGGTGGCCTGGATGCGCCGGGCCGGGCTCCGTGTCACCGTCGACCAGATGGGGAGCATCTTCGGCGAGCGGGCCGGCGAGCCCGGGCGGCCTCCGGTCATGATGGGCTCGCACGTCGACTCGGTGCCGACCGGCGGCAAGTACGACGGGCAGCTCGGCGTGCTGTGCGCTCTGGAGGCGATCCGCACGCTGAACGATCACCGCGTCCGCACCCGCCATCCCGTGACGCTCGTCATCTTCACGAACGAGGAGGGCGCGCGCTTCCAGCCGGCGATGATCGCCAGCGGCGTGCTGGCCGGCAAGATCCCTCTGGAGGACGCCTACAACGCCCGCGACAAGGACGGCCTCCGGCTCGTGGACGAGCTCGAGCGGATCGGCTATCTCGGCGCCGAGCCCTGCGTGCCCCGCCCGGTGCGCGCCTATCTCGAGCTGCACATCGAGCAGGGCCCGCAGCTCGAGGAGGAAGGGCTCGCGGTCGGTGTCGTCGAGGGGATCGTGGCCATCGCGTGGTCGCGGTTGACGATCCACGGCGTGCAGGACCACGCGGGGCCCACGCCGATGCGCATCCGGCACGACGCGCTGGTGGCCGCCGCCGAGGTCGTGGGCGGGGTCCGCGGGATCGCCCGCGAGCTGGGTGGCGCGCTCGTCACGACCGTCGGCGCCCTCACCGTCACCCCGAACATCCCCAACGCGATCCCCGGCCGCGTGGCGCTCTCGATCGACATGCGCGACCCGAGCGACGCCACGCTGGACCGCGCGCGCCAGCGCCTGGACCACGTCGTGGCCGAGGCCTGCCGGCGCGAGGGCGTGACGTACGAGCTCGAGCACTACTGGCGCGTGCCGTACACGCCGTTCGACCCGGAGGTGGTCGCCGCCGTCGAGCGCGCCGCTGGCGCAGCCGGCGCGCGCCATCGGCGGATCCTCTCCGGCGCCGGCCACGACGCCCAGTACATGGCGGCGATCGGCCCGGCCGGCATGGTGTTCGTGCCGTCCCGCGACGGCCGCAGCCACTGCGAGGAAGAGTTCACCACGATGGACGACATCGAGTACGGCGCCAACACCCTGCTCGGCGCCGCGCTCGACCTGGCCGGCGCCGCCTCGTGAGGGCTGCCGTCAGCGCAGTAGCGCGGTGAGGGCGACGGCGACGGCGGCGTTGTTGACGGCGTGGGCGATGATGCCGGGCAGCAGGCTGCCGGTCCGCTCGTAGACCCAGGCCCACAGCACCCCGGAGATCAGCACGCTGAGGAAGCCGGCCGTCCCGTAGCCGTGCGCGAGCGCGAACACCAGGGCGCTCGCGAGCGCCGCCATCGGCCACGCCAGGCGGGCCCGCAGCGTGCCGTAGAGTAGCCCGCGGAAGACCACCTCCTCGAAGACCGGCGCGAAGACGACCGAGCCGAGCAGCGTGACCGCCACCGCCGTCGGCGGACCCCAGGCGATGTCTGCGTCGAACCACTCCGCCCAGTGCGACGTCAGCCCCAGCGGGCCGGAGAGCGCGCCGAGGACAAGGTCGATGACAATGCCGGCCGCGACGAGCGCCAGCGCCGCCTGCACGCACGGGCGCCAGCCGTCGGGCCGCGGCCGCAGCCCGAGCGCGGCGACGAGCCCGAGCCCGGCGGGGACGAGGAGCGAGCGCCACACGAGCGCGAGCATCGGCAGGTACATCAGCGGCTGGTCCAGCGCCTCGGCCAAGACCGGCCGGTCGGCGAGCCACTGCGAGCCGACGAGCAGCGTGAGGAGCACGAGCGCGGCCAGGGCCGCACCGCGCACGAGGGTGGCCAGGCCGGCCCCGAGCGACCACGGCGGCGGCAGCGGCGCGTCGGCCACGGCGCGACGGCCGTCCGCGGGGCGCCGACGCAGTGTGCGCAGGGCGACCACGCCGAGCACGACCAGGGCCAGGTCGAGCGCGGCGATCGCGCGCAGCCGCCACAGCAGCGGCCCTGCCCGCCCGGCGATGGCCGCGCGGGCCGTCTCCGCCACGGCCGGGTTGTCGAGTCGCGCCGCCACCCGGAGCGCGAGGGCGTCGGCGAACCAGCCGGGGCCGAGCTCGCCGAGCGTCTCGCTCGCGAGGGCGGGATCGAGCTCGCCCGCCCCGAGGTAGGCCGCTGCGACGACGTCCGCGTGGCTCGCCAGCGGCTCTCCCCGCACCTGCCACTGGCGCAGTGCGCGCTCGAGCCGCTCGCGACGGCCGGCCTCGCCGAGGAGGATGGCCAGGCGCAGGTCCACGCCGGGCGCCAGCGACTGCGCCGCGAGCTCGTCGTACCAGTCGATCGCCTGGTCGACGTCGGCGGCGGTGTCGCCGAGCGTGAGCGCGTAGAGGCGGCGCTCCCAGGCCGGGGCGCCGGCGAGCGCGGCGTGCAGGTCCATCGTGCGGCTCACCACCAGCGCCAGCGCGCGCTCGGGCTCCTCGAGCCCGGCCAGGCGCGGCTCGCCGGCCTGCATCCGCACGAGGAACGCGGTCATGAGGACGAGCACCAGCGCGGCCGTCACGGTGACGGCGCGGCTGAGGCCGCGGCGCCGCGGCGGCACGGCCGGGATCAGGACGTCGGGCGACGGGGCGGGGGTGTCCGTGGCTGTGGCTATTCGGCGGGCGGCAGCGCGTCGCCGGTGACGTAGGGGACGACACGCGACCGGGGCCGCACGCGGACGCGGGCGACGACCGGCAGGTGATCGGAGGCGACGCGGGCCAGACGGCTGCGGTGGACGTGGAACTCCTCCCCCTGCAGCTCCACGTCCCAGTAGATGCGGTCGAGGCGGAAGAGCGGGAACACCGCAGGGTGCGTGCGCCGCATCCGTCGCATCGGCGAGGAGAACTCGCGCCGGAAGCCGCGGGTGACGGGCCCCTTGTGCCACTCGTTGAAGTCGCCCAGCAGCAGCCGGGGGCCCTCGCAGTCGGCGGCGCGCAGGAAGGCGTGCAGCAGCTCGACCTGCGCGCGGCGCTCGCGGAAGCCGAGGCCGAAGTGGCAGTTGAAGATGTGCAGCGCGGTGCCGTCCACGCCGACGTCGACGCGCAGGCAGCCGCGCGGCTCGCGACCGTCGCATGAGAGGTCGCACCGCGTGAAGCCCAGCACCGGCAGCCGGGTGAGGATGGCGTTGCCGTAGGTGCCGTCGCCGAAGGGCCGCGTCTCACCCATCACGAGCGACATCCCGAGGGCCTCGGCGAGGTAGGTCGCCTGGTCCGCGTAGGCCATGTCGCCGTTGACGCGCACGACCTCCTGCAGCCCGATGACGTCGGGCCCGATCTCCTGGATGACGCGGGCGATGCGGTCGACGTCGCGGCGGCGGTCGAGCCCCACCCCGCGGTGGATGTTGTAGCTGGCAGCGACGAGCGGTGTCACGCGACCTCCTGGTATCGCACGAAGTGTGGATAGAGCTGGAGCGGATGGGAGATCGTCGGCGCCGGCAAGGTCACCCCGGGCGGCGTGACGACGAACGTCTGCATCTCGTCCTCCGTGGGGCCGGCGTGCGCGCCCGTCTCGGCGATGAACGACACGTTCCCCTCCGGAGCGTCCAGCCCGTACAGCACGAGGTCACCCACGCTCGGCATCGCCATCAGATCACGGATGCCTGCGGCGACCAGCTCCAGGTCGGCGCGCCCGGCGAAGGGGCCACTGCCCAGCTCGGCCAGGCCGAACCGCTTCCCGCGCCAGACACACACGGGGCCCTCGGCCGAGCGCGCCAGCACGAAGCCGATGCCGCGGCTGCGCGAGATGCTCTCGGCCAGCCCCGGAAAGCGCGCCTCGACCCGGTCGAGGTCGAGCGGGCCGGGCTCGTCGAGGAGGTACAGGAACGCGTTGGGGCCGGCCGCGATGACGCGCACCCCGCCCTCCTCGCGCGCCTCCTTCACCTCCCCCAGCAGCCAGGGGAAGTCGTGCTCGAGGTAGTTGATGAAGCGCTGCACCACGCCGGCGGCACGTCCGGTTCGGATCGCCTTGATGCCGGTCGAGAGCCGGCGCCCGGTCGGGCGGCCGGGTGCCACCTCGTGGGCTCCGGCGGGGTTGAGAAACTCCTCGAAGAGCAGGCGCTCGATCCGCCGTCCCCCATTGAGGCGGTCGTAGGGCGTGCAGTGCGCCTGCCCGTGGTCGGCCAGCACGTAGATGTCGTAGCGGTGCTCGGTCACGCGGCGCGCCGCTCGCCACAGCACGCGGAGCGAGCGGTCGACCGAGGTCAGCGCCCGCAGCGCCCGCCGATGCCGGGGCCCCCAGGCGTGGGAGAAGATGTCGTAGTCGAGGTAGTTCACGTACACGGCCGGCGTGCCCGCGTAGATGTCACGCGCGACCGCCAGCGTGAAGAGCTCGCGGATCCACACCGACACGCCGATCTTGAGCGCCAGCAGCTTCCAGCCCCGCGGGGCGCTGACCGGGTCGGCGACGAACGTCAGCAGCGCGCGCCCGATCTGCACGGCGGAGACCGCCACGCTCTTGAGGACCACCCACGTCAGCACCACCGCCATCGACAGCGCGTGCAGCAGACCGGGGGCCGATGGACTCTTGAGCATCGCGAACGTCATGAGGCTGTTGGCGGCGCCCCCGGTGAAGACGCACCCGTACGTGCTGCCACCCTGGACGATCCCGAGCCGGCCGGCCGCCTGCGTGGCCTCCACGTGGGCCGCGTCGCCGGCCCGCGGGAAGTAGACGTCACTGCGCCGCCGCTTGTCGTGGTAGTGGAAGCCCGGGATGTCGGGCCTCACGCCGTACATGGCCGCCATCTGGAAGGCGGGCGTCGAGGTCGGCAGTCCGACCGACATCGGCGTCAGGCGACAGCCGCCGCGGTCGAGGAGCCGGCGGAGGAACGGCATGCGACCTTCGTCGAGGCCGCGCTGGAGGACCGCCCGCGAGAGCCCGTCGATCTGCACGATCAGCAGGCGGCGGCGGCCCGACGGCGGCGGTGGACCGAGCCGCAGTCGGCGCACCATCCGATCGAGCCACCGCTGGAGCGACAGCACGAGGTCGTCCAGAGGCATGCGCGCTCATTGTACTATCGCCCTCACGATGCTTCCCCCGATCGTCGGCAAGGTCCGCCGCTTCGTCGACGACGAGGTGCGGCCCGTCGCGGCCGCGCTCGAGCACGCCGACACCTATCCGCACGCGCTGGTCGCGCGCATGCGCGAGCTCGGACTCTTCGGCGCGCTCGTGCCGACGGCGTACGGCGGCCTGGGGCTCGACGTGACGACCTACGCGCGCGTCATCGAGGAGCTGTGCCGCGGCTGGATGTCGCTGGCCGGAGTGCTCAACAGCCACACGATGGCCGCGCTCATCGTCCTGCACCACGGCACCGAGGAGCAGCGCAGCCGCTTCCTCCCCCGCTATGCCAGCGGCGAGGCCCGCGGCGGCCTCTGCCTCACCGAGCCGCACGCCGGCTCCGACGTGCAGGCGATCCGCACCATCGCCCGCCGCGAGGGCGACCGCTACGTGCTCGACGGCAGCAAGATGTTCATCACCAACGGCCGCGAGGGCCACGCCTTCGCGCTGCTGGCCGTCACCGATCCCCGCGCGCAGCCGCGCCACCGCGGCATGTCGTGCTTCATCGTCGAGAAGGGCCACCCGGGCTTCCGCGTGACCAAGTCGCTGACCAAGCTCGGCTACAAGGGCGTCGATACCGTGGAGCTGCTCTTCGAGGGCTGCGAGGTCCCGGTCGCCAACCTCGTCGGGGGCGTCGAGGGACGCGGCTTCGCCCAGGTGATGAGCGGGCTCGAGACCGGCCGCATCAACATCGCCGCCCGGTGCGTCGGCGTCGCCCAGGCCGCCTGCGACGACGCCCTCGCCCGGGCGCGCGCCGGCGGTTCCCCGCCGCCGGCCCTCGCCGACCTCGCCACGGGGACGGAGGCGGCCCGCCTGATCACCTATTGGGCGGCCGGCATGAAGGACCGGCGCGAGCGCTGCGACCTCGAGGCGGGCATGGCCAAGCTGTTCGCCTCGGAGACCGCACACGAGGTGGCGGTGGCGGCGATGCGCGTGCACGGCGAGGCGGGGACGCTGACGCGGCTGCCCGTCGAGCGCCACTATCGCGACACGCCGCTGATGATCATCGGCGAGGGCACCAACGAGATCCAGCGCACGCTCATCGCGCGGCAGCTCGTCGATCGCCACGGCGAGCGGCTCGGCGCGCTCACCTCGCGCGAGGGCGAGCCCGAGGAGCGCCGATGGCTCGTGCTGGCGGTGCGGCAGTTCGTCGACAAGACGCTAGTGCCGGCGGCCGCCGAGCACGACGCGGCCGGCCGCTACCCCGACGGGGTGGTGCGCGAGCTGGCCGAGATGGGCGTGCTGGGCGCGCTCGTGGACCCACGCCAGGGCGGCCTCGGGCTCGACCTCGTCACGACGGTGATGATCGTGGAGGAGCTGGCGCGCGGCTGGACGACGGTCGCGGCGGCGGCCGCGGCCCACCTGACGGCCACGTGGGCGCTGGCGCGCTTCGCGCCGGCCGCGGAGCGGGAGGCGCGGCTGCCGGCCCTCGCGCGGGCGGAGCACGTGGCCACGGTCGTCGTCACCGACGCGGTGACTGCACGGGCCGAGCGGACGGGCTGGCGGCTGACGGGCACGACGGGGCTGGTCGACAACGCCCCCCGCGCGCACTGCTTCGCGGTGCAGGCCGCGGGCCCGGACGGACGCCGGCTCGTCGGCCTCGTGGAGCGCGGCGCCGCCGGGCTCCGCGTGGGCGAGCCGGAGCCGACGCTGGGCGCGCGCGGCCTCGCCCCCTGCCAACTTACACTCGACGGGGTCCGGGCGAGCGTGCTGGAGTCACCCACGGCGGGTGAGGCCGTACGCGGCGTGGCCATCCTCACCGCCGCCGCCGTCGCCGTCGGCCTGGCCCAGGCGGCCTTCGAGGCGGCGCTGCGCTACGCCCAGCAGCGCACCACGTTCGGCAAGCCGCTCTACCAGCACCAGGCGGTCCAGCTCAAGCTCGCCGACATGGCCAGCGCCATCACCGCCGCGCGCCTGCTCACCTACCACGCGGCCGCGACCGACGCGGAGGGCGGGCTCGACGTGGCGGCGGCCGCCATGGCCCGCCTGCACGCCTCCTCGGTGGCCGCGCGGGCGACCCTCGAGTCGATGCGGATCCACGGCGGCTACGGCTACGTGAGCGAGTTCCCCGTCGAACGCTTCTACCGCGACGCCGCGCGCCTGCTCTTCGCGCCGGTGGACGACGACACGCTGCGCGCTGACCTCGCCGCCCGCCTGGTCGCGCGGTCGTGACCGCCTCCGGCCTCGCCGCGGCGGCGGGGATGGTCAGCGTCACCACGTTCACGGCGTGGGCCCTCTACATCACCCTCGTCGAGCACCCCGCGCGCCTCGAGAGCGGCGCCGGCCCCGGCCGCGCACAGTTCCGGTCGAGCTACCGGCGCGCCGCACCGTGGCAGGCGTCGTTCGCGGTGATCGCCTGCGCGGCGGGCGGTGCCCTGGCGCTCCTGACGCGGCGGTGGACCTGGCTGGCCGGCGCCCTGGCGATCGGCGCCGTGGTGCCGTTCACCCTGCTGGTCATCATGCCGACCAACCACCGTCTGCTCGGCCCCGAGCCACTGGGCGACGCGGAGGTGATGCAGCTGCTGCGCCGCTGGGGCCAGCTGCACGCGCTCCGCACCGTGCTGGCCGCGCTCGCGCTGCTCGCGTTCCTGTTCTCGCTCGGCCCGCGCATCCAGGGAGGCTGACCCGGTGGCCTACGGACGCTACTTCGAGGAGTTCACGGTCGGGCAGGTGCTGAAGCACTGGCCGGGCCGGACGGTCAGCGAGGCAGACTGCACGTGGTTCGCGCTGCTGACGATGAACCAGCACCCGTTGCACAGCGACGCGCACTACGCGGCCACCCACACCCAGCACGGCCAGCGCGTGGTGTTGGGACCGCTCGTCTTCTCGATCGGCATCGGCATGACGGTGGCCGACGTCTCGGGCAAGGCCATCGCCAACCTCGAGATCGAGCGCATCGTCCACGAGGCGCCGACCTTCATCGGCGACACGCTCTACTCCGAGTCGACGGTGCTCGCCACGCGCGAGTCGCGGCAGGGCGATCGCGGCACGGTGAGCGTCGAGACGCGCGTGACCAACCAGCGCGGCGAGCGCGTCATGACGTTCACGCGCACGGCGCTGGTGCCGAAGCGGAGCCACGCCACCCTCGGCGAAGGCCAAGGGCCCGCGTGATGCTGGACGGGCTGCGGGTCGTGACGGTCTCGCAGTTCGGCGCCGGACCGTTCGGCACTCAGCTGCTGGCCGACCTGGGTGCCGAGGTGATCAAGGTCGAGGACCCCGCCGTCGGCGGCGACGTCTCGCGTCAGGTCGGGCCCTACGCGGCAAACGGGGACTCGCTCTACTTCCAGTCGTTCAACCGCGGCAAGAAGTCGATCACGCTCGACCTCAAGCACCCCGAGGGCCGTGCGGTCCTGCATGACCTCGTCCGCGTCTCGCACGCCGTCTACAACAACCTTCGCGGCGACCTGCCGGCGAAGCTCGGACTGACGTACGCGACGCTGCGCGAGGTCAACCCGGCGGTCGTGTGCTGCTCGCTCTCCGGCTTCGGGGCGACGGGGCCGCGAGCCGCCGAGCCGGCCTTCGACTACCTCATCCAGGGCTACGCCGGGTGGATGTCGGTCACGGGCGAGCCCGACGGGCCGCCCGGCAAGTGCGGCGTGTCGGTCGTCGACTTCGCGGGCGGCTACGTCTCGATGGCGGCGCTGCTGGCCGGCCTCTGGGACGCCCAGCGGACCGGCGTCGGGCGCGACATCGACGTGTCGCTGCTCGACACCGCGGTCAGCATGCTCTCCTACTTCGCGATCTGGGCGCTGAACCGCGACTGGCAGGCCAACCGCGTCGCCGACTCCGGCCACCAGTCGCTGGTACCGGCCCAGAACTTCCCCACCCGCGACGGCTGGATCGTCGTGTTCTGCAACAAGGAGAAGTTCTGGCAGGCGCTGGTCGAAGCCATGGGCCTGCCGGAGGTCGCTCGCGACCCGCGCTTCGCCACCTTCGCCGACCGCCTCGCCCACAAGGACGCGCTGCTGCCGATCCTCAAGGCGCGCTTCGCCCAGCGCACCACCGCCGACTGGCTCGACCGGCTGCGCGGGCGCGTGCCGTGCGCCCCCGTCAACACGCTCGCCGAGGCGCTCGCCGACGAGCAGGTGCGCGCGCGGGGCATGATCCTCGAGGTCGACCATCCGGAGCTCGGCCGCCTGCGCGAGGTGGCCTCGCCGGTGCGGACCGCCGGCACCGTCGACGCCCCGGCCCCGGCGCCCCGCCTGGGCCAGCACACCGACGAGATCCTGGGCGGGATCCTCCGCTACGGGCCGGCCCGCGTCGCCGCGCTGCGGGCCTCGGGCGCGGTGGGCCCGCGGCGGTAGAATCGTAGGCATGGCCGAGCGGGTCCTGCCGACCCCCGACGTCGACGAGATCACCGGGACCGGGACCGAGATCGCCCCCCCGTGGATGACCGTCCTGCACAACTGCGACTGCCACACCTTCGAGCAGGTCGTGAAGCAACTGCAGAAGGCGATCGCCTGCAGCGAGGCCGAGGGGTGGGAGATCGCCTGGCAGGTGCACAACACCGGCAAGGCGGTGGTGAGGGTCGGCCCCGAGGCCGAGTGCGTGCGCGTCGGCAACATCCTGGCGTCGATCGGCCTCGTAGTCACGGTGGTCCAGTCGTGACCCGCCACCGGGTCGCGCTGTGGGTGCTCCTGGGCGGCAAGCTGCTCGGCGCCTGGGGCCTCACCTGGGACATCCAGTGGCATCTCCTGATCGGCCGCGACACCTTCTGGATTCCCCCGCACCTGATGATGTACGGCGGCGTCACCGCCGGTCTGCTCGTCGCCTTCGCCGTGCTCGCGCTCGACACCGTGGCCTCGCACCGCCACGGCGCGCCGCGCGGCGCGCTCACCGTCGCCGGCTTCACCTCCACGCGCGGCATGCACCTCGCGGCGTGGGGCGTGGGACTCGTCGTGCTGGCCGCGCCGATCGACGACCTCTGGCATCGCCTTTTCGGTCTTGACGTCACCCTGTGGAGCCCCCCGCACCTGCTCGGCCTGCTGGGCTCGGCCGTCAACACGCTCGGCGCGCTGCTGATCGCGACCGAGGCGTACCCGGCCGGCGGCCGCGCGCGCCTGGCGGCGCTGCTCCTCGGTGGCGCCCTCCTCTACGGCGGCGTGCGCGTCGTGCTCGAGCCGGCGTGGCTCACGGCCTTCAGGCACGGCGGCGTGGCCTTCCACACCTTCGCCATGCTGGGCGCGCTACTGCTGCCGCTGGCCCTCGTGCCCGCCGCGCGGCTGCTCGATCGACGGTGGGCTCCGGTGGCCGTGGTCCTCGTCGCGCTGGGGATCGCCCTCGCGGGCGATCAGATCGCGCGGGTGGGCTTCGCGATCGTGCAGCCGGAGTCGGTGATCGACGAGGAGATCCAGAAGGACCCGACGTCGCCGATCGCGCTGGCGGCGACGATCCGCACGCGCAGCCAGGGGGCGGGACTGCCGCAGCCGGTGCGCCTCATGCTGCCGGTGCTCGCGGCGCTGGTGATGACCGTGGTGGATCCGCGGCGCCGGCCGGCCGCGGCCTGCGTGGCCTACGGCATCGCGCTGCTGGGGCTGTACGGCTGGTCCACCAGCCACAGCCCCGCGTTCGCGTCCCTGGTCCCGTCCGCCGCGGAGACCGCGGTGGCCATCGTCATCACGGCCCTCGCCGGCCTCGCGGGCTCCGTCGCGGCCCGACGGCTCGCCGACGGGCTCGGGGCCGCGCCGAGGCCGGGCGCGATGGCGGCCGTCGCGCCGGAGGCTACATCACCGGCCCGATGATCCAGGGAGCGAACTCCTCCTCGCCCACGCCGGACAGCTCGCTCTTGCTCCGCTTGCCCGACGCCACCGCGACGACCTCCTCGAAGATCTGACGGCCGACCGTCGCCAGCGGCGTGCCCTCGACGATCACGCCGCAGTTGACGTCCATGTCCTCCTCCATGTGGCGGTACATGAGGGAGTTCGTCGCCAGCTTGATGGACGGCACCGGCTTGCAGCCGAACACCGAGCCCCGCCCGGTGGTGAAGCAGATGACGTTGCAACCGCCGGCGACGAGGCCCGTGATGGACACCGGGTCGTGGCCGGGCGTGTCCATGAACACGAAGCCGCGCGTGGTGATGGGCTCGCCGTACTGGAAGACGTCCATCATCGGCGTCGTCCCACCCTTGGTGACGCCGCCGAGGGACTTCTCGAACACGGTCGTGATCCCACCCGCCTTGTTGCCGGGCGCGGGGTTGTTGTCCATCGCCTCGATGCCGCGGCAGTACCACTCCCACCACTTGTAACGATCGATCAGCTTCTTGGCCACGCCCTCGTTGACGGCGCGGCGGATGAGCAGGTGCTCGGCGCCGTAGATCTCCGGCGTCTCGGCCAGGACACCGGTGCCGCCGTAGCGCACGAGCTCGTCGACCGCCCAGCCCAGCGCGGGATTCGCGGTGATGCCGGAGTTGCCGTCGGAGCCGCCGCAGTTGGTGGCCAGCGTGAGCTCGGAGACCGGCTGTTTCGTCCGGCGCGCGGCGTTGGCGATCGGCAGGAGCTTGGCGACCTCGGCGGCCGCGCGCTCCACGGTCTTCCGGATGCCGCCGGCCTCCTGGATGTTGACCAGGAACGGCTTGCGCTCGGCGTGGCCCGGCAGCGACATCTTCTGGCGCTCGATCATCACCGCGGCCTGGTTCACCTCGCAGCCCAGGCCGATCACGATGTAAGCGGCGACGTTGGGGTGCTTGGCGTAGCCGGCCAGCACACGCTGCAGCGCCATGTGGTCCTCGCCGAACAGCTTGGTGCCGCACCCCGACTTGTGGGTGATCGCCAGCACGCCGTCGACGTTTGGAAAATCGCGCTGGACGTCGCGGAACTTGTCCTTCACGAACTGGCTCACACTCGCCGAGCAATTCACCCCGGAGATGATCGCGACGTAGTTCCGGGTCCCGACTCTGCCGTCTTCTCGCTGGTAACCGTCGAAGTAGCGCATCTGCTCCGGCGGGTAGAAGTCCACCGGCGTCACGTCGACGCCGACCTCGTAGCGGTCGGCGGACAGCTCGCCGATGTCGAGGTTCTGCGTGTGGACGTGGTCGCCGACGGCGATGTCCTGGGTGGCGAAGCCGATCACCTGGCCGTACCGCCGCACCGGCTGGCCGCGCCGCACCGCGCGGCGCGCGACCTTGTGGCCGGGCTTGATGTCGGCCCGCACCTCGAGGCGCTCGGCGCCGTCCTCCAGCACGCTCCCCGCCGCCAGCTCCCGCTTGGCGATGGCGACGTCGTCCTCGGCCCTCAGCACGATAGCCCGCTCGGTCAGCGCGTAGGTGGCCATGCCCTGTCCCCTGGTGATGTGATGGCGCCCACTATACCGCGCCGCCGCTCGAGGCGGACCCCGGCGCCTTGATGCGCAGCACGGTCGGCGGCTCGGTCTCGAGCTGGATCGTCGTGTGGTCGATGCCGAAGCGGGCGTGGAGCAGCGCGTGCAGCGTCTCCAGCAGGCGCTCGCTCTCTCGCACGTCGTCCACGACCACGTGCGCGCTCATGGCCTCGCGGCCGGAGGTGAGCGTCCACACGTGCAGGTCGTGGACGCGCCGCACGCCGGCCACCGCGACCATCGCGGCCTCGATCTCGCCGAGCTCGAGGTGGGGCGGCGTGCCCTCGAGCAGCACGTTCACCGCCTGCTTCAGCAGCGACCACGTGCGGGGCACGATCAGGAGCGCGATCGCCACGCCGGCGAGGGCGTCGGCGCCCGTCCAGCCGGAGAGCAGCACGATCCCGGCGGCGACCAGCGTGGCGAGCGAGCTCAGCGCGTCGCTGAGCACCTCCAGGTAGGCCGCCCGCACGTTGAGGCTGTCGGCGGCGCCCCGGTGAAGCAGCCAGGCGCAGACCAGGTTCACGCCGAGCCCGCCCGCCGCCACGACCGCCATCGGGCCGGCCAGCACGGCGGAGGGGGCGTGCCACCGGCGCCAGGCCTCGACGAGGATCGCGCCGGCGACCACCAGGAGCACGAGGGCGTTGACGAGGGCGGCCAGGATCTCCGCCCGGTAGTAGCCGTAGGTCTTGGCGGGGGTCGGCGGGCGGGCCGCGATCCAGGTCGCGAAGAGCGCCAGCGCGAGGGCACCAGCGTCGGTGAGCATGTGGCCGGCGTCCGCGAGCAGCGCGAGGCTCCCGGTCCAGAGTCCCGCGACCAGCTCGACGACGAGGAAGGCGCAGGTCAGCGCCAGGGTCGCCGACAGCACCGGACGGGACCTCGCGGCGGCGGTCGCCCGGACGTGCTCGTGTCCCACGGGCGTCGCCATCAGCCAAATCCTAGCAGGTTCCAGGTTGGCGGGGGGCTCCGTGGCCCCCACACCGCCGGGGGGTGGCCCAGGCGCGGAGTTACAATTTCGCCATGCATACCGACCGGACGATCGTCTTGCGAGGGCGTCGGTTCCACTACACGGAGTGGGGAGGGGCGGAGGCTCCCGTGGTCGTCGCCCTGCACGGGGTCACCGGACACGCACGGACCTGGGACGACGAGGCGCGGCTCCTGGCCGGGCGCCGGCGCGTGCTGGCGCTGGACCAGCGCGGCCACGGCGACTCCGAGCCCGCCGTCGACGGCGACTACTCCGACGACGCGCTGCTCGCCGACCTCGTCGCCTTCGGCGACGCGCTCGGGCTGCGCCGGTTCTCGCTGCTCGCGCTCTCGCTCGGCGGGCGCGTGGCGATCAACTTCGCGGGCCGCCATCCCGACCGGGTCGAGCGTCTGATCGTCGTCGACATCGGTCCGGAGATCGCGCCGGCCGGGCGGGCCCGGGTCGGCGCGTTCATGGCCGAGGCCCCCGAGCACTTCGAGACCGTCGACGCCGTGGTCGCCCACATGCGGGCCAACAACGCGCGCTACACCGAGGCGATGCTCCGCCACCGCGCGCAGCACGCCGTGCGGCCGCTCCCGACGGGCGGCTTCACGTGGAAGTACGACCGCGCGCTCCGCGACGCCATCCGTCAGGGCAGGATGCGCGCGCCCGCCGACCTCTGGCCGCAGTGGCGCGCGATCACCTGCCCCACGCTGGTGGTGCGGGGCGAGGAGTCCGACGTGTTCTCCGAGGAAACGGCCAAGCGGATGATCGACGAGCTGCCCGCGGCCCGGCTGGTCGTCGTGCCCGGCGCCGGCCACACCGTGCCCGGCGACCAGCCGGCCGCCTTCCAGGCGCTGCTCCGCGAGTTCCTGATGCCATGAGCCGGGCGCTCGGCAGCGTGGCGCTCGTCGTGCTCGCGGTGTGGGTCGTCGCCCACATGCTCTACATCGGGCCGGTGCGCGAGGCGGCCGAGGCCACGCTGGTGTGGACGCTGGGCTTCGGCGCCGCCTGCCTGATCGTCGCGGCGATGGTGCTGCTCGCGGTCGGCGTCACCCTCGGGGAGACGCGGCCGGTCTGGCTGCGCTTCCTGCGACTGGCGCGCAGCGTGGCGGGCGTCATCGGCAGCGCCCTCGTGCTGATCGGGCTCCTGCACTACCGCGACACCGAGCCGCACGGCGAGGTCCACTGGCTCCTTCTCGGCCTGGGCGTGCTGGCGGGCGCGCTGATCGTGCACTGGTGGGTCGTGCGCGCCACGCGCCGCGCCACCGCCTGACCCCTGGTACCACCGCCGTCGTGAGCCGAGGTCGCCTGGCCGCGCTGTGGCTCGCCAGCTTCGCGTTCTTCTTCTCGTTCTTCCTACTGCTGGGCATGCTGCCCCTCTACATCCGCGACCTCGGCGCCTCCGATGGCGCGATCGGGATCATCATCGGGTGCTTCGCCCTCACCTCGATGGTCCTGCGGCCGTGGACGGGCTGGGGGGCCGACCGCTGGGGCCGGCGGCCGTTCATGCTGGCCGGCGCCGTGGTCTTCCTGGTCGCGCCGCTCGGGTACGCGCTGAGCGCCGGCGTGCTCGCGCTCGTGACGGTACGCTTGCTCCACGGCGCCGGCATGGCCCTCTTCCCGACGGCGGCCACGGCCCTCGTCGCCGACGTGGCGCCGCCCGAGCGTCGCGGCGAGTTCCTCGGCCTGTTCGGCGCGGCCGGCAGCATCGCGATGGCGCTCGGGCCGATCACCGGGGTCGGGCTCGTCGCGCACGGCGGCTTCCCCGTCCTCTTCGCGGCCGCCGCGCTCACCGCGCTCGTCGCCCTCGCGCTGACCACCGCGACACGGGAGACGCTCGCCGCACCGAGCTCGCGCCCCTTCACGCCGGCCTCCACGCTCAGCGTGCCCGCCCTCGGCCCCTCGCTGGTCATGGGCTGCCTGATGCTCACGTACGGTGCCCTCGTGACCTTCCTGCCCCTGCACGCGCAGCACGTCGGCGTGAACCCGGGGATCTTCTTCCTCGTCTACGCCCTCACCCTGACGCTCGCACGCGGGCCCGCCGGCCGCCTGTCGGACCGGCGGGGACGCGCGCCGGTGGCGGCCGCCGGCCTCGCCGTCGCCGCGACCGCGCTGGCGGTCCTTGCGGTGAGCGAGGGCGCGCTGGCGCTGGCCGTCGTCGGCGCGCTCTACGGTCTGGGCGGCGGCGCGGCCCAGCCCGCGCTGGTGGCGTGGTGCGTGGACCGCGTCGCGCCGGCCGATCGCGGACGCGCGATGGGCACGTTCTTCACGGCGCTCGAGCTGGCGATCGCGATCGGGGCGATGTCCTCGGGGCTCGCCGTCGCCCGCTGGGGCTTCGCGGCGACCTTCCTGGCCATCGCAGGTGTCGCGCTCGTCGGCGCGGTCATCGCCCTGCTCGGGCCGCGCCTGCGCACTGGTTGACGTCGGAGTCGGCTATCGAGGGGCGCCACGGCTTCGCCGGGCGTCCCGAGCCGCCGGGGGGTCTGGGGCCATGTCGGGGCCCCCAGCCTACCGAAGCGTGTGCAGCTGCAGGAAGTTGACGACCGCGCGCTCGGCGCGCGCGTCGCCGGCGACCGAGTGGCCGGTGCCGTCGAGGATGATCGAGCGCGACGCTGGTCGCGCCCCCAGGCTCGTGCCGCAGTCCCCGTTCCAGGCCGGGTCCCGGAACCACGGATCGTCCTCCCAGCGGATCGCGAGCACCGGGCGCGTCGGCGCCGTCGCCAGGCCGCCGCGCGGGTACGGCGACGTGCACGTCCAGCCGGTGAGGATGTAGCCCGCGAACGGCGGGCCGGTATAGCCGGCGGCGGCGACAGCGCCTTGGCCGACGCCGAGCAGAAACACGGCCGACTGACGCACCCACGGCAGCGTGCGGACCTGCCGGAGCGCGTAGGCGATCTCGGCCTCGCGGCTCGCCAGGTCGGGCACATCGCCCGGGGCGTACAGCGTCGGCCCGTCGCACGGGCGGGCGTGGCCGGCCCGCGCGCGGTGATCGGGGGCGATCACCGCGTAGCCCTGGCCGGTCAGCAGGTCGGCCCAGCGGCGGAGGTCGTCCCCAGGACCGGCGCAATCCTGGGCATAGAGCACCACCGGGACGTCGCGCGGGGTGGGCGTGGCGCCGCCGGGTCGCGCGACGTAAGCGGCCTGCCAGGCGCGCTCCAGCGGCGCCTCGCCGCCGGCCAGCAGGGTGGTGCAGCCGGCCGCCGCCAGCGCGAGCGCGACGACGAGGCGGCTCAGCGCTCGCGGAGCTTGCGCGCGGCCTCCGCGCGCATCTGCTGCATCGCGCGCGTCTCCTGGTCGGAGTAACGCTCCTCCGTCCACGGGTCGGCGTGCATGTGGTAGCCGTTCTGCTCCCAGAAGCCAGGCGGGTTGACGTTGAGCACCTCGAACGCCCGCAGCCACTTGCTCGACTTCCAGAAGTAGAGCTTGGGGAGCACCAGCCGCATGGGCCCACCGTGGTCGGGCTCGATGTCCCGGCCGTTGTGCCTGAGCGCCAGCAGCACGTCGTCGTCGCGCAGGTCGTCCAGCGCCGTATTGGTCGTGTAGTCGGGGTCCGCGTGCTGCAGGACCCACCGGGCCTCCGGCAACGGCCGCGCCTGCTCCAGGACCCAGCGCGCCGACACGCCCTCCCAGGTGTTGTCGAGCTTCGACCATCGCGTGACGCAGTGGATGTCGGACGTCACCGTGATCCGCGGCAGCCGTTGAAACTCCTCCCACGTCCACGTCAGCTCGCGCTCCACCAGCCCGAAGCAGCGGAACGTCCAGCGGGCGGGGTCGAAGCGCGGGGTGCGGCCGTAGGTCAGCACGGGCCACTTCGTCGTGAGGTGCTGGCCGGGCGGGACGCGCGCGGCCAGCGCCTCCGGAACCTTCTTCATCCGTCGTTGCCTCCAGATCTCCCACAGGAGCTTGGCCATCGCGGGCCACTATAAACCTGCCGGCTCGCCCCCAGCCACGGTCATATAATGGATGCGCGCGCGACCCGGGAGGATGCGCGGGAGAGGAGCCGGGGTGAACGGCGAACGCAAACTCGCGATGTTCATGGACTTCGAGAACATCGCCCGCGGTGTGAAAGAGGCGCAGTACAAGCAGTTCGAGCTGAAGCTGGTCCTGGAGCGCCTCCTGGAGAAGGGCAAGATCATCGTCCGCCGCGCCTACGCGGACTGGAACCGCTTTACCGAGTACAAGCGTCCTTTCCACGAGTGGGCCATCGAGCTGATCGACGTGCCCCAGTCCCGCTACAGCGGCAAGAACTCCGCCGATATCCGGATGGTCGTCGACGCCCTCGACCTCGCCTACGGCAAGACCCACATCGATTCCTTCGCGCTGGTGTCGGGCGACTCCGACTTCTCGCCGCTGGTGTCGAAGCTCCGCGAGAACGACCGCTACGTGATCGGCCTCGGCGTGAAGTCGTCGTCCTCGGACCTGCTCGTCGCCAACTGCGACGAGTTCATCTTCTACGAGGACCTGATCCGCGACACCAAGAAGACCCGGCTGCTGAGCGGCATGCCCGACAAGAAGGCCGAGGCGATGGCCCAGCTCATCGACGCCATCCAGGCCCTGGAGCGCGAGAACAAGGAGACGCTCTGGGGGTCGATGGTGAAGCAGACCATGATCCGCAAGAACCCCGCCTTCAACGAGTCCTACTACGGGTACTCCACCTTCTCGAAGCTTCTGGAGGAGGCCGCGAAGCAGAAGATCGTCACGCTCGAGCGCGACGAGAAGAGCGGCACCTACATCATCACCTCGCTCACCGAAGAGGGCGGCCGCGCGGCCTGATGGACATGGGGGCCCCGACCTGACCCCGTAGTCGTTGAACCTCCGGGGTGTCGCTCCCGCCCGCGATGGGGCGGGGTTCCCCGCGCTTCCCCAGCTTCTTCGAGCGCGCCCAGGCCGGCAGCATCGCGACCGGCAGGGCGTCCCAGTCGACGGTCCCATCTTCCCGGATCGGGAGTGCCAGCTTGCCGTCCCTGCTGGGCAGCGGCGCTCCGCCCTGGAACACCGCCTGGTGGACCAGGAACTGGCGGACGACCTGCGGCGGAGCACCCCGGTCGACGAGCGGGTCCGGGTTCTCGTCGTCCTGAGCGAACGTGGCGATGGCGCCCGGCCGGACCGCCCCGCGCAGAACGCCCTCGTAAGAGGCTAGGCCGAGGAAGGTCCAGGTCCGGCGCTCGGGCATCGGCATGACGTAGATCGGGGAGCCGGCGAGGGCCTTGGCCAGGACCTGGCGGGACACGGCGGACTCGCCCCGCTGCATCTCGTCCTCCATCGCCTGGCTTCAATCGTTCCAGTTGTGAAGCAGCTCCTCGGCCTGGTTCCGGTCGGCCACCGCGTTGTGCTCCCAGGTCTGCAGCTCGTCCCGCTTCGCCTCCGCCGCGTCGCGCTCGTCGCGGATCTGGTCCGCCCGCTTCTTGGCCTGCTCCTTCGTCAGGGTGCCGTTCTCGATGGCGTCCAGGAGCCGCTCCTGCCGCAGCTCCAGGCCGGGGATGACGACGTCGACCAGGTGGGCTAGCTCCGCGTGGCGCGCGTCGATCTCGGTCGGGCTCGCGGCCTTGCCGGCCAGGTACTGCTCGAACGACTCGGCCGTGAACGTCCCGCGCAGGGCCTTCACCACCGCGGCGTGCAGCTCGGCCGCCGGCGCGGAGGAGGCGTTGGGGCAGGAGCCTGACACGCGGTTGGCGCTGCAGACGTAGCCCAGGCGGAGGTTCGCGCCACGCGTGACTGCGTGCATGGGCGCCCCGCAGACTGCGCAGCGCGCGATGTTCGACAGCATGTGCTTGCCCCGGAAGTTCTCGGGGCGGCCCACGAGCTTGTTGTGGATGCGGAGGAACTGCTTCGAGGCGGCGGCCAGCTTCTCGTGCGCGGCCTGCCACAGCTCCTCGCTCACGATGCGAAGCGACTCGTCCTGTCGCTCCTGGACCGTGCCGGTCAGCATGCGGATCTTGGTGCCGCCCCGCTTCCCGCGCCTCGTGCGGCCGCGTACGACGACACCACGGTAAAGGCCGCGCCGGAGGATCTCGCGCACGCCCTCGCCTGTCCATCGCTCGGTGATCGGCGGCAACGGCGGCAGGCCAGCCCCGATGCGCTCGGCGTCCTTGCGCGCGCGGCGGAGGCGCCCGGCCTCGGTGATCCGAGTGGGCGACTTCACGCCGGTTTTCTGCAGGTGCTTCGCGATCCGGGTCTGGCCCCAGCCTTGGGCGGCCAGCTCGAAGATCTTCGTCACAACGGCGGCCTGCTCCGGGTCGGGCTCGCGCCGAACCGCCTTGTCGACGCCCTCCAGGCGGACGTTGCGGTAGCCGTAGACCGAGCCGCCGGTGACGAGGCCCTTCTCGAAGCGGGCATTCAGCGCACGGTTCACCCGGGCGCGCGTCTCCTCGTTGTCCTGCTCGCCCTTCCAGGCCGTGACGACCGTGGTGATGTCGCCCGCGACGAGCTTCCGGTTGCCCTCCACCGCCCAGCACTCGACGCCAGCCTCGGTGATCTCCTGGATCGCCGTGAGCTGGCGAGCCGTGTCGCGGCCGAACCGGGACTGCTCCCACACGATCAGCGCCTGGAACGGCGGCTTCACGAGTGCGGCGCGCAGCGCCTGGTAGCCCGGCGGCTTCACGAGTGCGGCGCGCAGCGCCTGGTAGCCCGGCCGCTTCACGCACTCCTCGCCGCTGATCTCGTCGTCGCTGTAGACGTGCCGCTCGTCGAGCTTCCAACCGCGCGCCGCCGCGAACTTCTTGATCTCGTCGAGCTGCTGCGTGACCGACTTCAGCTCGGCCGCGCACGTCACGCCTACGGCGTTCGCGGACGTCGGCGTCAACGTCGGGTCCACCGGCGCCACGGGGACGTGGGAGACGTTCAGGACACAGCCCGCGATGCCAGTAGAGGCCCTCACCGACGCGGTGAGCCCGCACCTGCCGGCCGCGCCGGTGGCGCTCGTGATGGACGCCGACGAGCTACAGCGTCTGCTCGAAGGGCAGTCGCGGTCGGTCGCATTGGTGATCGACAAGGACGAGCTGCGACGGCTCATCCAGTAGGGTGGCTGCACTGGGGGCCGTCGAGGATCATGACGCTGGGCGAGTTCGGGGCGTTCTGTTGCTCGGGCGGGAGTGCGATCAGCGCCCCGATGGCGCCACGCTGATCCGCCGCCGCCAGCCGCCCTCCTCGACCGTCCAGTCCTTCTGCTTGACCTTCAGCCACCGCCTCCTCGGCCCGCCGCCGGCGTCCGATGGACCTACGGCAGTCTGCCCACCGGCAGCGAGAACGAAAACGTCGCTCCGCGGTCCGCGTTCTGTGACGCCCAGATGCGGCCGCCGTGCGCCTGGATGATCGATCGGCTGATGGAGAGTCCGACGCCGGTGCCCGTCGCTTTCGTCGTGTACGAGAGCGTGAACATCCGCTGCATGTCCACGGCATCGAGGCCGACGCCGCAGTCCTTCACCGCCACGACCACGGCGCCCTGATCCAACCGCGAGGTCGTGATGGTGATCCGCCGCTCCGACCTTTCGACCCGTTCCATCGCGTCGATGGCATTAGCGAGGAGGTTCAGCAGCACTTGCAGCAGCTCGATGCGATCGCCGCGCACCGCGGGCAGATCGTCGGCGAGCTCCATGGCCACCGTCACGTGATGTTCCTGGAGTCGCGTCGCCGACAGGACCAGGACTTCACGCACCACGGTGTTGATGTCGAGCGCTGACGTCTGCACCGTATGGTGCCGGAACAACTCCCGGTTGCGCTGAATCACCGCCTCGGCGCGATGACCGGCGTCCACGAGATCATCCAGTCCCTCCTTCATGGCCTCGTGATCGGGCGGGATCTTCTCCAGCTGATACAGACTGCTGCGGGCGTTCATGATCATCGCCGTGAGCGGCTGCCGCAACTCATGCGACAGCGCCGCGGCGAACTCGCCGAGCGCGGTCAGCCGCGAAACGCGACTGATCTCCGCGTGCGCCTCTCCGAGGGCCTGCTCGGCCTGCCTCCGGTCGGTGATGTCGAAGCAGCAGCCGATGTAGCCGGCGAACTGCCCCGTCGAATCGTAACGAGCCGTGCCGAGATCGAGCACCCAGCGGTATTCGCCGTCGAAGCGTCGTAGACGATACTCCAGCCGGAACGGCACCCGCGCGTCGAACGCCGCCACATACGACGCGAGGCATACATCCAGATCGTCCGGATGCACGCCCTCCGCCCAGCCGTCGCCTAACTCCTGGGCGAGCGTCCGCCCGGTGAACGCCAGCCACCAAGGATTGAAGAAGTCGCAGCCCTTGTCGACACCGGACCGCCAGATCATCACCGGCGCCTCGGACACGATCGCGCGCTGGGCCTCGTGCTCTCGCGCCGCGGCTTCCGCGCGCTGGCGCCGACGCCGCTCGAGGATCCACGCGGCAACAACGCCCGCCAGCACCAGCGCAAGGCCGATCGCTTCGACGATGCCGATCCTCACGAGCGATCTCCCGCGACGCGCGGCCCATCTCTCGTGGTGAGGGCGTGTTCGATGGCGTCCAGAAGGGACTGCTCATCGAGAGGCTTCTGCAGGATAATTCGGCTCTCTGGCGCCGGTCCCGGCTCGTCATGCGCCGTGATGAACACGGTCGGAATCGCGCGCCCCTCGCGCCTCAGCCGTTCATCCAGCTCGAGGCCGCTCATGCCAGGCAGATTGATGTCGATGATCGCGCCATCGGCCGGGCAGATGCCCGCCAGCCACGCTTCCGCCGAGTCGAAGGCCCGTACGCCGTAGCCGTGCAAACGCAGGAATCGCGTGAGCGCACGCCGGACGTGCTCGTCATCCTCGACGACGACAAGGGTGGGGCGCCGATCGGTCACGGTTGGCCTGGGACGTAGGCCGTCATGAGCCGAAATGTAGGCGACAGCATACGCTTCCCGCTGCCACGCGGTAGCTCACAAGCGCGGATTGCCAACCAAGGTCCAGAATCCGATACACCTTCCCCGCCGGCTGCGCCTCAGCCGCAAGCGGCGCAGCGAGAACCCCGGCCAGCGAGGTCAGTAGGAAGCGGCGGCGGTCCATGCCGGGGATGGTGGGGCGGGAGAATGGTTCAGGTCAAGCGAGTCGTCCGTTCCGTCGCAGCCACCACCGCCCGCTAAATCCGGACCTGTTCAGCTTCCCGCCCCGCGCGCCATGCTGATCCGCCGCGGCCACCGATCCTCTTCGAGCGTCCAGCCCCTCTGTTCACCTTGAGCCACCGCCTCGTCGGCCCGCCCTCGTACGCGCTGGCCTCGTCTTTGGCGACTTAGCCCTCGTACCCGCGCGCGACCACCTGGCCCCAAGCCTTCAGACCATCCGGCGCGAGCCGCCGCACCGGGAAGACCAGGTCGCTCCCGGCGACGACGTCCTCCAGAGGGGCGCGGCGCTCGCGCAGGGGCCGGCCGGTCAGGTCGCGGCGCTGCTGGTAGAGCAGGTCGAAGCCCATGAACAGCGGCGGCGAGGCGACGGCGTCCGGGTCGGGCTCGCGCAGCCAGTCGAACCGGGACCGGAGTTGCTGGTCGTAGTTGGCCACCTCGCCGTCGAGCACGAGGGTCCGCGCCGACAGCTTCGCGACCGCGGCCGCAATGTCGCGGAAGCGGCGCGTGTGGTCGACACCATTGCGGCTGACGAGGCGGACGCGGTCGCGGTCCTTGTAGGCGACGATGCGCCAGCCGTCGACCTTCTCCCCGTAGATCCAGCCGGGCCGGTGGAACGGCCCGCGGACCAACGTGGGGGCCATGGGGGTGTACTCGGGGACCACAAATAGTATCTTACCGTCCCTCAGCGCGCGCCCTTCGGCCCGCGCGGGTCGATGGTGTCGGGGAGGCAGATTGCCGGGTTTGCCTTCCCTTTTTCGAGCCTCACTACAGCATCGTCGCACGACACCTTGCGTTCATAGCCGCCCAGCGGGTGCCACGCTCCGTCCACGTTCATAACCCACAACACCCACGCGCACTCCGCTGACGCCGTGCCGACCGACGCGACGAGGAGCAATGCGACGAGCAACGAAGCTCTACGAGTCCGCCCGGCCTTGGTCTCCCTCGGTCTGCTGAACTGAACGACGACGAGCCGCCGTCTCCAGGCGCTGTGCGTCCCGGTACGGCTTCCCGATGCGGTCGGACAACGCGATACCGAGCCCCCCAACGAGCATCATCGGCACGAGCGCCAGGAGCGCCCACATGCCCCCGACGAAGTACACGCGGCGAGCGGGATGCCCTGGCCAATGACAAGCCCGCCGATCATCGCCGACCACCCGAGATAGCGCCGCGTGGGCGTCAACGTCGCCCGCATCAACTGGTCGTTGGGATCGCTGTCACGCGGCCGCGGCCACGACACCTCGCACCCCGCGAAGGTGAGCGCCGCGACTGCCGCGACGAGGATGAGCGCCCCGAAGAAGTAGCATCCGACTAAGAACAGCACCCAATCGGACACGGTAGTCAGATCGTACCGAAAGCCCAGAGCGCCGCCCGCGAAGAAGCCCACGAACACACAGACGATGGAGAACCGGACCGTGCTCACCGCACCGCCGCCCACGCCGCCATCTGCACCGCGCCCCGTGGCGTCGGCGCAGTCACGGCGGAGGCCACCCCGTCGTTGAGCACCGCACCAAGATGCCGCTGTCCTCAAACTCGAATATGATCATGAACTGACGCGTGGACCGTACCCGCCCACGAACGCATGCGGGAAGCGGCGGCTTCAGCGAAGAGGCGTCGTAGATCAAGTCTCCCTGTTCATTCGAGTAGTCGGGCGGGCCATAGAAAGCCCGGATCTCGGCCTTCGTTGTCTTGCGTTCGACAATCTCTCCGGACAGCCCCTGGGCGCCCGCGACAGAAGCGGCAACGAGCAAGACGAGGAGGGGCTGCGCTGCGACCCATGGCTTGGCCCTCAACGCGTCCACGCCGCCGGCAGCACCGCCGAAGCTAGCTCCGGCGGGGTACGGTGTGGCGGCGACACCGTGGCGGGCGGTGTATGCCAATTGTCGGACGTCCGATGCAGGAGCTGCAGCTCGGGCTCAGTGGGCGGCAGGCGGAGGAACGCGAGCGCGGCACGGAGGGTGGCGAGGCGCTGGTCGCTCACTCGATGACCTGATCGGCCCGGGCCAGCAGCGACGGCGGGATCGTGAGGCCGAGGGCCTTGGCGGTCTTGAGGTTGATCACGAGTTCGAACTTGGTCGGGTCCTCGATGGGAAGCTCCGCTGGCCTGGCACCGTTCAAGACCTTGTGAATGTGCCAGGCCGCCTGCCAGTGCAGGCGGTTGTAGTCCGGAGCGTAGGCGATGAGCCCACCGGCCTCCACGTGTCCGCGCCCAAAGAACGACGTCGGCAGTCGCGCATCAATCGCGACCGTGGCGAGGCGCGTGCGGTGGATGAAGAACATTGGATCACCGACGACCCATACGGCCCCGGCGCGCCCGGCTGCGGCGGCGCGGAAGCCTCCCTCAATTTCGTCGGGGCTCGCGATCTTCAGAGACTGGATCTGAATGCCGCGAGACCCGGTCAGGTCCTCCAGGTCTCGTACCGTGGCTTCGTGCAAGGGATTGGTCGGCGTCCACATCACGGCCAGGCGTTTCATGTCGGGTACGGCTTCCCGCAGGAGCTCCAGCTGCTTCGCATTGAGGTCCGGAAGACGTGGGCCCGGTGACGTTACCGCCGGGGCGGGCGAGGCTGGCGGCCAGGCCCAGCGCCACTGGATTGCCCACGCCGACGATGACGATCGGTATTGTTCGCGTCGCTTGATGGGCGGCACGAGCGGCCGGCGAGGCCACCGCGACGATCAGCTCGGGCTTGAGCCTGATCAGCTCGAGGACGAGCTCGGGAAGTCGGGTGGACTTGCCTTCGGCTCACCGGTATTCGATCTGGATGTTCTGGCCCTCGACGTAGCCTCGCTCGCGAAGGCCGCGGCGGAACTCCTCCATGGCCTCTCTCGACGCTTCCGGCGCGCTCGCGGAGAGAAAGCCAATGCGGCGGACATTGCGGGCCTGCGCGCCGGCGGCAAACGGCACGGCCAGGATCCCAGCCAGCGAAGTCAGCAGGAAGCGGCGGCGGTCCATGCCGGGATGGTGGGGCGGCTCACGCGTCGATGTCAAGTGAGTCAGCACGGCGGGCGATCCGCGCCCCGCATTCGCATCCGACCAGACCACCGGCCCGTCGACGCCGGCCTCCAGCTCGCCGCAGGTCGGTGGTCCAGGTAAAAGGCGTCCAGCTCGGTCAGCAGCGGCATGGCGAGCGCGGTCTCATCACCCCGCGCGATGCCGCACAACGAACGCCTTGACGTTGCAGTTCAGGCACTCGCCGACTCGCGTCTCCGCGCGACGCTCTGCCAGCAGCATGTGCACGGTAGCGCGTACATCCGCTTCCTGACGACTAGTTACCGAAGCCAGGCAGTAAATGCAGATAAACTTCGGGCTGTAGGCGCTGAGGAACGCGTCGATCTGAACTGGCATGGTTCAGCGACCGAGCACGTCGCCGATGATGCCGCTCAGCTCCCACGGGTCGACGGGCTTGAGCAACTTGCGGGCGAACGCGGCTTCGGCCAGTCGAGGCACCTGTTCCTGCGCGAACTCAGACACCAGGAGCACGGGGACCGGGCGCCAGGAAGGTCAGGGCCAGCGCGGTGGGGTCGATGGACGGGCCGCCGGCCGCGGTCTGTGTGGCGTCCAGGTCCACGACCTCCTGCACACGCGCGCCGAGCTTGTGGTCGGCGTGCTCATCGGCCTCGGTCGTCGTGTGCCCGATCACCTCGGCCCGGCCCTCGGCCGCGCGCGCCTCGCGGAGCTTCCCGGCCCGCTCGGCCCGGTGGGCGTCGATGCCCTGCCGCTTGGCCATCATCAGGAGCTTGTCCTTCGCGACCTCGCCGGCCAGGTAGGCGCGGTGCACCTCGTTGACGACGTCGTCCGCCGCCGCCTCTCCGGCCCAGTTCACGGCGACGCGGCGGATGCCGTTGAGGGTCGTCGCGGAGAGCGGTGCGGGCTTCACGAGCGGTGCTCCTCGACAGTGGCGGGCGGCCGGGCGTTAGTGCCCGCGAGCTGCTCTATCATGGTAGCGAAGCGCGGGGTCATGCCCGCACCTGGCCGAAGAACGGAACCGCGAGCGGGCTACGAGTCAGGCAGGCGGGGAGTTCAACGACTCCAGCGGCAGAGAGATGGCCCCCAAGCCCCCCGTCGCTCGGAGCGCCCCGGCGGAGCCGTGCACTCCTCGAGATCGCGCTAGCGGTACCGCTCCACGCGGCCGCGGTCGCTGACGAACGCGGTCAGGATCCAGCTCACCACCGAGATCACCAGCGCGCCCAGCATCGCCGGCAGGAAGCCGTCGATGTCGAAGCCGGGCACGAGCCAGGCGGTCAGCGCCAGGCAGATGCCGTTGAGCACCAGGAGGAACAGCCCGAGCGTGATCAGCGTGAGGGGCAGCGTGAGCACGAGCAGCACGGGGCGGACGAGCGCGTTGATGAGCCCCAGCACGAGACCGGCCAGGAGCGCGGGCACGACACCGTCGAGCCGGAGCCCGGGCACGAACGCCGCCGCCAGCGCGATGGTGGCCGCGTTGACGAGCACGCGGACGATGAAGCCCACGGCGGGCGGTTACTCGACGCCGTAGGGGCGCAGCAGGGCGTCGATCGACAGCGCGCCGGCCCCGCCGATGAGGACCGACAGCGCCATCGCGATCAGCACGAAGTTGAACTCCCAGCCGTTGCTCTGCCCGGGCTGGGAGGCGAGGAAGAACCCGTGGGGCCGGTGGACCTTCGCGATCGCGACCAGCATGATCACGATGAGCCCCACCGCGGCCGGCCGCGACAGGAAGCCCACGATCATGGCGACGCCGCCGAGGAACTCCACGAGCACCGCGAACGTCGTGGCCGCCGGCGGGATCCTCAGGTAGCGCTGGAACGTCTGCGCGGTGGCGCGTAGTCCCTGCCCGCCGAACCAGCCGAACAGCTTCTGGCCGCCGTGGGCGACGAACACGACGCCGAGGGCGAGGCGGACTACGAAGCGTGACCACGACGGATACGTCCCGAGCAGGAGATCGAGCGCGTCGTCCATGGTATTCTCCGCACGGTGAACGGCGTTCGCGTCAGGGTGGCTCGTCGGTCGGGAGTCTACACCATCTGGACCGCGTGCCTCCTCGCGCTGGCGGCCGTCCTCGCGGGCGACGTCGCAGCCCAGACGGCGCCCGAGCTCGGCGCCGATCCGGCCATGGTCAAGGGCCCGGCCACGGCCCCGGTCACCATCGTGGAGTTCTCCGACTATCAGTGACCGTACTGCGCCCGTGTCCAGCGGTCGCTGGACCAGATCATGAA
>Ga0075431_100000246_pt1 | contig 41024 bp, 41 predicted proteins | sample RhiMetdeltSRZDD5_FD_75297 | JGI IMG/M metagenome (GOLD analysis project Ga0075431, IMG submission 75297) | Populus rhizosphere microbial communities from Tennessee, USA - Rhizosphere MetaG P. deltoides SRZDD5 | ecosystem: Host-associated > Plants > Roots > Rhizosphere > Soil | place: USA... | reverse complement strand
CCAATGACCGCGCCGACCGACGCGCTCATCGAGGTCGAGGCCGCCAGCGTCGCCTACGACCACACCGCGGTCCTCGACGCGGTCGACCTCCGGGTCACCGACGCCACCTTCACGGGGATCGTCGGTCCCTCCGGCTCGGGCAAGACCACCCTGCTGCGACTCCTGCTCGGCAGCGTGACCCCCCGCACCGGCACGGTCGTACGCCGCCCAGGCCTGCACATCGGCTACGTGCCCCAGGTCGAAACCGTCAACTGGCAGTTCCCGGTGACCGTCGGCGAGTGCCTGCTGATGTCCCGCACCCAGCGGCTCTGGCCGTGGGCCGGCCGGGACGAGCGCCGCGAGGTCGCCCGCCTCCTCGACCGCCTCGGGCTCGCCGGTCTCCAGGAGCGCCATATCCGGGCGCTGTCCGGCGGCCAGCAGCAACGGGTGTTCATCGCCCGGGCGCTCCTCAACCGGCCCCAGCTGCTCCTGATGGACGAGCCGACCTCCGGCGTCGACGTCCGCACCCGCCACGACGTCATGCACCTCGTCGCCGACCTCAACGCAGAGGGCCTCGCCGTGGTCATCACCACCCACGACCTCAACGGCATCGCCACCCACCTCCCCGACCTGGTCTGCCTCAACACCACGGTCATCGCGGCCGGTCCGCCCGCCGAGGTGCTGACGCCAGACGTCCTCGAGCGCACCTACGGCGCCCCGCTGGACGTGCTGGAGCACGCCGGCATGCGGGTGGTCGTCGACAACCATGCGGCTTTCGGCAAGGTCACCCCCCTCGCCAGGAGGGCGACGGCATGACCTGGGACGAGCTCACCCGGCCGTTCCAGTTCGAGTTCTTCCGCAACGGCCTGCTCGTCGCCACCATCGCCGGGGCGCTGTGCGGGCTCATCGGTGTGTACGTGGTGCTTCGGGGCATGAGCTACATCGGCCACGGGCTGTCCCACGCCATCTTCGGGGGCTTCGCCGCCAGCGGGCTCGTCGGCGTCAACCTGTTCCTCGGCGCCGGCGTGTGGGGTCTGGCCTCGGCGCTGATGGTCACGACCGTCACCCGCAAGCGGGCCATCGGCTCGGACGCGGCCATCGGCGTCATCACCACGGCCTCGTTCGCCCTCGGCCTCGCGCTCATCCAGCTGTACGGGTCGCCGGGCCGCAACGCCGACGCCGCGCTCTTCGGCAACGTCCTCGGCGTGGCCACCGACGACGTCTGGATCGTCCTCGGCGTCGCCGTGTTCGCCGCGGCGGTGGTGTTCCTCCGCTACCGGGCGCTGCTCTACGCCACCTTCGACCCCGAGGTGGCCGACGCCACCGGGCACCGCACCGGCCGCATCGACGCCCTGCTCATGCTCGTCCTCGCCGCTTCGATCCTGGCGACCATGCGGGTCATGGGCGTCACGCTCATCGCCGCGGCGGTCGTGGTCCCCGCCGCCACCGCACGGATGCTGACCCACTCGTTCGCCCGGATGCTGGCCCTGTCGACAGCCATCGGCGCCGCCTCGGGCTTCGTCGGCATGAACCTCAGCTACCACCTCGACGTGGCGTCCGGCCCGACCATCGTCCTCACCGGCTCGGCCTTCTTCGCCCTCGCCTTCCTGGCGACCTCGCTCCCCCGCCTCACCGGCGTCAGCGGTCGGGGTCCCAGCGGAACTGCGACGCTGCCGCGCTGACCGCGACCACGGCCCAGACCACCAGCACGGGCCAGACCCGGGTGGGGACGGTGGCGCCGTGGTCGACGGCGCCATGGATGCCGTCGGTCAGCGCGGTCGACGGCAGGAACTTGGTCCCGTCCCGCACGCCCGACGGCAGCTTGTCCACCGGGAACACCATCCCCGACAGCACCAGCTGCAGGAGGAACATGGCGTTGGCCGCCGCCAGCGTGACCAGCGCCGGCAGCCGCCCGGCCAGCAGCAGCGCCAGACCGCAGAAGGCGACGGTCGCCAGCCCGATCGCGGCCACCAGCGGCACGACCTCGACATCGGGCCGCCAGCCCAGCGCCAGCGCGGCCGGTACGAGCACCGCGGTCTGGATGACCAGCATCGCCAGCGCAGCCAGGGTCTTGGCCTGCACCAGCCGGCGTCGGCCCAGCGGCGTCACGCCCAGCCGCTTGAGCACGCCGTACGACCGGTCGAACCCGGTCGAGATGGCCAGGTTGGCGAACGCGGTCGACAGCACGGCCAGCGCCAGCACGCCCGGAGCCAGGAAGTCGACGGCGTCCCCCTCGATGGGCAGCACGTCCGCAGCGGAGAAGAACACCAGGCACCCCACCGGCAGCGCCAGCGTGACCAGCAACGACTCGCCGTTGCGCAGGATCACAGTCAGCTCGAGGCGGGTCTGGGCCAGCAGCGGGCTCATCGTCAGTCCCGGAACGGGAGGTGCGGGTAGGGCGTGTGCTGCGGGTACTGGGGCTGCTCCCGCACCACCAGCTCCGGCGCAACGTCCGTCGGGGCCGTGAGCCCGAGGAACATGTCCTCCAGGGTGGGGTTCCCGGTCCGCAGGTCGGCGAGCGGGAGGCCGAAGTAGTCGAGCCACGACGTGAGCGCCGCGATCAGCGCCGGCGTGGGGTGGGCGGCGACGCGGTACTCACCCCACGCGATCTCGGTCACCGGGGCGTGCTGCCAGCCGCCGAGGTGGTTGGCCAGCCCCAGCGTGTCGAGCCCCGGTGGGGCCCGGAACCGGATCTCGGACTGGCCGCTGCTCCGGCGGCGCAGCTCGTCGAGGCTGCCGTGGGCCCGCAGCTCGCCGGCATCGATGACCACGAACTGGTCGGCGACCCGTTCGGCCTCGGTCAGGTCGTGGGTCGTGAGGAGCACGGCCACCCCCTCGTCGCGCAGCTCGCCGATGATCTGGCGGATGACCTCGCGGCCGTCGGCGTCGACCCCGGCGGTCGGCTCGTCGAGGAAGGCGACCTGGGGCCGGCCGACCAGCGCCAGGGCCAGGGCCAGCCGGCGCTGCTCGCCACCCGAGAGCTGGCGCACCATGCGCCGCTCGAGCCGGGCCAGCTCCAGCCGTTCGAGCAGCGCGCAGACGTCGACCGAAGCCGGATAGAGGTCGGCGGTGCAGCGGGCGAGCTCGCCCACGCGCACCGCCGGGGGCAAGCCCACCTCCTGCAGCATGACCCCCACCCGTAGCACCAGCGCGGCCTGGTCGCGCTGGGGGTCGAACCCGAGCACGGACAGGCGGCCGCCATCAGGTCGCCGCAGCCCCTCCAGCGCCTCGATGGTCGAGGTCTTCCCAGCTCCGTTGCGACCCAGGATGCAGGTGACCGCCCCAGCCCCTGCAACGAACGACAGCCCCCGTACCGCCACGACGTCCCCATAGCGCATGTCGAGGCGGTCGACTTCTATTGCCGACATGCTCACCCGAGTATGACGTCTCGGCGACAGCTGTGCCGCCGAACTGCCCCCGGTCAGCAGATGCGAGGGAGTGGGTCGCCCACCAGGAGGTCGACGATGCGAGTGCCGCCGATCGGCGTCACGAGCACGACGAGCCCCGGCGGGTCGGCGCGGATCTCACCGACCACGGCAGCGTCCCTACCGAGGGCGTGGGTGTGCAGCGCGGCCAGCGCGTCATCGGCCTGGTCGGCGGGAACGACGGCGACGAACTTGCCCTCGTTCGCCACGTACAGCGGGTCGATGCCGAGCAGGTCACAGGCGCCCATGACCGGGGGACGCACCGGAAGCCGGGTCTCGTGCAGCACCACGGTCAGCCCGTTGGCTCGCACCAGCTCGTTGCACACGGTCCCCAGGCCACCGCGGGTGGCGTCACGCAGCCACCGCGTGCCGGGCGCCGCGGCAAGCAGCGCCTCGACCGGCTCATGCAGCGGCGCGGTGTCCGACCTGATGTCGGCGGTCAGCGCGAGGTCACCTCTGGCCAACATCACCGCCATCCCGTGATCGCCGAGCGTCCCCGACACCAGTACCACGTCGCCTGGCTGCACTGCAGCGGGCGACAGCTCCCGCCCCGCAGGCACGAGCCCCATCCCCGAGGTGGTCACGTACACGCCGTCGACTGCGCCGCGGCCGACGACCTTGGTGTCGCCGGCGACGACCTGCACCCCCGCCGCCGCGGCGGCCTCGGCCATGTCCGCCACGAGGTCCCGCAGCTCGGCGACCGGGAAGCCCTCCTCGATCACCCAAGCCGCCGACAGCGCCAGCGGCCGGGCACCCAGCATGGCGAGGTCGTTCACGGTGCCGTGGACGGCGAGGTGCCCGAGGGATCCGCCCGGGAAGCGCCGGGGCGTCACGACGAACGCGTCGGTGGTGAACGCCACCGTCTCCCCCGACGGCAGCACGAGCGTCGCCGCATCGCCTTGCGCGGCGAGCGTCTCGTTGCCGAGCGCGGGCAGGAACACAGCGTCCAGCAACGCGGCCGAGGCCTTGCCGCCGGCGCCGTGGGCCAGGGTGACGACTTCGTCGCGCAGGCGCGGTTGGCGTTGCCGGAAGGCCGCGATGCGGTCGAGGACGGCCGCCTCGTCACGATCCGTCGTCACTCGTCGTCCTCCAGATCTCGTTTACCAGGGCCGCCTGGGCCTCCTGGATCCGGTGCACGCTGTCGGACCGAACCACGAAGCAGTGGTCGACTGCCCCACCGGCGGCCATGAGCCCGCCGTCATAGCCGGCGAAGCCGACCGTGATCAGGCCCCCGCGCTTGGCCTCGGTCAAGGCCCGCAGCACGTTCGGCGAGTCGCCGCTGGTCGAGAAGCCCATCGCGACGTCACCGGGGGCGGCATAGGCGATCAGCTGGCGGGCGAACACCAGCTCGAAGCCGACGTCGTTGGCCAGCGCGGTCAGGACTGCCGGATCGGCGACGAGCGAGACGGCCGGTCGGGGGCGGAACAGCTCGGCCGCGGCCTCGGCATCGGCCGCGCTGCCCCCGTTGCCAAAGGTGAACAGCCGGGTCCCCGCCCGGAGCGCCGTGGCACAGGCGTCGATCTGGTCCGCACACGCGGCGAGGGTCGCCGCCCGCAGGGCGCGGCTTTCGGCCGCCTTGGCCTGGGCCGACGTCGCGAGGTCGGCGAGCAGCCCCGACGCATCCCGCTCGTCCCCCTCGATGAAGGGGTACAGGAAGCCGGTCGGCTCGCTGGTGGCCGGCGGGAGGTCGTCGACGAGCAGGCCGGGGTGCTCGAACACGACGTGGGTCAGCTCCCAGAGCAGGTGGTAGGCGAGGACCCACTCGATCGGGTCGTCGGCCCCGATCCGGACCGTCGGGTCATCGGGCCCGTCCTCGCCGATGACGAGGACCATGTCGACCGGTCCGCGGAGGGCTGTCAGGTCCACGGGGTCGACGCACCGGGCGGGCAGTGCCCGCTTCCCGACGATGACCGGGTGGACGAACTCCACGGCGACGTGATGGCCGTGGGCCGGGTGCCGGGGTGCGACGACCCACAGCGTCCCGCCGGCGGCGAACCCTCGGGCGAGGGTCAGCGCCGCGGCGGCCAGCTCGTCGGCGTTCACGATCCACCTCCGGCGGCGGCCACCGCCAGCTGGCCGAGGGCCAGCCCACCGTCGTTGGGCGGCACCACCCGATGGGTGAGCACGGCGAAGCCCCGGGACGTCAGCTCGGCCCGGGTGAGCCGGACGAGCAGGGCGTTCTGGAACACCCCGCCGGTCAACCCGACCACCGGTACCCCAACCTGCTCCGCCACGTTCCCGACCCACCGTGCGATCGTCTCATGGAACCCATACGCCAGCGCCGCCCGATCGGCTCCGCCCCGCACCCCCTCCACGACGGCCCCGATCACCGCCCCGCCGTCACCCCCGAACGCCAGCTCCGGGTGGGTCGTGGCCGAGCTGGCGAGAGCTTCGAGGGCCATGGCGGCTTGGGCCTCGTAGGTCACCTGGTGGCGGACGTCGAGGATTGAGGCGACAGCGTCGAACAGGCGGCCCATGCTCGACGTCGGAACGCAGCGGACGTTCCGCTCCAGCTGGTGGCGCAGGGCGACCAGCTCGTCGGCGCCCGCAGCGACCACGGGCGCCAGGTCGCCGTCCCACGGCATCCCGGCAGCCCAGAGGTGCGCCAGCGCGGCCCGGTAGGGCTTGCGAATCGCCGAGTCGCCGCCGGGCAGCGGCGCATACGACACGTGGGCGACCCGCTCGAACCCGGCGTAGTCGGCCAGCAGCAGCTCCCCGCCCCAGATCGCGCCGTCGGGCCCGTAGCCGGTCCCGTCGAACACGGCCCCGAGGACCTGGACTCCCGCCGGCACCCCGTGCTCGGCCAGCAGCGAGGCGAGGTGGGCGTGGTGGTGCTGCACCAGCACCGGGGTCGATGCGCGCCGCTCGACCCACTGCCGGGTGTGGTAGCCGGGGTGGAGGTCGGCGACGTGCTGCTCGGGCACGGCGCCATACATGGCGGCGAACTGGTCGGCCGAGCGCTCGAAGGCGGCGAGCGTCTCGATGCTTCCCATGTCGCCGAGGTGCTGGCTCACCCAGGCGTGGCGCCCCCGGGCCAGGCAGAAGGTGGTCTTCAGCTCCCCTCCGACGGCGAGGCTCGGCGCCGGGTCGAGGCCGGGCGGCAGCGCGATCGGCAGGGGCGCGTAGCCGCGGGAGCGCCGGATCGGCAGCTCGGCGCCGTCGACGACCCGTACCACCGAGTCGTCGCACGGCACGTGGATCGGCCGGTCGTGGGTCAGCCAGGCGTCGGCCAGCCCCGCCAACCGCCGCCGGGCGTCGTCGTCCTCGTAGGCGATGGGCTCGTCGCCCAGGTTGCCGCTGGTCATCACGACCACGTCGGGCCCGGGCGCCGCGAGCAGCAGGTGGTGCAGCGGCGTGTAGGGCAGCATGACCCCGAGCAGCGTGAGGCCGGGCGCGACGCCCACAGCCAGGCCGCTCCCGGGGAGTCGGTCGAGCAGCACGATCGGCCGGGCGGGTGAGGCCAGCAGCCGGGCCTCGTCGTCGGACACGACCGCCAGCCGCCGGGCCAAGGCCAGGTCCCGGACCATGACCGCGAACGGCTTGTCGCCCCGGCCCTTGCGCTCCCGCAGGAGCGCCACGGCGGCGTCGGACCAGGCCGAACACGCCAGGTGGTAGCCCCCGAGCCCCTTGACCGCCACGATCGCCCCCGTCGCCAGGGCCGCCTGGGCCTCGGCGACAGGGTCCCCGCCACCCGCGAGCGTCGGCCCACACGCCCAGCAGGCGATGGGTTGGGCATGGAAGCGGCGGTCGGTGGGGTCGTGGTACTCCGTGGCGCAGGCATCGCACATCGCGAACCCGGCCATGGTCGTGTTGGGCCGGTCGTAGGGCAGCCGCTTCGTGATCGTGAAGCGGGGCCCGCAGTTGGTGCAGGTGATGAACGGGTAGCCGTGCCGACGATCGGTGGGGTCGAACAGCTCGCGCAGGCAGTCGTCGCAGATGGCGGTGTCGGGGGCCACGAAGGTCGGGGCCACGGCGTCGGGACCCCGACTCGCCACGATGCGGAACGACTCCTCGCCGGCCAATGGCAGCGCCTCCACCGTCACGCTCTCGACTCGTGCCAGCGGCGGACCACCGGCGCGCACCGCCGAGACCAGGCGCTCGACGGCGTCGGCCGACCCCTCCACCTCGACGAACACCCCGGAGACGTCGTTGCCGACGTGCCCCGCCAGGCCGAGACCGGTGGCCATGCGGTGGACGTACGGTCGGAAGCCCACCCCCTGCACCACGCCTCGGATGCGCAACCGCTGGCGTACGGCAAGTTTCACGCCCACTTGGTCTCCGGGGCGTCACGCGTCTGACACGCTGGGGTCGTGCCCTGGGGTGGAGCATTGATACGGGCGCTGGTGGACACCATCGACGACGCGGTGTTCGGCTGTGATGCCCATGCACGCATCACGACGTGGAGTGCAAGCGCGGCGCGCATCTTCGGCTTCCGGGAGGAGGACATCGTCGGTCGGCCGCTGACCACGCTGTTCCCGGACCACCTGGAGGACGAGCTGGCGAAGCTGTTCGCCAGCGTTTCGGCCGGTGAGCCGCTGACGCGGCTGGAGACCGAGGTGGTCCGGCGCGACGGGCTGCAGGTCCCGATCGCGCTCTCGATGCGGTCGGTGCGCGGCGGGCCCGACACGGCCGACACCACCCTGGTCATCGCCCGGGACATCACCGAGCAGCGGCTGGCCCAGGCCCGGCTGGCCGAGGTCGAGGAGCGCATCCGGGAGAGCGAGTCGATGGCGCACGTCGGCAGCTGGCTGTGGGACCTGCGGACCGGGGTGGTGCAGTGGAGCGACGAGTACCACCGCATCCACGGCGTCGATCCGCTCGACTTCGAGGGCACGCTCGATGCCCACCTCGACGTGGTCCACCCCGACGAGCGCATGCGGATCAGCGAGGCCATGCACACCGCCATCGCGGCCGACCGCCCGTTCGAGGAGGAGTACCGGGTGGTCCGACCCGACGGCCAGGTCCGCTGGTTGCATGCCCGGGCCCATCCGGCGATCGGCTCGGGGGGCGAGGTCGTCGGGCTGCGGGGCATCGGTCAGGACGTCACGGAGAACGCCGCGTCATGACCGGCGGCTGACGATGTGCCGCACCCGGTCGACCAGGTCGAGCGACGGGTCGTCCGAGGCCGATCCGTCGCTGCCGTCGACGATCGACGCCAGCTCCCGGAGGGTGTGGCCCAGCTGAGACCGCGCCGCGGTGACGACGTCGGCGAACTCGTCGGTGTCGGCCAGCGCCTTGACCGACTGCGACAGCTGCTCGAGGTCCTTGCCGCCCGTCCGGGCGCCCAGCAGGTACCCGACGATCAACCCGATGAACACGCCCATGCCTCAACCCTCCAGCTCGGCTTCGACGTGGAGGTGCACCCGCACGTCGGGGTAGATCCGCAGCATGAGGACCGTCGGCGACGGCACGTCGAAGTCGCGGATGTCGAAAACCTGCTCACCGGTCACCGTCAGCCGCTGGCCCGGGAGCACGGCGACCTGCACGGTGCCCTGGACCGGCCGGGTCACGCCGTGGAACGTGAGCCGACCGTCGAGGCGGAACCGGCTGCTGTCACCCAGCTGCAGCGTGTCGCACAGGGTGACGACGGCCCGGGGGTGCCGGCGAGCGTCGATGCGCCGGAGTAGTTCGGCGTCATAGAGGCTGTTGCCGGAGCGGAGCCCGTCGACCCCGATCTCGATGTGGGCAGTCGGTGTGGGGCGGGCCTGGAGGACACCGTGCGCCACGGTGGCGTCGACCCAGCCGGTCAGGCCCATGGCCCCGAAGCTGATCGGGCCGACGCTGGACCGCACCTCGATGAGCACCACCGAGCGGTCGGACGCCAGGCGGTAGCGGTGCTGGCGCCCGGCGAGCGGTGACGTGGGCGGCGCCGTCGACGGCGTGCCGGGCGCCGTGGCCTGGGTCGGGACCGGTGGCTCGGGATCGTTCGCGAACGAGGTGGAGCTCGGGGGCAGCTCCCGCAGGTCGACCTCGTCCTCGGAGGCGTTCAGGATGATGCCCCGCCGGCGAGGGACAGGTGCGGTCGGTGTGACCGGGGACAGCGTCGAGCGGAGCGCCGCGCCCCAACCGCCGTCCACGGCACCCCAGCCGCCGTCGACCTCGGCGAGGACGGCGTCGACCGTGCTCGTCGCCTGGTAGCGGCGCAGCACCCGGTCGAGCGCGTCACGCTCGTCCTTGATGATCCCCATCCACGCCCGCAGCACCCGGCCGCCGATCTCCGTGAGGCCGTAGACCCGGCGTTGCTGACCCGCGGTCGGGGCCTCCAGCCAGGACTGGACCAGGGCGTCGGACTCGAGCTGGCTCAGCGTGCGGTAGACGGTCGGCCGGTCGATCCGCCCGAACCGGAGCTCCTCCAGGTCCTTGACGAGCTGGTAGCCGTAGCCGGGGGACTCCGACAGCAGCAACAGGATCGCCGGCAGGACGAAGTGGCGAGGTGGCGCCAGCTCGAATCGGGAGGTTCGGTTGGCAGCGTCGGTGACGGCCCGGTCGTCCATGGCGCGTTGCCGTTGGTACCGCCGCTACGAGGTCGTGTCAACGCGATGTGGCCGGAAATCCGCACGATTCCGACGCGGGCCGCTGCGGTGTGTGGAAAACACACCGATTTACAAGGCCGCCTCGGGGGCATACCAATAGACCATGCGGCGCGGATCTGTGCCGTCTGTCACAGAAAGGGCGGGCAGTGACGACAACCGAGGCCTCGTCTGAGCCAACCGCTGAGCCCGACGACCCGGTCATCCACATCCTCTGGATCAACGCCGGCCTGAGCTGTGACGGCGATTCGGTGGCCTTGACCGCGGCGACCCAACCGAGCATCGAGGAGATCGCGCTCGGCGGCCTGCCGGGCCTCCCGAAGATCGCCGTGCACTGGCCACTGATCGACTTCGAGTGCGGGCCGGTGGGGGGCGCCGACGACTTCATCGAATGGTTCTTCCGGGCCGACCGCGGCGAGCTCGAGCCGTTCGTGCTCGTGGTCGAGGGGTCGATCCCCAACGAGTCGCTCAAGGACGAGGGCTACTGGTGCGGGTTCGGCAACAACCCCGAGACCGGCCAGCCGATGACCACCAGCGAGTGGCTCGACCGGCTGGCCCCCAAGGCGCTGGCCGTGCTGGCCGCCGGGACCTGCGCCGCGTACGGCGGCATCCACGCCATGGCGGGCAACCCCACCGGCGCCATGGGCGTACCCGACTACCTGGGTTGGAGCTGGCGGTCGAAGGCCGGCCTGCCGATCGTGTGCGTGCCGGGCTGCCCGACGCACCCGGACAACCTCTCCGAGACCATCCTCTACCTGCTGTACCAAGCCGCCGGGCAGGCGCCGATGATCCCGCTGGACGAGGCGCTCCGGCCCACCTGGCTGTTCGGCCAGACCGTCCACGAGGGCTGCGACCGCGCCGGCTACTACGAGCAGGGCGACTTCGCCGACCGCTACGGCTCGCCCAAGTGCATCGTGAAGCTCGGCTGCTGGGGCCCGGTGGTCAAGTGCAACGTCCCCAAGCGGGGCTGGATCAACGGCGTCGGCGGCTGCCCCAACGTCGGCGGGATCTGCATCGGCTGCACGATGCCGGGCTTCCCCGACAAGTTCATGCCGTTCATGGACGAGCCCCCGGGAGCGAAGATCTCGACGGTCACGAGCAGCATCGTCGGTGGCGCCATGCGCGGCCTCCGCCGCATCACCGAGCGCACCCTCGACGACGAGCCCAAGTGGCGGACCCCAGGGAGCAACCAGGGATGAGCGAGTCGACCGGAAGCCCGAACCCGAACCTCGTCGAGATGGCGTGGGACCCGATCACGCGCATCGTCGGCAGCCTCGGCATCTACACGAAGATCGACTTCGGCACCGGCAAGGTCGCCGAGTGCCACAGCACCTCGTCGATCTTCCGGGGCTACAGCGTCTTCATGAAGGGCAAGGACCCCCGCGACGCACACTTCATCACCAGCCGCATCTGCGGGATCTGCGGCGACAACCACGCCACCTGCTCCTGCTACGCGCAGAACATGGCCTACGGCATCCACCCGCCCGACCTCGGCGAGACAATCGTCAACCTGGGCGAGGCCGCCGAGTACATGTTCGACCACAACATCTTCCAGGAGAACCTGGTGGGGGTCGACTTCTGCGAGAAGATGGTCGCCGAGACCAACCCCGGGGTCCTGGAGCAGGCCTGGCGAACCGAGGCGCCCCACGCCGCCGACCACGGCTACCGGACCATCGGCGACATCATGCGCTCGCTGAACCCGTTCTCGGGCGAGTTCTACCGGGAGGCCCTCCAGGTCAGCCGCTCGACGCGGGAGATGTTCTGCCTCATGGAGGGGCGCCACGTCCACCCGTCGACGCTCTACCCCGGCGGTGTCGGCACCACCGCCACCATCCAGCTCTTCACCGACTACCTCACGCGCCTCATGCGCTACGTCGAGTTCATGAAGAAGGTCGTGCCCATGCACGACGACCTCTTCGACTTCTTCTACGCGGCCCTCCCGGGCTACGAGGAGGTCGGCCGGCGCCGCGTCCTGCTGGGCTGCTGGGGTGCCTTCCAGGACCCGGACGTCTGTGACTTCGACTACCGCCGGATGACCGAGTGGGGTCGGGCCATGGGGGTCACGCCCGGCGTCATCGTCGACGGCGAGCTGGTCACCAACGACCTCGTCGACATCAACCTCGGCATCCGCATCCTCCTCGGCCACTCCTACTACGAGGACTGGGAGGACCAGGAGATGTTCGTCACCGAGGACCCGCTCGGGAACCCGGTCGACCGCCGCCACCCCTGGAACCAGCACACCAACCCGCAGCCGCAGAAGCGGGACTTCGACGACAAGTACAGCTGGGTCATGTCGCCCCGGTGGTTCGACGGCGAGCACCACCTGGCCCTCGACACCGGCGGCGGGCCGCTCGCCCGGCTCTGGTCGACCGCGCTGTCGGGCCTCGTCGACAGCCCCTACGTGAAAGCCACCGGCCACAGCGTGCAGATCCACCTGCCCAAGACCGCGCTGAAGCCCGAGGTCACCTTCGAGTGGACGATCCCGCAGTGGTCCAACACCATCGAGCGGGACCGGGCCCGGACCTACTTCCAGGCCTACGCCGCGGCCAGCGCGCTGGGCTTCGTCGAGCGGGCGCTCGGCGCCGTGCGCGAAGGGCGGACCAAGACGTGGGAGCCGTTCGAGGTGCCCGACGAGGGCATCGGCTGCGGCTTCACCGAGGCGGTGCGGGGCGTGCTGTCGCACCACATGGTCATCCGGGGCGGCAAGATCGCCAACTACCACCCGTACCCGCCGACGCCATGGAACGCGAACCCGCGTGACAGCTTCGGCACGCCCGGCCCCTACGAGGACGCGGTCACGGGTTCGCCGATCTTCGAGGAGAACACCCTCGAGAACTTCAAGGGCATCGACATCATGCGGTCGGTGCGAAGCTTCGACCCCTGCCTGCCGTGCGGGGTCCACATGTACCTGGGCAACGGCAAGGTGCTGAAGAAGCTCCACTCCCCCACCCAGGTCGCCCAGCCGGAGCTCGCCACCTGATGGCAGGACAACCCGTGCCCGTCGCAGCGCCCCGCCTGCGTCGCCCTCGCGCCGCCCTGGACGGCGAGGAGGAGCGCTGCGAGATCTGCACCGCTCCCATCCCCGACGACCACCGCCACGTGGTCGACCTCGATCGCCACAGCCTGCTCTGCGCCTGCCGGGGGTGCCACCTGTTGTTCGCCCCCGACGGCGCAGGCGGGCGACGGTTCCGGGCGGTGCCCGACCGCTACGAGGAGGTCGCGCCGCCGTCGCTGGCCGAGATCCCGGTGGGGGTGGTGTTCTTCTACGTCAGCTCGCCGCTCGGCCGGGTCGTGGCGCTCTACCCCGGCCCCGCAGGGGCTACCGAGTCCTTGCTGCCGCTCGACGCCCAGGCCGGCTTCGACATGCTCACGCCGGACGTCGAGGCCGTCCTCGTCGGCGCCGGCTCGGCCTACGTCGTCCCGATCGACGCCTGCTACGAGCTCGTCGGCCTCCTGCGCCGGCCCGACGCCGACATCGGCGACGTCCTCGACTCGTTCTTCGGCCGCGTGAAGGCGAAGGCCCGATGACGTCACTCACGTTCTCCGTCCTCGACGCCCGGGCCGAGCCCTACGCCGCGGTGCCGACGCTGCTGCTGCGGATGCGCGTCGGCGAGACCGACGGCGTGCGGGTCCAGGCCATCGCGCTGCGCTGCCAGATCCGCATCGAGCCCCAGCGCCGCCGCTACACCCCTCAGGAAGAGGCACGGTTGTACGAACTGTTCGGACCGACCCCGGGGTGGGGCGATTCGCTGCGACCGTTCCTCTGGACGCACGTCGCCACCACCGTCAGCGGCTTCAGGGGCGCCATCGAGTTCGACCTTCCCGTGCCGTGCACCTACGACTTCGAGGTCGCCGGGTCCAAGTACCTGCACAGCCTCGGGGAAGGCGAGGTCCCACTGCTGCTCCTGTTCTCCGGCATCGTGTTCACCAGGGGGGACACCGGCTTCGCCGCCGAGCCGGTGTCTTGGGACGGGGAGGCGGTGTACCGCCTCCCCGTCGCCACCTGGCGGGGGCTCATGGACCTCTACTTCCCCAACGGCGGATGGCTGCGGCTCAACCGCGACACCATCGACGCCCTCCAACGCTTCAAGGCCGACCGGGCGTTGCCCAGCTGGGACCACGCCTTCGAGCGCCTGCTCAAGGAAGCCGGGGAGGAGGGGGCATGACGGCCGCAGCTGCCAGCGCCGCCGACCGCTTCGCCACCGCCCGAGCGGTCGCCGACACGGTGCTCTACGAGGGCTACCTCCTCTACCCCTACCGGGCCTCGACCACGAAGAACCAGCTGCGCTGGCAGTTCGGGGTCCTGGTGCCGCCGGCAGGCCGGGCGATCGACCCGTCGGAGCGCTGCTCCATCCGGACCGAGTGCCTGGTCGACCCAGGGGCCGGCGCGCCGCGGCTCGCGGTGCGGGTGCGCTGCCTCGTGCCGCAGCCGCGGCCCGGGGCGCCGCTGGACGAGGGCGTCGAGCACGAGGTCGACATCCCCGGCCACGACCTGCACCAGCTGGTCAACGCGGCGCGCATCGTGCAGTTCCGGTTCCCGTCGGCCGAGGGACCGGTCGAGGGAAACGTGGTGCTCGGGTGCACGCCCGTCGAGGGCGGCCTGCTGAAGGTGACCGTCGAGGTCGAGAACAGCACGCCCTGGGCACCTGACCGCGACCATCCAGGTCGCGAAGACGTGATGCGCCGCGCGCTCGTGGCGGTGCACACGATGCTGGCGGTCGACGACGGGCGGTTCGTGTCTTTGCTCGATCCGCCCGCCGCCGCCCAGCCCGCCGTCCCCCTGTGCGAGAACGACGGCACGTTCCCGGTGCTCATCAGCCCGGACCACGACGTCATGCTGTCGTCCCCGATCATCCTCTACGACCACCCGATGGTCGCCCCCGAGAGCCCGGGCGACCTCTTCGACGCCACCGAGATCGACGAGATCCTGGCGCTGCGCGTGCTGACGCTCACCGACGACGAGAAGGCCGAGGCCCGGGCCACAGACCCGCGGGCGGCCGCGATCGTCGACCGGGTCGAGGGCATGCCGCCAGAGCTGTGGGCGCGGCTGCATGGCGCGGTGCGTCCGCTGGCCCCCGAGCCGCAGCTGCTGCCGGTGCAGGCCGCGTTCGACCTGCCGTGGTGGGAGCCCGAGGCCGACGCCGCCGTCGACCCCCTCCAGGACACGGTCCGGGTGGGCGACGTCGAGGTGCGCACCGGCACCAAGGTCTGGCTCCGGCCGTCGCGCCGGGCCGATGCCCAGGATCTGTTCCTGGCCGACCAACTGGCGACCGTGGCGGCCGTCTTCCACGACGTCGACGGTTGCGACCACCTGGCCGTGGTCCTCGACGACGACCCAGGCGCCGACCTGGCCGAGGCCCAAGGCCGCTACTTCTACTTCAGCCCCGACGAGGTGGAGCCCGCATGACGACGATCATCACCGGAGGAGGTCCGCACCGTGTCCTGGTCGCGGGCGTCGGCAACATCTTCCTCGGCGACGACGGGTTCGGCGTCGAGGTGGCGCAGCGCCTGTCGGTGCGCCCGCTGCCGCCCGGGGTGCGGGTCGGTGACTTCGGCATCCGCGGGATCCACCTCGCGTACGAGCTCCTCGACGGCTACGACGCCCTGGTGCTGATCGACGCCATGCCGCTGGGCGACGAGCCCCCTGGGACCCTGGTGATGGTCGACCCCGAGGAGGTCCGCCCCCCGGAGCACGGTGACGACCTCGCCCCGGTGCTCGACGCGCACACCATGCACCCCGGCGTCGTGCTGGGGATGATGGCCATGCTCGGCGCCGAGGTGAAGCGCATCGTCATCCTCGGGTGCCAGCCGGGCTCGTTCGACGGCATCGGCCTCTCCCCGCCGGTGACCGAGGCGGTCGGCATCGCTGCCGACCTGCTGGAGGACATCCTCAACGACATCTGCTCCCGCGTCGGAAAGGAGACCTGACCCATGCAGACGATCGGGATCGCGGCCACTGTGCTCGGCTGCCTGGTCCTCCTCGTGCTCGTCTACATCGTGATCGTGTCGCTCCCGGACATAGCCCGCTACCGGCGCATCCGCGGGATGTAGCCGGTGGCCCGCTACGAGGTGGTTCCCGAGGGTTCGCGCGTCTGGATCGAGGCGCGCTCGTCCTTGCACCCGCTCTCGATCGAGGCCGACGGGCTGCAGGGGTGGGTCGAGCTGTCGTTCGTCGACGGGGTGTTGGACCTGAGCTCCCCGGTCGACGGCCGGCTGCGCCTCGACGTCGACCGGCTCACCAGCGGCCGCCGCGTCGAGGATGTCGAGCTGCGCCGGCGCCTCGACGCCCGCCGCCACCCGACCATCGAAGGGGTGCTCGCCGGCATCGAGCCCACCGAAACGCTCCACCGCTACGAGGTCAAGGGCGACCTCGCGTTCCACGGGACGACCCGCAGCTGCATGGACGAGATGTGGATCGAACCGGTCGACGAGTGGCTCGTCCGGCTCGACGGCTGGGCCCGCTTCGACGTGCGCGACTTCGGGATCCGCCCGCCCCGGCTGCTGTTCGTCCGCTTCGACCCCGAGGTCCAGGTGCGCGTGGAGCTGCTGGCGCACAGGCCCCACGACGACGAGCCCGACCCGGAGGAGGCCTGATGCACGAGCTCGGGCTGTGCAGCGCCATAGTCGACACCATCGAGCGGCGGGCCGGCGAGCGGCCGGTCGCCAAGGTGCGGGTCCATGTGGGCCGGCTGCTCCACGTCCACCCGGAGGCCTTCGACCAGTCGTTCGCCATGGCGGCCATGGGCACGGTGGCCGACGGCGCCGTCGCCGAGCTGGTGCTGCTCCCGGTCAAGGCGCAGTGCCCGGCCGGGCACACCTGGGAGGACGAGCACATCCCGCCGGCGTGCCCGACCTGCGGTTCGGTCGAGGTCGCGCTGGTCGGCGGCGACGAGCTGCTGCTCGAGTCGATCGAGTACCGGGGCTAGGGGCGGGGTTGCAGCATGTGCCTCGGCATCCCCGGTCAAGTGGTCCAGCTGCTCGCCGGCCACGAGCACCTGGCGAAGGTCGACGTGTCCGGGGTCGAGCGGGTGGTCAACGTCGGGCTGCTCGAGGACGAGCCCCTCGCCGTCGGCGACTGGGTGCTCATCCACGTCGGCTTCGCCATGTCGCGCATCGACGAGGAGGAGGCCGAGGTGGCGTTGAAGTCGCTGCAGCTGCTGGGCCAGGCCTACGACGACGAGCTCGAGGCGTTCTGGTCGACCCGCATCGTCAAGGACCACGAAGCCGGCGGCGACCGGGACGACGGGAGCGGCGGCTGATGCGGTTCGTCGACGAGTACCGCGACCCGGTCGCATCGCGGGCGCTGGTCCGGCGCATCACGGAGCTGGCGGGCGATCGGCACCTGAAGTTCATGGAGATCTGCGGTGGGCACACCCACACGATCTACCGGCACGGCATCGAGCACCTGCTCCCGGAGAACGTCGAGCTGGTGCACGGCCCGGGCTGCCCGGTGTGCGTAATCCCCATGGGTCGGGTCGACGACGCCATCGCCGTCGCCCGGACCCCCGGGGTCGTGTTCACCACCTTCGGCGACATGATGCGCGTCCCCGGGGGCGACGGCAGCCTGCTCGACGCCAAGGCCCGGGGCGCCGACGTGCGGTTCGTGTACTCGCCGCTCGACGCCCTGCGGATCGCCGAGGAGACCCCGGACCGCCAGGTGGTGTTCCTCGCCGTCGGGTTCGAGACCACCGCGCCGTCGACCGCGGTCACCCTGCTCCAGGCCCAGGCCCGCGGCGTCGAGAACTTCAGCGTCCTCTGCAACCACGTCACGATCGTCCCGCCGATCAAGGCGATCCTCGAATCGCCGGACCTGCGGCTCGACGGGTTCATCGGCCCGGGGCATGTGTCGACGGTCGTCGGCCAGCGGCCCTACCGCTTCGTGCCGGAGCGCTACGGCAAGCCGCTGGTGACCGCCGGCTTCGAGCCGCTCGACATCCTCGAGGCCGTGGCCATGCTGCTCACGCAGCTGGCCGAAGGGCGCTGCGAGGTGGAGAACCAGTACCGCCGGGTGGTGCGTGAGGAGGGCAACCCCCGGGCGCTGGCGCTGCTCGCCGAGGTGTTCGAGCTGCGGCCGCACTTCGAGTGGCGTGGACTGGGCTTCATCTCGCAGAGCGCCCTCCGGCTGCGGCCGGAGCTGGCGGCCTTCGACGCCGAGGCCCGCTACGAGCTGCCCGGGGTCCGGGTCGCCGACCCGAAGGCCTGCCAGTGCGGCGAGGTGCTGAAGGGCGTCATCAAGCCGTGGGAGTGCAAGGTGTTCGGCACGGCCTGCACCCCGGAGACCCCGATCGGGACGTGCATGGTGTCGTCCGAGGGTGCCTGCGCGGCGTACTACAACTTCGGCCGCCTGCACCGCTCGGCGGCGGTGGTGCTCAGCCGGCGCGGCTGAGGACCTCGCGGGCAAGCTCGACCAGTGGCTCGCGCAGCTCGGGCAGGCGGGCCGTCTCCCCCACCCCGATGAGGTTCGTGACCATCGAGCTGACCGCGCCGACTATGAACTCGGCCGCGAAGCGCTGCTCCTTGGCGGTGCCGAGCAGCCCGGTCTCACCCTCGTGGGTCGCGGCGACGATGTCGACGAACTGGTCGAGTGAGTCGCGGCGCCGCTGGATGGCCACCGGTCCGGCCGCATACACCTCGACGAGGAAGACCCGGGCGAGGTCGGGGGCCGCCGCCAACGCCGTCAGGTAGACGCCGAGGACGTGGTCGAGCTTCTCGAGCGGGGCGCGCTCGCGGTCGGCCTGCACGTAGCGGAGGCCGGCGTCCATCAGCTCGGCCATCAGGGCGGCGTTGGCCTCGTAGGCCGCCTGGAAGCAGTCCTCCTTGTCCCGGAACTGCTGGTAGAAGGTCGCCCGCGACACTCCGGACCGGGTCACCACGTCGGCGACCACGGTGTTGGCGAAGCCCTTCTCGGCGACGGCGGCAGTCATCGCCTGCAGCAACCGCTCCCGCTGCGAGCGGGTCACCTCGTCGCGGCTCAACCCGTGAGGGCCTCGCGGCAACGCCCGATCCTGCGACCTTGCCGGCATGGCGGGCACGATAGCCAGCGCCCAGCGGTCGGGCGGTCGCAGGTTCGAGCGGGCACACTTCCCCCATGGGTGAACGTCGCATCTTCCACGGAGGCCAGGTCTTCGACGCCACCGGTGACGGGCCGGCGCACGCGGCGGACATCGTCGTCGAGGAGGACCGCATCGTCGAGGTGGGGCCGGGCCTCGACGGCGACGTCGGGGTCGATTGCAACGGCGCCACGCTGCTGCCGGGGCTCTTCGACTGCCACACCCACGTGATGGTCTCGCACTTCGACATCTTCAAGCTGTCCCAGACCCCGTTCTCGCTGCAGTTCTTCGAGGCAGCCCACAACCTCGAGGCCACCTTGCGGGCGGGGATCACGAACGTGCGCGACGCCGGCGGCGCCGACCTCGGCGTCAAGACCGCCGTCGAGCAGGGCATGGTCAACGGGCCCCGCATGCAGATCTCGGTCACCATGCTCAGCCAGACCGGCGGGCACGCCGACCGCTGGATGGTGTGCGGCGGCGAGTTCCCGACCCCGTTCGGCGTGACCCACCCCGGCAAGCCCCGCTCGGTGGTCGACGGGCCGATCGAGATGCGCAAACGGGTGCGGGAGCTCATCCGGGCCGGGGCCGACGTCATCAAGATCGCGGCCAGCGGCGGCGTCCTGTCACCCCGCGATGACCCGCGGCACGGCCACTTCCGGGACGACGAGCTGGAGGCCGCGGTCACCGAGGCCGCCGCGGCGGGCCGCTGGGTCATGGCCCACGCCCAGGCCACCGACGGCATCAAGGCGTCGATCCGGGCGGGGATCCGCTCGATCGAGCACGGCATCTACCTCGACGACGAGGCCATCGAGATGATGCTCGAGCAGGGCACCTACCTGGTGCCGACGCTGCTGGCGCCGCGGGGCGTCATCGAGGCGGCCGCGGCCGGCGCCAGCGTCGCGGACGAGAGCCTGCGCAAGGCCGAGATGGTCATCGAGCAGCACGACGACTCGATCGCCCGGGCCATCGCTGCGGGCGTGAAGGTGGCCATGGGCACCGACTCGGGGGTCACGCCCCACGGCAAGAACCTGGGCGAGCTGCCGCTGATGGTCGAACGTGGCATGACCCCGGCCCAGGCGCTGGTCGCCACGTCCCGGACCGCCGCCGAGCTGCTCGGCGTCGACGCCGACCTCGGCACCCTCGAGCCCGAGAAGCGGGCCGACATCGTGGTCGTGCGCGGCGACCCGCTCGCCGACCTCGCCTCGCTGTCGGGCAACATCACGTCGGTATGGAAGGACGGCCGCGAGGTGACCACCTCACCGACCGGCTGACCCCCCGGGCGGGGCGGTAGCCGCCGACGACGATCGGGTACGCGCTCCCCCATGGAGATCGACAAGCTGTTCGGCTTGCCCGCGCACCCGCTGCTGGTCCACGTGCCGGTGGTGCTCATCCCGCTGGGGCTGCTGGTCGCCATCGTCGCCCTCTGGCCGTGGGCGCGGGATGTCGCTGCGCCGGTCGCGGCGGGCCTCGCCGTGGTCGGCGCGGTCGGGGCGGTGCTGGCGATCGGTGCAGGCCAGGAGCTCGACCACGACGTGCGGGAGACCGACCGGGTCGAGGAGCACACCGAGAAGGGTGAGCAGGTCGAGCTGCCGGCGATCGCCTTCGGCCTGGTCGCACTGGCGGCCGCCGGGACGGTCGAGGCCACCCGGCGGGGCCGCCTCACCGGCGGCATGGCGTCGGCAGTGGTACTCGCGGGGGCGATCCTGGCCGGCGCGGTCGCCACCTACACCGTGACCGTGGCCGGCCACACCGGCGCCGAGGCCACCTGGAAGGAGATCCCCAACGAACGCCGGGCCGACGACGACAACTCCGGCCCCAGCGCCAACGACGACGACAACTCCGGTCCCGGGTAGACGCTCCCGGTCACGCCTCGTCGGGCTCGTCGTGGTGACGGCCGGTCATGGCCAGCGTCGAGCCGTCGGCCGGATCGGGGGTCAGGACGACCATCACGAAGCGGACGGTCCGCTTGTGCTCGTTGCGGTAGCTGTGCGGGCGGTCGGCGTGGAAGAGGGCCGCCCCGCCGGCCTTTACGACGTGCGGCTCGCCGTCGACCTCCAGGGTCAGCGTGCCCTCGAGGACGTGCAGCAGCTCGCGGGTCCCCTCCATGTGGGCGTCGGAGCCGAGGCCGTCGCCGCCCACGATCGCCCAGTGCCACAGCTCGACGTGGTCCCGCTCGTCCGACCCCGCCAGCAGGTCGGCGGCGCTGCCCTCGGCGCCGGTCCACAACCGGACGGTCTCGCCCGGCGGGACGACCTGTACCAGGGGTGCCTCGTGCAGCTCGACCAGCCCGGCGAGTGACACCCCGAGGGTCTCGGCCACCTTGCACAAGGTGCCCAGGCTGGGGTTGGTGCGGGCCTGCTCGAGGTGCACGAGCATGCCCTTGCTCACCCCGCTGCGGGAGGCGAGCTGGTCGAGGCTCCAGCCCTTGGCGGTGCGGAGCCGGCGGGTGTTGCGGGCCACGGCGACGGCCGTGGTTTCGGCTGACGGCACGCGGTACAGCGTAGCGACCGGCCGGTGCAAGGAATTGACCGATGACTTATATTGGTCCAGCCGGTCGATACAGCACACCACACGCTCACGACAGGGAACGTGACATGGCCTCGATCCTTGCTCTCACCGCTGCAATGGCCTACGGCGCCGGGGACTTCTTGGGTGGCGTCGCGTCCCGACGCGCCCCCACCACGGCGGTCGTGCTGTGGTCGCACGTGGTCGGCCTGGTGGTGCTGCTCACCGCGGCGCCCCTCGTCGGCGGCGAGCTGACTGCGCAGGACACGCTCGTCGGCGCGGGCGCCGGCCTGGTCGGCGTGCTCGGCGTCGTCCTCTTCTACCAGGGCCTCTCGATCGGCTCGATGAGCGTGGTCGCCCCGGTGGCCGGGCTGCTGTCCGCGGCCGTGCCGGTGCTGGCGGGCATCGTCAGCGGCGAGCGGCCGGGTGTCACCGCGCTCGTCGGCATCACCCTCGCGCTGACGGCGATCACGCTCGTCTCACGGGAATCGCACGCCGACGCCGAGGCGAGCAGCCACGGGCTCCAGGCCCTGCTGCTGGCCATCGGCGCGGGCATCGCCTTCGGGCTCTTCTTCGTGGCCCTGAAGACCACTTCGGACGGCGCCGGGATCTGGCCGCTGGTCGGCGCCCGGACGGCGTCGGTCACGCTGCTCGGGTCGCTCGGCCTGGCCAGGCTCATCCAGGCGGCGCCGCCCCGGGATGCCGGCACCCCGGCGATCGGGGCGGGAGTGCTCGATGCCGCCGCCAACGTCTTCTACCTGCTGGCGCTGACGCAGGGGATGCTGTCGGTCGTCGCCGTGCTCACCGCGCTGTACCCGGCCGGGACCGTCCTGCTGGCTCGCTTCAGCCTGGGCGAGCGGATGAGCAGCGTCCAGCGCACCGGCCTCGCGGTGGCGGGCGTGTCCGCCCTGATGATCGCGATCTAGCGGCGCAGGGCGGCCGGGGCCCACTCCACGCGGGGCACGTCGGCCCAGAGGCGCTCCAGCTCGTAGTAGTCGCGGACCTCCTGCAGGAAGACGTGGACGACGACGTCCCCGTAGTCCATGAGCACCCAGCGGCGCTCGTCGCGACCCTCGATCCGCAGCGGCTTGGTGTTGCCGCTGATGCCCTCCGCTTCGCCGACCTGCCGCTCGATCTCGTCGACGATGGCCCTGACCAGCCGGTCGTTGGCGGCCGAGGCGATGACGAACTCGTCGGCCACGACGAGCACATCGCCGACCTCCAGGATCACGACGTCGTTCGCCCCCTTCGCATCCGCGGCCCGGGCGGCAACAACTGCCAGCCGGCGGGCGTCCTCCCGCTCCTCCGTCGTATCAACCAGAGCTCTCCAACCTCCTGATCACCGCCGGCGCATCCGCGCCTAGGACAACTGTGACATCTATGCGATCGGCGTCGTCAGCCGGTTCCTGGGTTTCTGCCGAGGACTCCTTCTCGACGACACCGACCCCGAGTGCGTCTCGCAGGCTATTGGCCTTGTCCCGGAGTCGTGGCGTGGCATAGATGATCCGCGTCTTGGGTTCGTGGAATGACTCAGCATTACCCGACACGGCGATCTCCCCACCGGCTTTCACCAGCGGGTGGGCGGCGAGCACCGCGAGGCCCTGGGTCGTGGTGCCGTTGAGCAGGCGGATGCGGACCCGCCTGCCGATGCCCGGCTCCTGCGGGTAGGGCACGGCCGTGGCCATGACCTCGTCGGCCAGGTCCTCGGTCGGCTCGAACAGCTCGCCGTAGGACGGCGTGACCTTGGCCACCGGGAAGGCGACGACGTCGGTGTCACCGGCGGCGAGGCCCCGGACGAAGCGCCCGAGGCCGACGTCGGTCTCGCCCGGCACGGCGTTCTCGCCCTCGGCGGCGACCCGCGGCAGCCACTCGTCCCAGAACAGCTCCTGGCGGTCGAGCCGCGGCAGCTCGCCCTCGTCGTCCTCGGCGGCGAGGAGGGCGCCCACGTCGGAGGCCGGCAGGTCGACCTGGCCGTTCTGCCACTGGTCGATGGCGTGGGGCAGCACCAGCGACACCGAGCCGATCGGGCCGACCAGCGAGGCCCAGCGGGCGTCGTCGACCTCGACGGTGTCGCCCAGGTCGACCTTGAGCATCAGCTCGAGCTGGGTGCGGACGGCCTCGGCGCCGCCGGTGCCATAGACCGCGGCGAGGGTCGTGCCCGGGTCGGCGAACGGCGCCTGGGTCCGCACCGGCATGAGGACGACCGAGCCGCCTTCGTCCTGGGACCGCAGCGCCAGCAGCGCCACCCCGACCAGGTCGCCGTCGCTGTCCTTCTGGAGCAGCAGCATGGTGGGCGTCGGGGTGACGAGGGCGACGTAGCCGGGCTCGTCGGGCTGCAGCCCGGCGTCGACGTAGGTGCCGGCCGTGCTGTTCCGCACCCGATGCCAGCCGACCACGGCCAGCCCGGCCCCGAGGGCGACGAGCACGAACATCGAGCCGGCCACCAGCCGCCGTCGCCGCCGGTTGCGCCGCACCTTCCGGCCGACGACCGGCTTCGATGGTTCCGACTCCTCGACCGGCGCCGCCACCTCCCGCACGACGACCCCAGACCCCCCGAACTCCCCAGCCTCGACCAACCCCACGAACTCATTGACTACCGAGCCCTGCCCATCGTTCCCTGGCCCCGGTGGCGCCGGCATCGGGATCGGCTCCCCGATCGGGATCGCCGCAGGTGGTGGCGGTGGCGAGGGCGGAGGGGCAGGAGGCGAGAGCGATGAAGCGCGGGCCGACTCGGTGCGTTTGCGGCGGCGGGCGGCGGCGCGGGCCCGCCGGCTGGCCCGGCGGGGCAGCACGGGGACCGGGTCGGGGCGGTCCGGGATCTCGACGACCACCGGGCGCTTCACCTTCGACGGGGCCGCCTGCTCGGCGCCGGCGCCGGTGGACTCCTGGGTGCCGATCGGGGGCACCGTCACGAGGCGACGCTCTCCCGGTAGAGCCCCCGATCGTGGATGCAGGCGATGACCCCGGGCGTGAGCAGGTAGTCCAGCGGCCGGCCGTCAAGGACCCGGGCCCGCAGGTCGGTGCTCGACACGTCGAGCAGCGGCACCTCTACCCGCAGCCACGACCACCCCGGCAGCGGCTCGGCGCCCCGGCTCCCCGGCCGGTCGACCACCACGATGGTGGCGGCGTCCCGCACCTCCTCGACCCGCTCCCAGGTCGCCAACCCGGCGGCCGCGTCGGTCCCCAGGATCACGAACAGCTCCCGGTCGGGTTCTTCGGCCGCCAGCACGGCGAGGGTGTCGGCCGTGTACGACATGCCCGCCCGGTCGATCTCGATCCGGCTGGCCTCGATCCCCTCGACGTCGCCCACCGCCGCCGCCACCATGGCGAAGCGGTCCTCGGCGCCGGAGATGGGCCGGGTGCCCAGCTTCTGCCACGGCTGCCCGCTGACCACCAGCAAGACCCGGTCGAGGGCCAGCTCGTGACGCACGTTGACGGCGGTGACGAGGTGGCCGACATGCGGCGGGTCGAAGGTGCCACCGAAGATGCCAAGACGCTCATGCACGGCCACGCAACAACGGCTCGCAGAGGTCCTGCACGGCGCTCACGCGGCCACGCTATTCGGTGCCCGCGACGAGTGGACAGCAGGGTTCATGCGACAGATGATCCTCGCTCTATCCGTTGTGGTCGCCCGCCGTGTGACCTGAATCAGACCTGACAGCAAATCGCTCGGCGAACTCCATGCCTCGCGTGGTGATCGCCCAAACATCACGCAACGAGCACGCTCACGCACGGTAAGTCCAATCTGGCAGTTTCCTGACCTGGTCCTCGTCGTACACCACCGTTCCGCCGGTGAGATCGACGATCTTCGGGATCACGAGCCCCCGCTCCGGCAGCGGTTCACCGGCCAGCGCCGCAGCGACGTCTTCGGGAAACTCCTGCAGGAGGCTCGAGATGACGCGCCGCTCCTCGACCGGCAAGTAGCACCGGTTGCCGTCGGTCACCACGCCCAGCCGGTAGGCGATGACATCGAGGTCGTCGTACGGCGCCTTGCCCGCGGCCAGCTCGTCGAGGTGGTCGGTGATCGCGCCGGTGCCGAGCTTGCAGGCCGGGCACTGCCCGCACGACTCGACGTACAGGAACCGGGAGATCACCCGGGCGACCTCGACCATCGACGTCGAGTCGTCGTACACGACGAACCCGGCGGCACCGAGCCCGGTCCCGATGGCCTCCATGCCCTCGTAGCTGCATGGCACGTCGAGCTGGTCACCCCGGATGACCGGGTTCGACACCCCGGACAGCACGGCTTTCACGGCCCGCGACCCGGGCGCCAGCCCGCCGCCGACCCGCTCGATCACCTCCCCGAGCGGCGTTCCCAGCTCGACCTCGCCGACACCGGGCCGGGCCACGTCGCCGACGACGGTGGCGACGATCACGCCGGCCGATCGCTCCGTGCCCAGCGAGCGGTGCCACTCCGGTCCCCGGGCCAGCACCTGGGTGACCGATGCCAGCGTCTCGACGTTGTTCACGAGCGTCGGGTTCGACGTCACGAAGTCGGTGGCCACTCGACCGGCGGGTGCGCTCCAGCCCTCGGTCGGCGTCGTGGCGAACAACCCGTGCATGTAGGGCGGAAGGTTGCGGGGCAGCGGCGCCTCGCCCTCGATGACCTGCAGCAGCCCGGTCTCCTCGCCGTAGAGGTAGTGGTCCGGCCCGAGCACCACCTGGATCGGGACGTCGCCGATGACGCCCTCGCCGGTCAGCTCCTCGATGGCCTGCGCGAGTCGCGCAGTCTCGAGTTGGAACTTCTCTTTGATCCCGACGAAAGCGCGCTCTGCGCCCACCGCGAACGCGGCAATTGCAACCCCCTCGATGATGGCGAATGGATTGGCCCGCATGAGGGCTCGATCCTTGAACGTCGCCGGCTCACCTTCGGCCCCGTTGGCAACCACAAACGTGCGGTCACCATTGCTCACGGAGCGTGCGGCCTGTCGCACGGAGTGCCATTTGCGGCCGGTGGAGAAGCCTGCACCTCCTCGACCACGCAATCCCGAGAGAATCAGCTCCTGGATGGTGCCACCAGGTCCCAATGCGACTGCACGGCTGTAGCTTTGACCACCTCCTCCTTCCAGGTACGCGGTGACATCGGTCACCGGTGGATCTGACAGCAACACCGGTACCTGCATGTACGCATGCTTTCCGCTTCACACGGATTGAAAACCGCCTGATCGGGGGAATCACTTCCTGGTAATCCTGGTTGACGGATACGAGATGAGTGATTCCGTGGGTCAATACCTGAACGAGATCGGACTTGTACCCCTCCTCACGGCCAGTGAGGAGCGTGAACTGTCCCAGACCATTGAGCGTGGGCGTGCCGCCCAGGTTCAGATCGACGCGGGCGAGCGCAGTCGCGAGCTCCGCAAGGCGGTCCGGGAAGCAGCCGATGCCAAGGACCGTTTCATCAGGGCCAACCTGCGTCTCGTCGTCAGCATCGCCCGGCGGTACCCCCTGCCGCCGTCGATGGAGCTCCTGGACCTGATCCAGGAGGGGAACCTGGGCCTCGAGCACGCAGTCGACAAGTTCGACTGGCGCAAGGGGTTCAAGTTCTCGACGTACGCCACCTTCTGGATCCGTCAGGCCATCGGCCGGGCGCTCGACCAGAAGGCCAGCCTGGTGCGCCTGCCTGGTGACCGCTCTGCGTCGCTGCGAGCGGCCCTGCGGCAGGTCGCCGGCGACGGCGAGGAGCTCGACGACGAGAACGCCCGCCTGTACCGCCTGACCACCCCCACGTCGCTCGACCGCCCGGTCGGCGACGACGACGGCAGCGAGCTGGTCGACCTGCTGGCGGCCGATGTGCCGACCCCCGAGCAGGTGCTGATCGACCGGGAAGAGGAGCAGGATCTCCACGATCTGCTCGGTGTGCTCGACTCCCGGGCCCGCTACGCCGTCGAGCAGCGCTTCGGCCTCACCGACGGTCGCAAGCGCAGCTACCGCGAAGTCGGCGAAGAGCTCGGTGTCACCGCCGAGGCGGCACGGCGCCTGGTGAAGCGAGCCGTCGAAGCCGTGCGTGAAGAAGCGCTCGCCCGGTCGAGCGCAGCATAAGCAGCCCGCCCGCGGGCCTGTCCCCAAAGAGGCTCAGACCTAACGGGGACGCCGGGCTCCCGCCCCCCGGCCTCCCCTTTCGGCCAGCCGCTCCCATCCCGCCCCGGGGGCGGCTGGCCTCGTTTTGCCCAACCGCTGCCCGCATTGCCCCCACCCGATGACCACAGTGTCCAATCCCGCCGCCAAACTGGCTTTGTGCTGACCCCCCTCCCCCGGCAGGCTGGTAGGCCGTGACCGACACCTGGTCCCCCTCCACGTGGCGCCTCCGCCCCGCCGCGCAGCAACCACCCTGGCCCGACCCCGAGGACCTCGAGCGGATCCTCAAGGACCTCGCCGCCGTGCCACCCCTGGTGTTCGCCGGCGAGGCCCGGGCGCTGACCAGCAACCTCGCCCAGGTCGCCGATGGCCGGGCCTTCCTGCTACAGGCGGGCGACTGCGCCGAGTCCTTCGACGCCTTCTCGGCCGACGGCATCCGCGACAAGCTCAAGGTCATCCTGCAGATGGCGGTGGTGCTCACATATTCGACCGGCGTGCCGGTCATCAAGGTGGGCCGCATCGCCGGGCAGTTCGCCAAGCCCCGCTCGGCCGACTTCGAGACCATCGACGGCGAGCAGATCCCCTCGTTCCGGGGGCACATGGTCAACGGCGGCGACCCCGACGCCTCGGCCCGTGTGCCGGACCCGCAGCGGCTGCTCCAGGCCTACCACCACTCGGCAGCCACGCTGAACCTGCTGCGCGCCTTCACCAAGGGAGGCTTCGCCGACCTCGGTCGGGTGCACCAGTGGAACCAGGAGTTCGTGGCGTCGAGCCCCACGGGGCGGCGCTACGAGCGGATGGCCGACGACATCGAGCGTGCCCTCAGCTTCATGAAGGCCTGCGGCGTCGACACCGAGAGCCAGCCCAACCTCCACGAGGTCGACTTCTTCACCAGCCACGAGGCACTGATCCTCGGCTACGAGGAGGCGCTCACCCGGCGGGACTCGATCACCGGCGACTGGTACGACTGCTCGGCCCACATGCTCTGGATCGGCGAGCGGACCCGCCAGGTCGACGGCGCCCACGTCGAGTTCCTGCGGGGCGTCGGCAACCCGATCGGCTGCAAGATCGGGCCCAGCGTGTCACCCGACGAGATCGTGGCGCTCTGCGAGACGCTGAACCCGAACCGGGTCCCCGGCCGGCTCACGCTGATCAGCCGCATGGGCGCCGGCGCGGTACGGGACTCGCTGCCGCCGCTGCTGCAGGCGGTGCGCGACGCCGGCCACCCGGTCGTCTGGGCCTGCGACCCCATGCACGGCAACACGTTCACGTCGGACACCGGCCGCAAGACCCGGGACTTCGACGACGTCATGGCCGAGCTGGCCGGCTTCTTCGCGGCTCACGCCGCGGTCGGCACGTGGCCCGGCGGCGTGCACATCGAGCTCACCGGCGACGACGTCACCGAGTGCATCGGGGGCGGCGACGCGCTGGGTCATGCGGACCTCGACGACCGCTACGAGACCATGTGCGATCCCCGCCTGAACGGGCGCCAATCCATCGATCTCGCCTTCCGAGTTGCCGAGCTCGTGGACAAGCGGACCCTCAACTGATTCAGGTAAGGTGCGCGTCACCACACCCACGTGGCCTCGTCCCTTCGGGGGCGGGGCCACGCCCGCGTTCGGCCTGCTGTAGGCGGCGATAGAGGCCCGTCAGGAGGGTCAGCGCCACGACGGTCGCGAGGGTGGCGACGGAGACCGCGCCGGCGATCTGGGTGCGGGCCGTGGAGCCGTAGCGGAGCTGCACGGTGGCCGAGCCGTGGCCGTCGACCCGCCAGCCGTTGGCATAGCCGGCGACGAGGTGGTGGCGGGCCGACCAGTCGGGCGGGACGTCGAGCCGCCAGCCCCGGCCGAACGACTCGGCCAGCGCGAGGGTGAACGTGCCGTCGGCGCCCTCGATCCGGACGCTGTAGTGGGCCGGGTCGTGGCGGACCCAGCGGGCCCGGGGGACGATGCCTCGGCCGGCCGCCTGCGTGCGGACGAGCGGCGCCGACCGGACCCGCTCGTAGAGGCCGACGTCACCGAAGCTGCCTGCCGTCCGCCATCCCTGCAGCCGGACGGTGTCGCCCACCGGAACGACGAGGTGAGAGGCCCCGAGCTGGTCGAGATCCCGGCCGGCCGCAGCTACCCGCCCGCGGCCGAGGTCGTCCTGCAGCCGCCGCACCCGGGCTGCGAGGCCTCGAGGCTCCCGGAACAGCCCGGCCGCCTCGCCGCCCACGACGGGCCGCTCGACCAGGTCACGCAGCTGGCTGCCGGCCGTCGCCCTCCGGCCGGCGGCGGTGTGGCGACGCAGGAGCCCCGGCGGCAGCGGCACCTCGGTGACGACGGTCGAGGGCTGGTAGCTCACCGCCCGCATCGCCACCTCCTGTCGGGATGGAGCAGCGAGGACGACCACCTTGCCGGCGACCGGCGAGCTGTTGATCGCCTCGGCGAGGCTCAGCGAGGACGGGGCGAGGGTGGCTGGGGTTGGTGCGGGGGCGGCCAGGAACGGGAGCACGGGGAGGGCAGCGGTCGCCCCCAGCGCCAGCAGGGCCAGGACCCGGGAACGCCAGACGCGGATCGAGTGCTCGGAGCGCAGCCACAGGCGGTCGACCACCAGGGCGCCGGCCACCGCTGCGGCCGGGACCGCCAGAGCCAGGAGCGTCGCCCGGGCCGCGGGGCGATCGGGTACGAGCTCGATCCCCTCCCGGCCAGGGCCGAGGGCCGAGGCGGCCGGCACCAGCCACCAGAGATGAGCCAGCACCAGCAACGGCACCGCCCACAGCGCCGTCAGCAGCAGCCGGCCCACCGCGGGCCAACTGCCGGCGAACATCGCCGAAGCTGCGCACAGCAGTGCCCACCCCGCCAGGCCGCCGACGGCCATCGGCGAGTCGGACAGGACCAGCACCGGCAGCGAGGCCAGCAACAAGGCGAACGGCCGGGGGCGGTGGCCGTCGGCGATGGCCCACGCCAGCCCGCCCAGCGACGCGCCGAGGCCGATGACCACCAGCCGCCGAGGGTCAGGCAGCGCCGAAAGGACGTAGGGGTTCGCCACCGCGGCCGCTCCCGCCAGCGCCGCCGGCAACGTCCGCACGAACCGCCGAGCCAGGTACGCCACGGCCCCCGCCGCGTACAACAACGCCAGGACCGCCACGACGATCTCGACCGTCCGAGGCGCAACGCCCGTGACCGCGCCGAGCGCTTCCGCCTCGACGACTCGGGCCACCGGGTAGGAGGACGACCCCCCGCCCGAGAACTGGTGGCTCCACGTCGACCAGAGCTCCCCCATCACCCCCGCCGGCACCAGCGGCCGACCCGCCGGTCCGCCGACGTCGGGCGAGGCGAACGCCCAGGTGGCGGCGCCGAGGGCGGCACCGAGGAGGACCAGGTAGGCCAGCCAGGTCCAGCGGGGGCGGGGCTCGGGACCCAGGCCGGGGATGTCGAGGGGTTCGTAGGTGGCGGTGGCGAGGGGCCGCAGGGGCGGCGCCGGGGGGCGGGGTCGGGCCCGGGGGACGGACGTCGTGGGTGCCGCGTTGACACCACATTCCGTGGTCGCCATGCTGCGCACAGTAAACGGTTGGGCCCATCGGTTTGTTGATGCCAGATTTGGGAAGCCCCGGGGAATGTTGAGTGGCCTAGTCAGGTTTGACGACCTATAGTCGATTCCTGATCAGCTCACTCAGCTTTCAGCCTTGTTCGACCGTCATCGTCCAGGGAGCAGGCACGCAATGCCCTCAACGAATGCACCCGAGATCGACACCGGTCAGCTGGCCGATGCCGCCAAGTTCGACGCCATCCTCGCTCGCTACCTGGGCGGGGAGATCGAGGAGGACGCCTTCCGCATCTTCCGCCTGAACAACGGCATCTACGGCCAGCGCCAGGGCGGCCACAACCAGATGGTGCGGGTGAAGATCCCGTACGGCGGGCTGCTCCCCCACCAGCTCGACCTCCTGGCCGACCTCGCCGACACGTACTCCCGGGGCTGGGGCCACATCACCACCCGCCAGAACGTGCAGTTCCACTACGTCCAGCTGGAGCGGGTCCCCGAGCTGATGCGCCTCCTGGCGCACGCCGGCATGACCACCCGCGAGGCCTGCGGCGACACCGTCCGCAACGTTATGGGCTGCCACTTCGCCGGGGTCTGCCCCTACGAGAAGCTCGATATCAGCCCTTGGGCCGAGGCCACCTACCGGCACTTCGTGCGCAACCCGCTGGGCCAGCGCCTCCCCCGCAAGTTCAAGATCAACTTCTCCGGCTGCGCCACCGACTGCGGTCAAGCCATGTTCAACGACGTCGGCGTCGTCGCCACCACCCGCACCCTCGAGGACGGCACGGTCGAGGCGGGCTTCCAGGTCTTCATCGCCGGCGGCCTGGGCGCCAACCCCCACCCGGCGCTGGCGCTCGAGGACTTCACGCCCCGCGAGGAGCTGCTCGCCACCATCGAGGCCGTCCTGCGGGTCTTCAACAACCACGGCAACCGTGACAACAAGCTGCGGGCGCGCATGAAGTGGCTGGTCGACACCATGGGCTGGGAGGACGTCCAGGCCCGGGTCATCAAGGAGCGGCGCTTGCTGCTCGGCTCGTCGTCGTGGCCGGGCGGCATCCCCGAAGAGGTCCAGAAGGCGGGCGACAGCCCGGCCGGCCTCGCCGACGGCGCCACGCCCACGGTCATCGGCCAGGGCACTCCGGTGTCGATCTCCCGCAAGGACCCCTACGGCCGCTGGGACGACGCCAACGTCGTGCGCGGCTCGGCCAAGGGCACCGTCTCGGCCGTGGCCTACGCCCGGCTCGGCGACGTCACCTCCGAGCAGTTCCGGGCCCTCGCCGCCATCCAGCGGGACCTCGGCCTTGAGGTGCGCCTGACCAACCGCCAGAACGTGGCCTTCCGGGGCCTGACCGAGGAGCAGCTGCCCCAGCTGTTCGAGCGGCTCGACGCCATCGGCATGTCCAACCCCGGCGCCGAGCTGGTCCGGGACGTCGTCGCCTGCCCCGGCGCCGACACCTGCAACCTGGCGGTCACCCAGAGCCGCGGCCTCGCCTCCGCCATCGGCGACAAGCTGGAGGAGGAGGGCCTCGCCGAGGTCGGCGGGCTGCGCATCAACATCTCCGGCTGCACCAACAGCTGCGGCCAGCACCACCAGTCGGACATCGGCTTCTACGGCGCCGAGCGCCGCGCCCACGGCAAGAGCGCCCCGGGCTACCAGATGCTGCTCGGCGGCTACGTGGGCCAGACCCAGATCCACTTCGGCGAGCGGGCCACCCGCCTGCCGGCCAAGGCGGCGCCCGATGCCACCGTGGCGGTGGTCCGGCGCTTCGCCAACGAGCGCGAGGCGGGCGAGACGTTCCGCCAGTGGCTCGAGCGGGTCGGCGGCGCCAAGGGCCTCGGGGCCGAGCTGAAGAGCTTCGACGTGTTCCCCGAGCCCGAGGAAGCGCCCGAGTACTACGTCGACTACGACGAGACCGGGCCCTTCAGCGGCGAGGTCGGCGACGGCGAGTGCGCGGGGGTCTGAGGACGACATGAGCTTCCTGGTAGAGCCCCCTGCCCTGCCCGTCCCCCAACTCCACGACGAAGAGCTCGCCGAGCTCAACAAGGAGTTCGAGCGGCTCTCGGCGCCCAAGATCATCCAGTGGGCGGTCGACAACTACGCCCCCCACCTGTCGCTGGCCGCGTCCATGCAGGACGCCGTGCTCATCGACCTGGCGGTGAAGGTCGACCCGGCCATCGAGGTGGTCTTCATCGACACCGGCTACCACTTCCCCGAGACCCTCCAGACCGTCGAGGAGGTGCGGCGCCGCTACGGGCTGAACCTGCGGATGATGACCGTCGCCCACCACGACGAGGAGCTCTGGAAGGTCGACCCGGAGAACTGCTGCTCGGCGGTCAAGGTCGGCCAGCTCGACCGTGCGCTCGCCGGCAAGGCCGCCTGGATGAGCGGCCTGCGTCGCGAGGAGGCCACGTCCCGGGCCAACGCCCCGATCGTCGCCCGCGACCTGCGGGGCCTGGTGAAGATCAACCCGCTCGCCAACTGGAGCGACCTCGACGTCCAGGGCTACATCGCCGACCACGACATCCCGGTCAACCCGCTGTTGCACCAGGGCTACCTGTCGATCGGCTGCCAGCCCTGCACCCAGCTGCCCACCGACCCCGACGACCCCCGCTCGGGCCGCTGGGCCGGCCGGGGCAAGACGGAGTGCGGCATCCACCAGTAGGTGGATGCCGCCAACCCCGTCAGACCTGCATCGCCGCCGGGAGGATCGTGTCCGGGGCCTCCCGGGGCGGTTCCCGGCGGGCGAGGGCACGCTCCATGGCGGGCGCCAGGCGCTCGAGCTTGGCAGCCTCCCGCTCGGCCTCGCCCTCGGCGAACTCGGGGAGGACCTCGCGGGCGAACAGCTCCAGCGACTCGCAGATGTGCTCGTGGCGGTTGCGGCCGGCCTGGGAGACGAAGATGACCTGGTCGACGCCCACCTCGGCGTAGGCCCGCAGCAGCTCCCGCAGCTGGGCCGGCGTCCCGACCGCACCCCGCAGCGAGCCGAGCCCCTGCTGGAACAGCTGGGCGCCGAGGGTCTGGCCGGTCTGGGCGGCGATCGGGCGGCTGAAGCCGAACAGCTCCCGCTTGTCCTCGAACTCGTCCCAGACGTTGGTGACGCCCGGCCGGTGCTGACCGAAGACGTAGTAGTGGCCGAGGCTGAATCCGAAGAAGTGGGAGCCGTCGATGCCCCGATCGATGGCCGTCTGCTCGTCCTCGTGGCACATCATCGGCAGCACCACGGCCAGGTTCGGGTTCACCGCGAACCCGGCGGGCACGCACTCCTCGGACGCCAGCGTGTTGTAGTAATCGTCGACCCAGGCCTTGGCCTCGGCGGCCTCGATGAAGCTGAAGGTCAGCGCCCCGATGCCCTTCTGGGCGGCCAGGTGGATGGTCTCGTGGCGGCTGCACGCGACCCACAGCGGCGGGTGGGGCTTCTGCAGCGGCTTGGGCACCACGTTGCGGACCGGCATGGAGAAGTGCTCACCCTCGTGGCCGGCGAACGGCTCCTCGACCATCATCCGGGCGAGAACCTCGATGCCCTCGGCCCACTGGTCCCGCTTGGTCGCCCGGTCGACCAGGAAGCCGTCCAGCTCGGCGGCCGACGACGCCTCGCCGGTGCCCAGCTCGACCCGGCCGTCGGACAGGAGGTCGAGGGTGGCGGCCCGCTCGGCGACCCGGGCGGTGTGGTTGAAGCGGAATGGCAGCTGGACGATGCCGTGGCCCAGCCGGATGCGTGACGTGCGCTGGCTGGCGGCCGCGAGGAAGACCTCGGGCGCCGAGGAGTGCGAGTACTCCTCGAGGAAGTGGTGCTCGACCTCCCACACGTAGTCGATGCCCAGCCGGTCGGCCAGCTCGACCTGCTCCAGCGCGTCCTTCAGCAGCTGGTGCTCGCTGTCCTCCGCCCACGGCCTGGGCAGCTGGTGCTCGTAGAAGATCCCGAACTTCATCTGGCTCGTCCCCCTCGCACGCGTCTCCGCCTGAGGCTAGAGGTTTTTGCACGTTGGATGCTTAATGATCCGGGCCCATACGAGGTAGACACACCTCGTGCCTGCTCGGATCGAGGACTACGCCCTGCTGGGCGACACGGAGACCGCAGCGCTCGTCGCCAAGGACGGCTCGATCGACTGGCTGGCCCTCCCCCGCTTCGACTCCGGCGCCTGCTTCGCCGCGCTGCTCGGTGACGAGCGCAACGGCCGCTGGAAGGTCGCCCCGGCCGGCCCGATCAAGCGGGTCACCAGGAAGTACCGCTCCGGCCTGGTGCTGGAGACCGAGTTCGAGACCGACGACGGCGTCGTGGCGCTCATCGACGGCATGCCGTTGCGCGACGAGCGCCCCAACCTCATCCGCATCGTCGAGGGCCGGCGCGGCACCGTGCCGATGCAGCTGGAGCTCACCGTGCGGTTCGACTACGGGTCGATCGTGCCGTGGGTCCGCTCGATCGACGGCCGCTGGCACGCCGTCGCCGGGCCCGACGCCCTGGTGCTGACCACCCCGGTGGCGCTGCGGGGCCAGAACCAGCACACGGTCGCCGAGTTCACCGTCGGCGAGGGCGACCGCGTGCCGTTCGAGCTGCAGTGGCACCCGTCCCACCACCCGGTGCCGGCGGCCATCGACCCGTTCCGGGCGCTGCGCGAGACCGAGCGCCACTGGGACGACTGGGTCGGGCACTGCGGCTACGGCGGCCGCTGGAACGACGTCGTGAAGCACTCCCTGGTGGTGCTCAAGGGCCTGACCTACCACCCGACCGGTGGCATCGTCGCCGCCGCCACCACCTCGCTGCCCGAGAGCATCGGCGGCCAGCGCAACTGGGACTACCGCTGCTGCTGGCTCCGCGACGCCACGTTCACCCTGCTGGCGCTGCTGGAGGCCGGCTACACCGAGGAGGCCCAGCGCTGGCGGGACTGGCTGCTCCGGGCCGTCGCCGGCGACCCCGCGTCGCTGCAGATCATGTACGGGCCGGCCGGTGAGCGGCGCCTCACCGAGCTCGAGCTGCCCTGGCTCCCCGGCTACGAGGGTTCCCGGCCGGTGCGCATCGGCAACGGGGCGACGAACCAGCTCCAGCTCGACGTCTGGGGCGAGGTCATGGACGCGCTCTGGGCCGGCCGCCGCGCCGGCCTCACCGCCTCGGAGGACGCCTGGGACCTCCAGCTCAAGCTCATGGAGCACCTCGAGGGCAACTGGCAGGAGCCCGACGAGGGCATCTGGGAGGTCCGCGGCCCCCGCCGCCACTTCACCCACTCCAAGGTCATGGCGTGGGTGGCGTTCGACCGGGCCGTCCGGTCGGTCGAGGCGTTCGGGCTGGAGGGGCCGGTCGACCGCTGGAAGGCGCTGGGCGCCGAGGTCCACGCCGAGGTGTGCGCCAAGGGCATCGACGACCGGGGTGTGTTCGTGCAGTCGTACGGGTCGACCGACCTCGACGCCAGCCTGCTGCTGCTACCGCTGACCGGGTTCCTACCCCCGGACGACCCCCGGGTGCGGGCCACCGTCGACGCGATCGCCACCGAGCTGACCGACGAGTCCGGCTTCGTCTGGCGCTACCACCCCCGGCCCGAGGTCGACGGGCTCGGCGACAAGGAGGGGGCGTTCCTCCTGTGCACCTTCTGGCTGGCCGACTGCCTCGCGCTCACCGGGCGGCGCAAGGAGGCGAAGGCCCTGTTCGAGCGGCTCATCGCCCTGCGCAACGACGTCGGCCTGCTGTCCGAGCAGTACGACCCGGTGGCCGGCCGCATGCTCGGCAACTTCCCCCAGGCCTTCAGCCACGTGGCGCTGGTCGACACCGCGACCCACCTCAACGACACCGAGGGCGGCGCAGTCCGCCGCCGGACGTCGGACCAGGGCGTGCCGGACTCCGACGGCTAGCGGGCGGCGGCGCCGAGCATGGCCGCGCCGATGGCCCCGGCCTTGCTGCCCAGCTGAGCGGGCACGACGGGCACGGGCGCATGGTCGGCAGCCGCCATGATGTGCGCGGGCACCTTGGCCTGGAGCGGGTCGAAGAGCAGCTCGCCCAGCTCGACGACGCCCCCACTGATGACCACCATCCCGCAGTCGAGCAGCGTGATGAGGTTGCCGACGCCCAGCGCCACCCACCCGGCGTAGGTGTCGAGCAGCTCCCGCGACGCATCGTCGCCTTCCCGGGCCGCCGCGGCCACGTGCTCGCCCTTGACCTGCAGCGCGTCGCCGCCCGCCAGCTCTCGGGCCCGGGGCAGCCGGCCGGCGTCGGCCAGGTCGCGGGCCAGGCGGGCCAGGCCATGGCCCGAGGCGTAACGCTCCCAGCAGCCGACGCGGCCGCAGGGGCACGGCGGCCCGTTGGGGTCGACCACCATGTGCCCGACCTCGGCCGCGAAGCCGTGCGCGCCCCGGACGACCTGGCCGTCGACGACGAAGCCGCCGCCCACGCCGGTGCCGAGCGTCAGCACGACGACGTCGGGATGGCCCCGGGCGGCGCCGGCACAGTGCTCGCCCCACGCCGCGACCGTGCCGTCGTTGTCGACGGTGATCGCCACGTCCCCCAGCTGGCGGCGCAGCTCGCTGACCAGGTCGACGCCCCGCAGGTGCGACAGGTTCGGGCTGACCCGGAGCACCCCACCCCGGTCGACCAGCCCGGCGATCCCGATGCCGACGCTGCCGACCTCCTGGGTCAGGGCCTGGACCACCTCGACCACGGCCGCCAGCAGGCCCGGTGTCGTCGGCGGAGTCGGCACCCGCTTCTCGGCCAGCAGCGACGTCGGGTCGTCGGGGTCGAGGGCGATGCCCAGGATCTTGGTACCGCCGATGTCGATCCCTACGGACGTCGTCATTCCTCGACCCTCACATCCGTTCGGGACGCCACCATGCTCCGGGCGAGGCCCACCGCGATGGCGTCGAAGCCGAGCGGGTCAGGGCCGGTCGTCGTCGGGACGTCGCTGAGCAACAGGTAGGTGGCCTGCTCGCTGCCCATGTCGCCCCTCCCCACGATCCGCCGTCGCATCCCTACGGTACCTCCGCGCGTGTCCTCGCCCGGACGGGGTCGGACTCCGGCAGAATGTGACGACCCGTCAGATTTGCTCGCCGCTGGAGGACGCCGTGCCCGACCACCCCACCCGTGACGACATCGACTTCGTGGCCGGCGACTTCTGGGGCAGCAACCCCCACGAGCCGCTCAGCTGGCTGCGGGCGAACGCCCCCGTCTACTTCGACGGCAAGGTCTGGGGCATCACCCGCTACGCCGACCTCAAGGAGATCTCCAAGGACACGGCGACGTTCTCCAACGCCCAGGGCATCCGGCCCGACGCCCTGGCGCTGCCGATGATGATCGACATGGACGACCCCGAGCACTTCCGGCGGCGCAAACTGGTCAACAAGGGCTTCACGCCCCGGCGGGTGCGAGACCGGGAGGACGAGATCCGGGCGGTCTGCGACCAGATCATCGACCGGGTCGCCGAGCGGGGCGAGTGCGACTTCGTGTGGGACATCGCCGCGCCCCTGCCGCTGATCATGATCGGCAACGACCTCGGCGTGGCGCCCGAGGACCGGGAGCAGCTGCTGACCTGGAGCGACGCCATGCTCAGCGCCCTCACCGGCGACCCCGCCACCATGGGCCCGGCCGCTGACGCCTTCGTGGGCTACACGGAGTACGCCACCCGGGTCATCGCCGACCGCAAGGCCGAGCCCCAGGACGATCTCATGAGCGTGCTGTGTCACGCCGAGGTCGACGGCGACCGCCTCGACCACGACTCGCTGATCCACGAGTCGCTGCTCATCCTCATCGGCGGCGACGAGACCACCCGGCACGTCATCTCCGGCGGCGGCTGGCAGGTGCTGGCCGACCGGGCCCAGTGGGAGGCGCTGCGGGCCGACCCGTCGCTGCTGGCCACGGGGGTCGAGGAGATGCTGCGGTGGGTCAGCCCGATCAAGAACATGAACCGCACCGCCGTCCGTGACGTGACCTTCGGCGGCCAGGAGATCCACGAGGGCGACAAGGTTCTGCTGCTCTACCCGTCGGCGAACCGGGACGAGGACGTGTTCGACGACCCGTTCCGCTTCGACGTCTCGCGTACGCCGAACGATCACGTCGCGTTCGGCTTCGGCACCCACTTCTGCCTGGGCAACAGCCTCGCCCGCCTCGAGCTGAAGGTCATGTTCGAGCAGCTGCTCGCCCGCCTCCCCGACCTCGAGCTGGTCGACGAGGCCGAGCCCACCTACCGCGGCGCCAACTTCATCTCCGGCTACGAGTCGATGCCGGTCCGCTTCACCCCGACAGCTTGAGCTTGTCGAGGGCCTTGTCGACCGTCCTTCGGTCGCCGGCCACGGCGAAGCCGGCGACCACCAGGTCCTCGGTAACGACCTTGGCGACCGCGGCCCGGTTGTCGACGTCGTTGCCGGTGGCGAAGAGGTCGTCCGTGTAGACGGCCAGGCGCAGGCCCCGGGCTCGGGCGCGGTCGAAGGCCCGGCGCACGGCCGCGGCGTCGCCCGCGAACACCAGCACGGGGTGGCCGAACATCGGGTGGTACCCGACCCCGGAGGCGTCCTCGTAGGGCTCGCCGATCACGTCCGGGTAGCTGGTGCCGATGCCGCTGGCCAGGAAGGCCGTGACGTTCAACTTCTGCCAGGTCGCCAGGTCCTCCCGGACGACGACCGCGATCTTGACGTCTTCCATGGCGTCGATTGCACCGTGGCGGGGTGGGCCGGGTCTTGTACGTTCTTCGCGGTGCTGGCGAACGAGCAGGTCAGGGCGTGGCGGCCCGAGCTATCGGGCATCCGGGAGGTGTTCCACGCCCGGTTCGTCGAGCACCGCTACCCGCCCCACATCCACGACACGTGGACCGTGCTGGTGGTCGACCAGGGGGCCATCCGCTACGACCTCGACCACCGGGCCCACGGCTCCGAGCACGGGCTGGTGACCGTGCTGCCGCCGGGCGTCGTCCACGACGGGCGGGCGGCGGTGGCGGACGGCTTCCGCAAGCGGGTGCTCTACGTCGAGACCTCGCTGCTCGGCGAGGATCTGGTCGGACCGGCGGTCGACCGGCCGTCGATCGCCGACCCCGCCCTGCTCCGCGGCATCGACCGGCTCCACCGTCAGCTCCAGGACGGCGACGACCACCTCGGCGGCGAGGCCGCGCTGGCGTTGGTGGCGGAACGGCTGGCGCGCCACCTGGGTGCCGCGCCGGTGGCCGTTGCGCCCGACGCCGGGCTGGCCGACCGCCTACGCCAGCTGCTGGACGCGCGGCTGTTCGACCGGGTCACGCTGGCCGAGGCGGGCCGGGTGCTGGGCGCGTCGCCGACCCACCTGGTCCGGAGCTTCGCCGCCGCCTACGGCGTCTCCCCCCACGCCTACGTCGTCGGCCGTCGCATCGACGCCGCCCGCCGCCTCCTCCTGGCCGGCCACCCAGTCGCGACCGTCGCCGCCGAAACCGGCTTCCACGACCAACCCCACCTCCACCGCCACTTCACCCGCCACGTAGGAACGACCCCGGGAAGCTTCAGCCGAGGCTCTCGCTCCTAGGCGCCGGGCCCAGCTGCTGGGGAGACCCGCCGCCGCCGAGGGCCACCGCCGCCCACCGACCGATGTCCCCGCCGGGACCGGCCTCCACGACCAACCCACCTCCACCGCCGCTTTCGTCCACGACGCCGGCACCACCCCCGGGAAGCTTCAGCCGAAGCTCTCGCTCCTAGGCGCCGAGCCCAGCCACTGGAGGACCGCCGCTACCCACCGCCCGATGTCGCCGCCGAAACCGGTTCCCCGACCAGGCCCCACCTCCACCGGCACTTTCGTCCGCGACGTCGGCACCACCCCCGCCCGGTTCAGCCGCAGTGCCCACCGCACCCGCTCCTAGGAGGCGGGGCCCAGCCACCGCCGAGGGCAGTCAAGGGTCTGCCGAAGGCCGAGCGCAGCGAGCCCTTGACGGCCCGACGACCAAACCCGTCGCGGTCCCAACCATGACCCCGGCCCCCAGCCCTGCTGGGGGCCTGGCTGCCC
>Ga0075431_100000240_pt1 | contig 41263 bp, 37 predicted proteins | sample RhiMetdeltSRZDD5_FD_75297 | JGI IMG/M metagenome (GOLD analysis project Ga0075431, IMG submission 75297) | Populus rhizosphere microbial communities from Tennessee, USA - Rhizosphere MetaG P. deltoides SRZDD5 | ecosystem: Host-associated > Plants > Roots > Rhizosphere > Soil | place: USA... | reverse complement strand
CGCGACTTCGAGGTCGTCGCCTACGGCGTCGACCGCGAGAGCGAGCGTATCGACTACGACGTCGTCGAGGCGCAAGCGGTGGAGCAGAAGCCGAAGCTCATCGTCTGCGGCGCGAGCGCCTACAGCCGCGTCATCGACTTCGCGCGTTTCCGGCAGATCGCCGACCGCTGCGGCGCGTTGCTGATGGCGGACATCGCGCACATCGCCGGCCTCGTCGCGGCGGGGATCCATCCCTCGCCGGTGCCCCACTGCGACTTCGTGACCACCACCACCCACAAGACGCTGCGCGGCCCGCGCGCCGGCATGGTGATGTGCCGCGCGCAGCACGCCAAGGACCTCGACCGCGCCGTCTTCCCCGGCATCCAGGGCGGGCCGCTCATGCACATCGTGGCGGCCAAGGCGGTGGCGCTCAAGGAGGCGGCAACCCCCGAGTTCGCCGCCTACCAGCGACAGATCGTCGCCAACTCGGCGCGGCTCGCGGCGCGGCTCGCCGAGCGCGGCTTCCGCATCGTCTCCGGCGGCACCGACAACCACGTCTTCCTCGTCGACGTGGCGGCGCGCGGGACGACCGGCAAGGCGGCCGAGAAGGCCCTCGAGCGCGCCCACATCACCGTCAACAAGAACACGATCCCCTACGACCAGAACTCGCCGATGGTCGCCTCGGGCGTGCGCATCGGCACCGCCGCCGTGACCACGCGCGCCATGGGCGGACCCGAGATGGACCGCATCGGCGACCTGATCGCCGCCGCACTGGCAGACGCCGAGAGCGAGAGCGCGTTGGCCGCCGTAGGCGAGCAGGTGCGCCAGCTCTGCCTGCAGTTCCCGCTCTACGACCCGCTGAGCTGAGAGCGGAGCGCTAGAATCCGCCGCATGGCGACACGGCCGGGGTTTCGGTGGGCGGCGTCCGCCGTCCTGGTGGTGCTGCTCACGCTGATCGCCGCCGCGCCCGCGCACGCCTACCTCGACCCGGCGGCGGGCAGCATGACCCTGCAGCTCGTGCTCGGCGGTGTCGCCGGACTGGCGGTGGCGCTCAGGGTGCTCTGGCGGCGGCTGCGGGGGCTCACCCGCCGCGACGACGCCGCCCCGCGATGACGACGGCGCCGGTCGACCCCGGCTCGTACCGCGATCGCCGGAGTCGGGTCCTCGACGCCGGCGGCGACGTCCTTCGCGTCTTCTCGCCGGCCGGCTGGGAGCAGTGGCGTGCCGTGGCAGCCACCGCCTTCTACCAGCGCCTCGTCTCGGCGAAGAAGGTGGTGGCGAGCGAGGAGGCGCCGATTCCACCCGAGGCGGCAGCCGCGCTGCCGGCGGGGATTGCCGGCGCCGTCCGTCACGCGCGCGTACCCTTCGTCACCTATCCCTACGAGTGGCCTTTCGGCATGCTGCGCGCCGCCGCCCTCCTGCAGCTCGAGCTGCTCGCCGAGGCTCTCGACGAGGGATTCACTCTCAGGGACGCCTCGCCTTACAACGTCCAGTGGCTCGGCAGCCGCCCCACGTTCATCGACGTCGGCTCGTTCGAGCGCCGCGTCGAGGGCGAGCCGTGGGTGGGCTACCTCCAGTTCTGCCAGCTCTTTCTCTACCCGCTGCTGCTCACCGCCTACCGCGACGTCCGCTTCCACCCCTGGCTGCGCGGCTCGCTCGAGGGGATCACTCCCGAGGAGTGCCGGCGCCTGCTGCGCCCGCGAGACCTGCTCCGTCCCGGCACGCTCTTCGACGTCTCGCTCCAGGCGCGGCTCATCGAGCGCACCGCGGCGAACACTCACAGCGTGCGCGGCGAGCTCCGCGGCGCCGGCTTCACCGCTGCCATGGTGGCGCACAACGTCCGTCGCCTCGAGCGCCTGCTGTCCGGTCTGCGCTGGGAGCGCGCCACGTCGGCATGGTCCGACTACCGGCAGGGCTCGCACTACAGCGAAGTCGACCTCGCGTTGAAACGCGCCTTCGTGGTGCGTGCCGCGGCGAGGCGACAACGCCGGCTGGTGTGGGACCTCGGCACCAACACCGGCGAGCATGCGCGGGCAGTGGCGCCGCACGCCGGTCTCGTCGTGGCCATGGACCGTGACCACCTCGCCGTCGACCTGCTCTTCCGGCGGCTCGCGGCGGACGGGCCGGCGAACGTCGTGCCGCTGGTGATCGACCTGCTCGATCCCTCCCCCGGCATCGGCTGGGGCCTCCGCGAGCGCCGGCCGCTCTTCGACCGCGGCAGACCCGACCTCGTCATCGCGCTGGCGCTCGTCCATCACCTCGCGCTCACCGGCAACGTGCCGCTGCCCGACCTCGTCGACTGGCTCGCCGACCTCGGCGCTGACCTCGTCGTCGAGATGGTGGCGCCGGACGACCCCATGGCGCGGCAGCTCCTGCGCAACAAGGACAGCGACCACTCGGACTACACCCTGGAAGCGTTCGAGGCCTTCCTCGCGCGCCGCTTCGCGGTCGTCGAGCGGGAGGCGCTCGCCAGCGGCACGCGAGTCCTCTACGCGCTCGAGGCACGGCGTTGACGGCGCCCCCGCGGACCGACGGAGGGCCGCCGACGGCGCCTGTCATCGGCAGGAGCGCCTACCTCCACCTGGTCGCGCTCGCGGCCCTCGCCCTCGCGCAGCCGGTGCTCGACCTGCTGGCGCGGACGCCGGAATTCTTCGCTGCCCGGTCCGCCGGCCGAGGCGACGTGCTGGCAACGCTCGCGCTCACCCTGCTGGTCGCGCCGTTACCGTGGATCGCCGTCGCCTGGCTGGCTCGCCGGAGCCTCCCGCCCGCGCCGGCCGACCGCGTCGTCGCGGGTCTCGTCGCCTCGCTCGTCGGGTTGATGCTCCTTCGTGGGCTCGCGCTCGCCTCGCTGCCCGCGACCGTCGCCGCCGCAGCGAGCATCGCCGGAGGCCTCGTTGCCGGGTGGGCCTACCTGCGTGCGCCTGCCGCGCGCAGCTTCGCAATCTGGCTTCTGCCGGCGGTGATCGTCGTGCCGGCGCTCTTCGTCCTCGATCCCGCCGTGTCGCGGCGCCTCGACCCACCGCCTCCGGCGGTGCCACTCCACCGAAGTGGCGCGAGCACGCCGCTCGTCATCATCTTGCTCGACGAGCTCTCGCTCGCCTCCCTGCTCGATCGCGACGAGGCGATCGACGCCCGCCGCTACCCGCACCTCGCCGCCCTCGCCGCCCAGTCGACCTGGTTCCGCAACGCGGCGGCGGCCTCGGGCGACACCGCCACCGCCGTGCCGGCGATCGTCGGCGGTCGCGTCGAGGTCGCCGGCAACCCCCTCCAGGCGGAGCGCAACCTTTTCACGCTGCTCGGCGACTACCCGATCTACGCGGCGGAGGGTTGGTCGGCGCTCTGTCCGGGCCCGCACAACCTCTTCGTCGCCCAGCGCGTACCGGAGCTGGGAGAGCGCGTGGGCGCGCTCGCTCGCGACCTGCCGATCGTCTGGGCCGCCCTGGTGACGCCGCCCGGCTGGCGCCGCCAGTTGCCGCCGCTGTCGAGCGGCTGGGACCGGTTCGTCGCCGCGTCTTCCCCGCCGCCACGCCGGGGGCGCAAGGTCGGTCACCTGAGCCGGAGGCCGATCCTTGCGCGCTTCCTCGCCAGCATCGGGCCGCACGACCGCGTCTTCTACTTCGGGCACTTCATCTTCCCGCATTCGCCGTGGGAGTACCTCCCCGACGGCCGCAGCTATCCGTGCAAGCCGGAGTGTTACCTCGACGGGGCGATCGAGCAGGAACCGTGGCGAGCGGCGCAGCTCTACCAGCGCTACCTGCTGCAGCTCGCTTACACCGACAGGATCGTCGGCGATGTCTTCGCGCGCCTCTCGGCGGCCGGGCTCTACGACCGCTCGCTCGTCGTGCTGCTCGCCGACCACGGCACCGCCTTCCACCCCGGGCTCAACCGGCGCTCGACCGTCGACGCCACCCTCGGCAGCACGCTCGCCGTACCTCTCTTCATCAAGCGTCCCGGCCAGACGCGGGGATCCATCGTCGACGATCTGGTGTCGACGGCGGACCTGCCGACGACCATCGCCGACCTGCTCGGCGTGCGCCCGCCGTGGCCGCTGCCCGGGCACTCGCTCTTCGACCGTGGCCCTCGCGCGCAACCGAGGTACGTGACCTTCCAGCGCCAGCTCCGGGAGGTGCCGCCTGACCTCTCCGCCCGCCGGCGCGCGGCTCAGGCGGAGCTCATGGGCTTCGCCGCCGGGCTCGAGGCCGAGCCGCTCCGCATCGGCCCGCGCCCCGACCTGATCGGCGCGAGCGCGACGGCCAGCGACGACGCCCCCGACCTCGAGGTCTCCCTCGACTCTCCCGAGCGCTGGCGTGCCGTCGACCCCGCGGCCGACGAGGTGCCCGTTCTGGTCACCGCCACACTTCTCGGCCCCGCTCCGGCCAGCTGCTGCACTCTGGCGGTAGCCGTCAACGGCACCATCGGGGCGACGACGCGATCCTTCCGCACCGCCGCGGGTGAGCACCGCGCGGCGGTGCTCCTCCCCGTCGAGGCCCTGCGACCCGGCGCCAACGCGATCGACGTCTACATCGTCGACGATCCCGGCTCGCGGCTGCGGCACGTGCGCCGCCGCGACTGAGCAGCTAGGGCGCCCAGGTCGCGACGTCCGCGGCGGGAGCGGGCGCTCCAAAGCGCTCGCGCAGGAAGCGGCGCCCCTCGCCGACGAGGTAGAGCGAGCCGGTGACGACGACGAGCGGCGCGCCGGCGGCGAGCGAGCGCTCGAGCGCCTCCGCTGCGGACGCCGCGACGCCGGCACCGCCGAGCGCCGGCAGCGCGGCGAGGGCGGCGAGCGGCAGCGCACGCGTCGACTCCGGGGGCGCCACGACGATCCGCCGCGCGCGCGGGGCGAGGGCAGCCGCCATCGCCGCCGCGTCCTTGTCTGCAAGCGTGCCGAAGACGAGATCCCAGGGGGTCGCCAGTCCTTCGAGATGCTCCGCGAGGGCAACCGCTGCGGCCGGATTGTGCGCACCGTCCAGCAGCACGGTCGGGCCGTGCGGAAGGGCGACCACCTCGAAGCGACCCGGCCAGCGGCAGCCGCCGACACCGCGCGCGATCGCCGCCGCATCGATGGCGTCGAACCCCAGCGACGCGAGGCGCTCCGCGGCGAGCACGGCGAGCGTCAGGTTGCGGCGCTGGTGGTGGCCGGCGAGCGCCAGGCGCAGCCGGTGCTCACCGGCGTGCGTGCGCAGCGTGACGCGCTGGCCGGCAAGCCCATCCGCCTGCCACGCCGCCACCTCCGCCTCCTCGACCGCGAGGTCGAGGATCGCCCCGCACGCACCGGCCGCGGCCACCAGTGCCGCCGTCGACTCCGGCTCGTCCCCCGACGCGATCGCCGGTCGTCCCGCGCGAAAGATGCCCGCCTTCTCGGCGGCGATGGCGGCGAGCGTGGCGCCGAGCAGCGCCTCGTGGTCGAGGGCGATCGGCGTCACCACCGAAAGCAGCGGCTCGACGGTGTTGGTGGCGTCGAGCCGGCCGCCGAGCCCCACCTCGAGCACCGCCAGCTCCACCTCCGCCTCGGCGAAGGCGACGAAGGCCGCCGCCGTGAGCGCTTCGAAAGGCGTCGGCAGCTCGTCCTCCGCCGCCTCGACCACCTCCTCGACGAGCCGGTCGAGCTCGAGGGTGGCGACGGCGATGCCGTCGATGCGGATGCGCTCGCGCGGCTCCTCGAGATGCGGCGAGGTGTAGAGCCCGGTGCGGTAGCCGGCGGCGCACCCGATGGCGGCGAGTAGCGCAGCCGTGGAGCCCTTGCCGTTGGTGCCGGCGACGAGCACCGCCGGCAGCCCGCGCTGCGGCGCGCCGAGCTTGGCGAGCAGGGCACGGAACGGCTCGAGGCCGAGCCGCATCCCCAGCGGCTCGAGCCGCGCCAGGGTTTCGTCAGCCGAGGGGAAGGTCATGGCGGCAGGTGCCGCGACGGCGCGAGCCCGCTCCGTCAGGCGGCGTGCAGATGGCGTAGGCAGCGCGCGAGCGTCGCCTTGAGCTCGTGTCGGGGGACGACCAGGTCGAGGAAGCCGTGCTCCACCAGGAACTCGCTGCGCTGGAACCCTTCCGGCAGCTCCTGGCGGATCGTCTGCTGGATGACCCGCGGCCCGGCGAAGCCGATGAGCGCGCCGGGCTCGGCGATGTTGAGGTCGCCGAGCATGGCGAAGGAGGCGGTGACGCCGCCGGTGGTGGGGTCGGTGAGCACCGACAGGTACGGCAGCCGTGCGGCGCGCAGGCGCGCGAGGGCCGCCGAGATCTTCGCCATCTGCATCAGCGAGAGGATTCCCTCCTGCATGCGGGCACCGCCCGACGCGGAGACGACGATCAGCGGCGTCTTGCGCTCGGTGGCGATCTCGGCCGCGCGGGCGATCTTCTCGCCGACCACGGAGCCCATCGAGCCGCCCATGAAGCGGTACTCCATCGCCGCCAGCACGACCTCGAGGCCGTCGAGGTGCCCCTCGACGACGACGACCGCGTCGCGCACCCCGACCTCTTGCTGGTACGCCTTGAGGCGGTCCTTGTAGCGCTTGGAGTCGACGAAGGAGAGCGGGTCCGCCGGCCTCAGCCCGGCGAGGAGCTCGCGCGGCTCCTCCTCATCGAGCAGCAGGCGGATGCGCGCCACCGAGTCGATGCGGAAGTGGTACCCGCACTTGGGGCAGACCTGGAGGTTCTTCTCCAGCTCGCGGCTGAAGATCGCCTCCTTGCACCCTTCGCACTTGGTCCACAGCCCCTCCGGAATGGGGCTCGCGGGGCGGCCACGCCGCACCGCTTTCGGCTTCCTCTCCTTGCGGAACCAGGCCATCACGGGGCGACGTCGAACGCGCCGCGCTCCTCGGACCGGGGAATCCTCAGACCTCGGCCTCGGAGCCTTCCTCCTCGGCGAGGTCGTTGGGAATCTCCAACCGCAGACAGGCCGCGTCGTACATCTGCCGCGCGGCCTTCTTGCCGTTCTGCAGCTGTGCGAGCCGCTCCTTGACCTTGGCGAGCTCCTCCTCGATCTGGCGATCGAGGTCGGCAATCTCCTGCTTGGTCACCTGTAGCGTGTTTTCGTAGAACTTTCGCTGTTGATCGGACAGGGTCGACATCTCGGCATCTCCTCCTCGGCGCCCGCGGGTCGATTCCGCGGCCCGAAAACAAGTTCGATCTTAAGTGAGTGTCACAGCTTGAATGGAATGCTGAGGTTCGCCCAGGTCTTGACGCGCACTCCGTTGAGGGTGGCTGGTCTGTAGCGGGCGCTCCTGGCCGCGGCCATCGCCGCCTCGTTGATGCCCACCTTCTGTTGAACGCCGCGAACGAGCCGAGCCTGCTCGACTACGCCCTGCTCGTTGACGAGCACCGAAACCGTGACGACGCCTTGCACGCCGAGGCGCTTGGCGAGCGCAGGATACTCCGGTTTGCTGACGCTGACAAACGCCGGCGGGGTGAGTCCGACGGTGCCCGGCGCCACGAAATCGCCCTCGCGCACGGCGGGTGGCGCGGGCGCGGCGACAGGCTCCTCCGCGGGTGGCGGGTCGGGGTCCTGGACCGGCTCCGCCGCCGGTTGCGGTGCCGGAGCCGGCTCCTCGACACGCACGGTCGGGGCGGGCGCCGGGGGCGGCGTGGGAGCGGCGGCGAGCTGACTCGGCGATGGCTTGGGAGCGGCGGTCGGCGACGGTTGCGCCGCGAGCTCGGCCTGCATCTGTTTCCGCTGCGCCTCGAGCTGCGCCTTGAGCTGCTCCTCGCGCGCCTGAAGATCGTGCTGCATCCGCGCCTCGAGCGCCGTCGTGCCGCTCGGCACCGGCGTGGGCGCACCCGGGAGGAGCGCAGGCGCGGCCGCCGGCACCACCGCGCTCTCCGTCGTCGTCGGGCCGGCGGGGGCCGTCACGGGCGCACCGGCAGCGGGTGCCGCCGCCGGCGCGACGCCACCGCCGCGGGTGAGCCAGAAGACGACGCCGCCCACGGCGAGGAGCAGGACCGCCGCCGCCGGCAGCAGCCAGGGCCGGCGCTTTCTCCCGCCCTCGGTCTCCTCCATACCGCCCACGGGCGCCACCGCCGGCACTTCGGCGCCCGCGCTCGGCACCGCGGTGGACCGTGCAGAGACCGCAGCGGCGACTGGGGCCAGCCCCACCTCGTCGCTGAAGAGGCGGCGCATGTACGCCGCGAGCTCGTCCTGGCTCGGCGTCGGCTTGACAGTGTAGAGGAGCGCATCGAGCTCCTTCTGCATCTCGCCGGCCGTCTGATAGCGGTCGTCGGGGTCCTTGGCGAGGGCGCGGCGCACGATCGCGCCGACACCCTCCGGGATGGTCGGGTCGACCTCGCGCACCGACTGGATGCGGCACTCGCGAACCGCCTCGAGCACGGAGATCTCGCTCTCGCCGGCGAACAGGCGACGGCCGGTGAGCATCTCGAAGAGCACCGAGCCGAGCGAGAAGATGTCCGAGCGCGCGTCGACGACGCGCCCCCACGCCTGCTCGGGGGACATGTACTGCAGCTTCCCCTTCAAGGCGCCCATCTGCGTCTTGCTCGCCTTGGCGACCGCCTTGACGATGCCGAAGTCGCAGAGCTTGATGTCCCCCTCGTAGCTGATCAGCACGTTCTGCGGCGAGACGTCGCGGTGCACCAGCCCGAGCTCGCGGTTGTCGAAGTCGCGTTTCCGGTGCGCGTAGTCGAGGGCGCTCGCGAGGCGCGCGGCGATGAGCATGGCCATGCCGGTCGAGAGCGGCTGCTCGCGACGGCGCGCGTTGTTGAGGATGGACCGCAGGTCCTTCCCCTCGACGTACTCCATCGCGATGTAGTAGTCGTCCTCGAGCTTGCCGAGGTCGTAGATGTGAATGATGTTGGGGTGGTTGAGCTGCGCCGCGAGCTTCGCCTCGTCGATGAACATGGTGACGAAGTCGACGCTGTCGGTGAGGTGCGGCAGGATCTTCTTGATCGCCACCGTCTTCTGGAAGCCCTCGACGCCCTTCATCCGCGCCTTCCAGACCTCGGCCATGCCACCGAGCGCGACACGGTCGAGCAGCGTGTAGGCGCCGAACTGGTCGGAAGCGGCAGCGGGCGGGCGCGTGGTCTCGACGCGCATCGTCGCGAAACCACCCGCCGGCGCGGCGGGCGCCACGATCGGCGTCGGAGGCGGCGTCGCCCTCTCGACCGGGGGCTTCTCCTTCGGCGGCGGCTCGCGACGCGGCGGCTCCGCCGGCGGCGGCTCTGCGGGCGGCGCCTCGCTCGCGGGAGGTTCGACGCGCGGCGGTTCGGGCCGCGGCGGCGGTGGCTCCATTCGCGGCGGCTCGATCCGCGCGGTCGGAGCGGCAGGGGGAAGGGCCGCGGGAGGAGCCGCGACGCTGGGCGCCGCTGCGGCGGCGACGGCGGCGGGCGCCACGGGGCCGGTGGCGCGCCGCGGTCGTGACCCGACGCCCAGCCCCGAAAGAGTCTGGCTCAGCAGGTCCTCGACGTCGTTGCTCGCGGTGTCGGTGGAGCGCGGTTTCGCGGCGGCGGGCCGCGTGGTGGCGGCGGCGGGAGGAGCCGCGGGCGACGCCGCCGGTGGGTGTGCCGTCGGTTGCGCTGGCGCTGCCGCGACCGCCGGGGGCGCCGCCCCAGGGGCCGCCGGCCTCGGCGCAGGGGCTGGCGCAGCCACTGGAGGCGCCACCGGCGCTGGCGGGGCGCGCGGCGGAGCGACGGGCGCCGGAGCGGCGGCGGCCGCCGGCTGCGGGTGGGGTGGCGAAGCCGGCTTCGGCGCCGGCTTCGACCGCGTCCCCTCGAGCATCCCCGAGAGCGTCTGTTGCAGCTGTTTCTCGACGTCGCTCGTCACCGGACGGGAGGGGGCGGGGCGCACCGGACGCGCTGCCTCTTCCTCCACCTCGGCAAGGAGGTCGCCGAAGAGGTCCTGCGACGTGAGCTGCGCGCCGGTGGATGCGGCGCGTGCGGCCGCCGCCTCTGCCGCCGCTCGCTGACCGCGCGATACGGTGCGCCGCACCGAGACGCGGAGTTGCTCGTCGGTGAACGGCTTCGCGAGCGACCCGTCCGCCCCCGCGGGGGCGCCCTCGCCGGCGGCGACGAGCGCCATCGCGCCGGGACCGCCGTGAGCACGCCCGAAGGAGCGCAGAAGCTCGACCGCCCCCGGAGCGCTCGTGCTCACGAGCACGAGGTCGGGAGCGTTCTTGGCCGCCGCCGCCATCGCCGCATCGCGCCCCGGCACCACCACGATCGTCCAACCCTCGGCAGCTAGCGCGCCCCGGATCCGCTCGGTATACGCACCTTCCTGCTCAATGACGAGGATCAGGGACATTGGGCTGACTCCACGCTGGAAATGGTCCCCCTTTGTAGCATCCGAGGCCAGCGCAGTCAATGCAAACGCCTGAAACGTCAGGCCCGTTGCGGTGCGGCGGCAGCAACGCGCGAGCGACGTCTCGGCTATGATGCGAGACGATCGACCATGCCGAGCGAGGCGCGCGATCCGCTGCGGGTGCTCGGGCTCGACCCGGGCAGCCGCACCACCGGATGGGGCTGTGTGGAGGTCGACGGCTCGCGTGCGCGGCTGCTCGGCTGCGGCTGCATCGAGCCGCCAGAGGACGCGCCGCTGCCGCGCCGGCTGGCGGTGCTCGCCGCCGAGCTCGCCGCGCTCGTCGAACGATGGCGGCCGCGGGTCGCGGTGCTCGAGGAACCGTTCCACGGCGTCAACTCGCGCTCCCTCATCGTGCTCGCCCAGGCGCGCGGCGCGCTCCTCGCGACACTCGCCACCCGTGAGGTGACGATCGAGGAATATTCGCCCGCCGAGGTGAAGAGCGCGGTCACCGGCAACGGCCGCGCCGGCAAGGACCAGGTGGCGCGCATGGTTGCGATGCTGCTGCCTGGGGCCGGCCGACTCGCCCCCGATGCCGCCGACGCCCTGGCGGTGGCGCTCTGCTTCGCCGCCCGGCGCCCGCTCCTGCGCGCCGCAGCGGCGGCAATGCGCGTTTGACGCAGCAGGGCGGTGTACTACAATCGACCCGTCCCAGTCCGGGATCCACTAGACACCGATGGCATTCCAGGGTTCCCTCAAGGAGCTTCCGCTTCCCGACATCATCCAACTGGTGTCCGTGTCGGGGAAGACTGGCGTCTTCACGCTGAAGAACGGCACCGAGGCCGGGTTCATCTACTTGCTGGATGGCCAGATCGTGCACGCGCAGGTGGGCGACCTCGTCGGCGAGGAGGCGGTCTACGACCTCGCCATCTGGCCGCAGGGTGAGTTCGTCTTCACCCCCGGCCAGTCGTCACCGTCGTCGTCGATCCAGAAGTCCAACACCAACCTCCTGATGGAGGCGGCGCGCCGGATCGACGAGTGGCAGGTGCTCTCGAAGCGCATCCCGTCGACCCGGCTGGTCCCGGTGTTCACGCAGAAGAGCTCGAACACCTCGGTCTCCTTCACTCCCCAGGAATGGGCGCTCATCTGCAAGATCGACGAGCGCCGCTCGATCGAGGAGATCGCCGTCGGCCTCGGCCAGAGCCCATTCGAGACTTGCAAGATCCTCTACGGGCTCATCACCTCGGGCCTCGTCGAGCTCAAGGAAGACCTCGCCAAGCTGCACACCGATCGCCTGCAGCGGATGTCGATCGGCGACCTCTCGGCGCTCGCCGACAAGATCCACCACCAGGCGCGCCAGCTGCTCTCGCACCACGACAAGGGTCCGGAGCTCGAGAACGTCTACAAGCTCTCGCGGGCCGAGTTCGAGGCCGGCCGCGGCGTCGACGCCATCCTCGATCTGATCCGCGCCGAGGAGAAGACCATCTCCTCCGCCCTCGGCCCCAACCAGGCCAAGAGCTTCCTGACGCGCGTGCAACAATTCCTCGCCGTCGCCTGACGGCGAGAGTTTCCGGCGTCAGGGCGGGGCTTGCCCCCGCCCTCTTCGCTCGACCGCCCTACACCTCTTCCCGCCGCAACGACGCCACCGCGCCCGCGAGCCCGGCGAGCGCACCGACCGCCACCAGGAGCACTTGCCCCCGCGCGTCGAGGAAGTCGCCGGTGAGCGCGCCCGCCACCCACGTCTGTGGCGTGCGCGGCACGAGGAGCCGGTAGGTGAGGAAGAGACCGCCGAGCGCCGCGGCGCCGCCTAGCAGCCCTTGCAGGAAGCCCTCGACGTAGAAGGGGCCGCGCACGAAGAGCTCCGTGCCGCCGACCAGGCGCATGATGCCGATCTCGTCGCGATAGAGGTAGGCGGTGAGCCTGATGACGCTGGCGGTGGTGAATACCGCGCCGAGGACGAGCGCCGCCACCAGCGAGACCCCGACGACGCCGATGACGCGCAGCATCCCCTGCAGCTCGCGCACCCAGTCGCGATCGTCGTCCACCATGCCGACCTGGGGAAACGCGTGCAGGCGCTGCAGCCAGCCGTCGAAGGCCCGGGCGTCGACCTGCTCGGGGTCGAACGCCACCTCGAGCGAGGCGGGGAGAGGCTCCTCTCCCCAGCCGCGCACGAGCTCGGCGACGCTGGGGAAGTAACGTTCGAAGCGCTGGCGCGCCTCGGCCGCGCTCACCGCCGTCACGCCGGTCACCCACGGCGGCTGTCGCAACGCCGCCTGCAGCGCGCCGTCGGCAGCCGCGCCCGGGCGCAGATAGACGATCACCTTCGCCTCGCGCTGCCAGTCGGCGACGAGGCGACGGAGGTTGCCGGCGAGCATCGCCAGGGCGCCGCCGATGAACAGCGAGACGGCGATCGTCGACACGGCGACGAGGCTGATCTTCCAGCTCCGCGCCAGGTTGAGGACCGCCTCGCGGAAGAAGTAGATGACGGCGCGGAGGAGCACTCGATGTCGCTCTCAGCCACCGACCACTTCGGACAGGGGAGCCGCGAGGTCGCCCGCCGCCGCGGAGTCGTCGGTGAGCTTGCCGGCGCGCAACGCCAGCACCCGTTTGTCCAACCGCTCGAGTACACGCGTGTCGTGGGTGGCGATCAGCACCGTCGTGCCGCGGCGGTTGATCTCGAGGAAGAGCTCGAATATCTCGCGCGCCATCTCGGGGTCGAGGTTGCCGGTCGGCTCGTCGGCGATGAGGATCTCGGGCTGGTTGATGAGAGCACGCGCGATCGACACGCGCTGCTGCTCGCCGCCCGACAGCTCGAGGGGGAACGCCTTCATGCGGTGTGCGAGGCCGACTCGCCGCAACGTCTCGTAGGCGAGCCGCTTCTGTCGCTGGCGGTCGAGGCCGAGCACCCGCGGCAGGTAGCTGACGTTCTCGAACACCGTCTTGCGCGGGATGAGGCGGAAGTCCTGGAAAACCACGCCCATGGTGCGGCGGAGGAAGGGGACCTTGCGTCGCGGCAACGAGGCGACGTTCCTGCCGTTGACGAGGATCTGCCCGGCAGTCGGCACCTCCTGGCGAAAGAGGAGGCGAAGCAGCGTCGTCTTGCCGGCGCCGCTCGGCCCGGTGAGAAACGCGAACTCGCCGCGCTCGATCTGGAAGGTCACCTCGTCGAGCGCGCGCTGCTCCCCGTAGTGCTTGCTCACCCGGTAGAAGTGAATCATTCGGTGCGCGGTGTCGAGGTTGCCTGAAATGTCGGGGGCGTCGCGTAAGTCTACCCTCCGAAGGGCGTCGCGATGGTGCTAGGTTCCGCCGGTGCGCGTCGAGAACACCGACGACGACCGCGACGCCGCCGCGTCCCGCGGCGGGTTTCCCCTGTGGCGCGACGAGGCGGACGGCGTCGAGGTCCGCTTCGTCGGCCGCGGGCCCGAGCTGTCACGCGATGAGACGCTCGCCGCCGTCGAAGACGAAGCCCCGCCGGTGGCCGCGCTTCGGCAGGTCCACTCGGCACGCGTGGTCGAGGTGTCCGCGGCCGGCTCCGCCGGCGAGGGTGACGCGCTCGTCTCGAGCACCCCGGGCCTCGCGCTGTCGGTGATCACCGCCGACTGCGTGCCGGTGTTGCTCGCCGCCGGCGACCGTCTCGCCGCGGTGCACGCGGGGTGGCGCGGCGTCGTTGCCGGAGTGGTGCCGGCGGCGGTCGAGCGGCTGCTGGCTCCCCATGACGACGGCGGCGTGCCGGCCGGGAGTGCCGTGCGCGCCTGGGTCGGCCCCGCCATCGGACCGTGCTGCTACGAGGTGGGACCGGAGGTTGCGGCACAGGTCGTCGCCGCCAGCGCATCCGACGTGGCGAGCGACGGCCCAGCCGGGCGCCCCCACCTCGACATGCAGCGTGCCGTGGTGGCGCAGCTCGCGCGCGCCGGCGTCGTCGACGTCCGCGTGATCGGCCCCTGCACGCGCTGCCACTCCGAGCTGCTCTGGAGCTACCGGCGCGACGGCGCCCGCGCCGGGCGCAACATCGCCTTCGTCTGGCGCCGCGCCTGATTCGGCCGCTCCGTTAGGGCTACCAGGACACGTTGCTGCGCCGGAAGCCGCGGGGGTCGCGGCCGAAGGCGCGCAGCTGACCGCAGGCGGCGGAGACGTCGTCGCCGCGGCGGCGACGGACCGTCGCCACCATGCCTCGCGCGCGCAGGCGGTCGCGGAAGGCGTCGACCGCTTCCGCCGCCGGCGGCACCATCCGCTCACCGAGCACGGGGTCGGGATTGATGGGGATCAGGTTGACCTTCGACCGCGCTTCGAGCCCGGCGCCGGCGAGCAGCCGCACGAGAGCGTCGGCGTCGGACGGTGCGTCGTTCAGCCCGCCGATGAGCAGGTACTCGAAGGTGAGCTTGCGGCCCCGCTCGAGAGGGAACTCGGCGAGCGCCGCCATGAGCTCGGCGAGCGGGTAGCGCTGGTTGACCGGCATCAGGGCGCTGCGCCGCTCGTCGTCGGGCGCGTGCAGCGACACCGCCAGGTTGGGACGGCGCGGCCACGTGGCGAGGCGCCGGATCCCCGGCACCACGCCGACCGTCGACAGCGTGATGCGCCTGAGCGAGATCCACTCGCCGAGGACGGCGATCGCCCGCTCGACGGCGTCGACGTTGAGCAGCGGCTCGCCCATTCCCATGAAGACGACGTTCAGGCTCTGCTGCTCGTGCAGACGGCCGGCGATCGCCAGCACCTGGCCGACGATCTCGCCGGCGGTCAAGTCGCGGCCGGCGCCCCAGAAGCCGGTGACGCAGAAGCGGCAGGCCATGGCACATCCGGCCTGGCTCGAGATGCAGAAGGTGCGGCGCTCGCCGTCGGGGATGTCGACCGCCTCGACGGTTGCGCCGTCGGCGAGCCGGAACAGGTACTTCACGGTGCCGTCGGCCGAGGCGTGGCGGGTGTCGACCGCCGGCAGGCCGATGCGGAAGCGCTCGTCGAGGCGCTCGCGCAGCGGACGGCTGAGCGCGGTGATCGCGTCGAAGCCGGTGACGCCCTGCTCGTAGACCGCGCGGTAGACCTGCTCGGCGCGGTACGGCCGGTCGATCGCGGGAGCGAGCAGAGCTGCGAGCTCCGCGCGCGGCAGGCCAAGCACGTCGGGACGGTCCGCGCCGGCCGCGGGAGCGCTCACCGGCGGCGGCGGCGCGTGGGGTCGATGCCGATCGACTTCAAGAACGAGAGGTCGGTGCCGTTGATCTGGAACACCGGCTCCTGGGGCGGCAGCGGCAGCTTGCCGCGCTCGGGCGTTTCCTGCCCGTCCTGCTTCTTGCAGTCGACGAGCAGATAGAGCGAGTACCCCTCCTCACGCAACTGGCGCCACGTGCGGTGCACGTCAGTGGAGTCCGAGATCGCCTCGTAAAGGGCCTTTCGGAACTCCGAAAGCATGTGCTGCAGGCGCTCGTTGAGCAACGACCGGTTGTCCTCCAGTTGCAACCTCGCGGCCAAGACAGAAGAAGATGACTTCGGTGCGACTCGAGGCAGATTAACCCCCGCCCCGGCACCTGTCAAACGCTCCGCTCCGCTGGACGGCGCGGCCGATGGGGTGTAGAAACCGGGCGCGATGACAGCCGCTCGCCCGCGCCCACACCTGCCAGCGATCGAGGCATGGCTGTCGACTCTCGGGCCGGCGCCGGAGGCAGTCGACGCGCTCACCGGGGACATCTCGCTGCGCCGCTACTTCCGCGCGCGGTTCGCCGACGGCAGCACCGCGGTGGTGGCGTATTACCCGGTGAAGCTGCGGCCGGTGTGTCGCCGCTTCCGCGTCACGACGGCCCTGCTCTGCGAGGTCGGCGTGGCGGTCCCCGAGGTGCTTCGCGCCGACTGCCATCGTGGGCTCATGCTGCTCGAGGACACCGGCGATCGCACGCTCTACGACCGACCCGAGCGGAGCTGGGAGACGCTCGCTCCGATCTACCGCCGCGCGACCGCGTACGCGCGGCGCATCCAATCACTGCCGCGCGAGCGCGTGGCACCGCTCAACCCGCCGCTCGATGCCACGCTACTCAAGTGGGAGCTGCGCAAGGCGTGGGAGCTCGCGCTCGTGCCGCGCGGGCTCGTCGGTTCGCCCGACGTCGCTCCCGCGTTCGCGGCGGCACTCGAGTCGCTCTGCGCCGAGCTCGGACGCGAGGAGCGCATGGTTCCCTGCCACCGTGACTTCATGCCGCGCAACCTGATGCTGCGCGGCGAGGAGCTGGTGGTGCTCGATCACCAGGACCTGCGGATGGGACCTCCCGCCTACGACCTCGCCTCGCTGCTCAACGACAGTCTCTTCCCGCCGGCCGCCCTCGAAGACGAGTTGCGCGCCGACCTGCTCCCCGGCGAGGTCGGCGCGCTCGACTATCGACGCGCGGTGGTGCAGCGCTCGATCAAGGCGGTGGGCAACTACTGCGACTTCGCCCGCCGGGGCTTCGACCGCCACCTCAGGCTGGTGGCACCGACGCTGGCGCGGGCGTGGCGATTTTTTGGCGACGTTCCGGAGCTGCGAGCGGTGCGATCGGCGCTGGCTCCGGCGTGGGAGGCGGAGCTGGTCGGTCTGCTAGACTGAAACCGTTCGACTGCGACGCGGCGGTGCCGCCCCAGAGCCCAAAGCCGCGGAGGTTGCCATGTTCGGAAGCCTTGGCGTCCCCGAGCTGCTGATCATCCTGGCCATCGTGCTGTTGATCTTCGGCTACTCGCGACTCCCCTCGCTCGGCAAGGGGCTCGGCGAAGGCATTCGCAATTTCCGCCAGGGGCTGCGCGGCGGGCACGATCGCGACGGCGGCGACGGCGACCGCCCGACCACCCCCCCCTGAGCGTCGGACCGCCGCGCGGAGCCGCGGCGCGAAGAGGGCGAGCGACGGTAGAGGTCCGTTCGACGCCATCGTCGTCGGCAGGTCTCCCATCAGCTGGTCGAGCTGCGCCTCCTGCCAGAGCGTGCGATGGTAGCCGAGGTAGAGCGTGAGGACACGCTCGACGTACTGTCGCGTCTCGCGGTAGGGCGGCACGCCGCGGAAGCGACGCACGGCCGCCGGCCCGGCGTTGTAGGCCGCGAGGGCGAGCTCGAGGTCGTCGTCAAAGCGGAAGAGCAGCTCGCGCAGGTAGCGAGCGCCGGCACGCACGTTGGCCCGCGGGTCGGCCGGCCGCGAAGCGCCGTAGCTCTGCGCGGTGACCGGCATGAGCTGCATCAAACCCTGGGCGCCCGCCGGCGAGATGGCCCCGGCGTCGAAGCCCGACTCCGCCTGCACCACCGCCGCCACGAGGAGGCTGTCGAGGCGGTAGCTCGCCGCGGCCTCCTCGATCAACGCTCCGTAGGGGAGGCTCGAGAGCAGGACCTGGCGTCCGCGGCCCTGGCTGGTCCCGAAGAGGGCGAAGTCGCGGGCACGGCCCTGCACCGCGGCAGACACCGGGCGCTCGCCGAAGAGAGTGAAGTCGTTCTCGCCGCCGCGCCGCCAGAACGCCAGCTCCTCCAGCATGGCCAGCCGCTCGAGCCCGGGAGCAGGCGGTTGGTCGGCCGGCGGGGCCGGAGCGGTCGAGGTCGTCGGCCAGAACAGCACCAGCAACAGGCCGCCGACCACGAGGGCGGGGAACGTTCGTCGGTTGCGCATGGGTTTCCTCCAGCGAGCCGGACCCGGCACCGAGCGCCTGCGCGCTCGCCCACCGGCGTTCGGCAACTCCTCTCAAGGCCGCGATGGCTCGGCATCAGGGCATAGGGAGTCAAATTGGCATACCCCGCAGCTCGGGCGGGTCTAAGGCAGGATTCTCCGCTCTGAAAGTAAGCAATACCGGTGCCCCGGAGGGCGTAAACGAGGCGGGCTGTCGGGGTTGGGTGGGGACCGGACCGAGAGGCTAACGCATGGCAGCGCGCCGGCGGGGACGCGGGCGCGGCGCGTAGTCCTGGGGCTCGATGCCGAGGGCCGCCATCTTGTTGCGCAGGGTGTTGCGATGCACGCCCAGCGCGGAGGCGGAACGGAGCAGGCTACCCTCGTGCGCGCGCAGGGCGGCGAGCAGGTACTGGCGTTCGAACTCGCGATTGGCCTGCGGCAGGGAGATGCCCTGCCGGACGAGCTCGCCTACCAATCGACAGAGGTGACCGTTGAGGGTTTGATCGCTCACGAAAGGGGTGCCGCCGGAGGAAGGCGGGAGTGTAACACGGGGGTCCCGGGAGCGACCCGTCGCGTTGCGCCGCGATGCATTCCGGCCCGCGCGTGAACGCGCGGGGCCGGAATGCGGCCTCGGTCACTTCGGCTGGAGGCGGTCGCCGACGTAGATCGGGTAGCGCGACGCGAGGATGCGAGCCACCGATCCGCGCGGGTGCACCGACAGCACCGCCAGCTCGCCGATGACGAGCGACGGCATCCCCGGTGTGTTCTCACGGAAGATGGTGTAGACGTCGCCCGGCGCGGCGCCGCTGTCGGTGCCGAGGTTGACGAAGACCACGTGATCCTCGCCCATGCTCACGAGCTCGTCCTTGGCGCGCAGGATCACCGGATCGTCCGCAAGCGAGTCGGTCGGCGGCGCCGCGTTCGGCGCGCGGAGCTTCGTGCGACGCCCGAGCGGAACGGGCTCGGGCACGAAGGGCTTGAGGCCCGTGCCGGAGAGGATCATGTCGCAGGCCTGAACGATCTCCGCAAGCGCGACGTCGTCCTGCACGGTGAGCAGGCGCAGCCGGCCCTGGTACTGGTAGATGCGCCCCACGACATCGTCGGTGGCCGGGTTGCGCACCACTTCGCGGGGCCGAACGATGCTGTAGACGACGCCCGGCGCGAGACCAGCCGCCATGCCCCCGTCGACGTAGACGAGGTCGCCGACCGTGAGGTCGTATTTGACCGTCTCGTTGCCGTAGATGCCCTTGATCGCCTTGTTCGCGCCGCCCAGCATGCGGGGCGACAACCCCGTGTACTCCGAACCCACGATGTGGTACCCGAACTGCTCGTCGAGGTCGCCGACGTAGCCGCTGCAGTAGATGTCGTCTTCGCTGCCGAGGGGCTGCAGCGGCGCCACGTTGGTGTCGACGTTGAGCGGCGTCCCCTCGGAGCCGATGGGCGGGCCGCCCGGAGTGCCGCCGCCGAGGTCCTCGTCCGCAAGCTGCTCGACCGCCGCTCCGTCGAGCGAAATGACCAGCGGGTCACCGGGGTAGATCCAGTGCGCGTCCTTGATGTACTGGTTGTTCTCCCAGATCTGCGGCCAGAGGTAGCTGTTCTTGAGGTATTTGCCGGCGATCGCCCAGAGCGTGTCGCCGCGCTCGATGGTGTGGATCTGTGCGCCGGCCGGCAACTCGGTCGGCGGGTCCCACGCCGTCCAGTGATCGCCCACCTTGTGCAGATGCTTGGGCGGCGTATCGGACGCCACCGCCTGCGTCACCCGGAGCGCGCCGAGCAGGAAGAGAGCGACCGCGATCCCACTCCATCGACGGAACGTCATGACGAGACCTCCTCCGAGCACCCGGCGGCTGAGCGCAAGAGACTTGGAAATCCCGACAACGCTAAGCGACTCGGACCCATCCTGTCAAGGCTTTGGGTCCTTTGAGCTCAAGAAACGCTTGAAGAAAAGCCGGGGCAGGAGGCCTGCCGGGGGGCCCCGGGCTGTCGCCTGGCTATCCCCTCAGCTTCGCCTGGCTATCCCCTCAGCTTCGCCTGGCTATCCCCTCAGCTTCGCCTGGCGCTCCGCCGCCAGGGTCGCGGCGGCCGTCTCGGGGTAGCGCCGGACGATCTCGTCGTAGACCTCGAGGGCCTGCCCGCGTTCGCGCAGCTCCTCGAACGCCTGGCCCATCTTGTAGAGGGCGTCGGGCACCTTGTTGGCGTCCGGGTAGCGCTCGATGGTGCGGCGGAAGGCGGCGAGGGCGCCGTGGAAGTCGCCGCGGGAGAACCGCGCCGCCCCGATCCAGTACTGCGCGTTGTCGGCGAGCTCGCTCTTCGGGCTCTCAGCCAGGAACTCCTCGAAGCGGGCCTCGGCCTGCTCGTATTTGCCCTGGTGGTAGAAGGTGTAGGCCTCGTCGTAGACGGCCTGCGCTTCACGGGTGACCGGCTCCCCTTCGACAGCGGCGGTGGCGATCGCGGGCGCTGCGGGGGGCGGTGCGGTGGCGCGCGGCGGGGAGGGCACGGCCCGCGGCGGCGTCGCAGGAGCGGCGGGGGCGGCGACGGTGGGTGCCGGCGGCGCGACCGGCTCCTCCATCGGGAGCTCGCTCTCCTCGAGTGGGGCGGACGCGCGGCGCGGCGGCGCGGCGGCCCGCGGCGGCGCCGTCGGTGTCGCCTGCCGCACCCCGGTCGCGGGCCCGCCGCTCGACGTGCCGCCGGCGGCGGCAGCACCGCGACCGGCAAGTCGCGCTTCGAGCGACGCCACCTGCTGACGGAGTCTGTTGAGCTCGACCTCCTGCACCGACGCCCTCTCCGTCAGGTCGAGAACGCGCGCCTCGAGGACCTGGAGCTGGTCGTCCCGCCGTTCGCCGGGCAGTCGGGGGACCGACGCGCATGCGGCGAGGGCACCGAACACGAGCGCGGCCGCAGCGAGCCGGCCCGTCACTAGCCGCGCGCTGCCGGGATGTCGCCGACCAGCTCGCTCTGCGGGAACTCTTCGCGCAGCTTGTCGAACCACTGAGCTGCCTCCTCGGGCTTGCCCATGCGATTCAGGGCGAGGCCCAGGTAGTAGTAGACCTTGTCCTTCTCGGCGTATTCGGGGTAGTTGGCCAGAAGGTAGTTGAGGCGACCGGCGGTGGCGACAGGGATCCCGTAGCGATAGTAGAAGCGCGCCACCTCGAACTCGTGCTCGCCCAGCTTGCCCCGCAACGCACCGAGCCGCTCGCGGCCGGAGGCGGCCTCGTCGCTCGTCGGATAGAGGCGCATCAGGTCTTCGTAGGCGGTGAGCGCGGAGCGCGTGACGCTCTGGTCGCGGTCGGGCCGCTCGACGCGGCCGGCAAGCGAGTTGCCGATCTGGAGCTGCACGTACGGCGCGCGGTCGCTGGTCGGGAAGCGGTTGAGGAAGTCGCGGTATTTCGCCTCCGCCTGCACCAGGTTCGGGCTGCCCCCCTGCTTGTAGAGCGAGTCGGCGACGAGCAGGAGCGCCTCCCGGCCGGAGGCGGAGTTGGGCTCGACCTCGAAGGCGTGAGTCAGGTACTTGCGCGCCTGGGAGTACTTCTCGATGCCCATCAGCCGCTGGCCCTCGACGAGGGACTCGGCGGCCGACAGCTGCAGCAGCGGGTCCTCGCGCTTCGCCCCGCTCTTGCAGCCGATCTGGCTGCCGGCGACGACGAGGATCAGGAGTGCGGACGGGATGCGGTGACTTCTCGGGATTCTCATCGAAGGGCTCCTGCGGCGACTTGCTTGAGCTCGCGCATGCGCGCGGCCGGGTCGGGGGAGGCGAACACCGCGGAGCCGGCGACGCAGACGTCGGCTCCAGCGGCGACGGCATCGACGACGTTGTCGAGGCCGATTCCCCCGTCGATCTCGATCTCGACCGGCAGGCCCGCCGCGCGGACGAGCTCCGCCAGGCGACGCACCTTGTCGAGGGCATAGGGGATGAAGCGCTGGCCGGCGAAACCGGGGTTGACCGACATCACCAGCACGAAGTCGAGGGCGGACAGGCAGTCGGCGAGCTGCGCCACCGGCGTCGCCGGATTGAGCACCGCACCGGCGCGGGCGCCGGCGGCGCGGATGCGCGCGAGCAGCCGGTCGAGGTGGGCGGTAGCTTCCACGTGCACCGACACCCACGAGGCGCCGGCCTCGAGGTAGCTGTCGAGCAGGCGCTCGGGATTGGCGACCATGAGGTGCACGTCGAGCGGCAGCTTCGTGCGACGGCGGAGCGCGGCGACCATCGGCGGCCCGAAGGTCAAGTTGGGGACGAAGTGGCCGTCCATGACGTCGACGTGCACGAGGTCGGCTCCACCCTCCTCGCACAGGCGCACGGCGTCGCCCATCGCGGCGAGGTCGGCGGCGAGGATCGACGGCGCGAGCTTCACGTTCCCGTCTCCGCCGGCAATGCGGGCGCCTCCGGCACCGCGGCGACGACGAGCGAGATCACCTCGCCGCGGCGCAGCGGATGTCCGGGGAGCGGGAACTGCCGGAGCACGAGGCTCTCGGACACTCCCTCGTAAGGCTCGAACTTGACGCTGCCGACGCGGAAGCCCCGCACCTGCAGGAAGTCGCGCACGGCGCGGTAGTCGCGGTCGACGAGGTCGGGCATGACGTAGGTCTGGCTGTGTCCCTCGACGGCGATGAAGAGCCGCACCGGCGTCCCCGGCCCCACCTCGGTGCCGGCGGGCGGCTTCTGCAGCACGACGTTGCCGGTCGGCGCATTCGCGAAGACGTGCGCCACGGCGCCGACGCCGAGCCCGGCTGCGGCGAGCGTCACCTGCGCCGCCGGCAGCGCCGTGCCCACGAGGTCGGGCACCGGCGTCACCCGCCGTCCGCGCGAGAGCACGAGGTCGACGACCCCCCCGCGCTTGGCGATCGAGCCGGCCCCGGGACGCTGCTCGAGCACGCGCCCCGCGGGGACCGTGGCGGCGAAGCGGTCCGCGGCGCGCTGATGTCGCAGCCGCAGCCCCTGGTCGGCGAGCCGCTCCGCGGCCGTGTCGAGCTCGAGGCCGACGAGGCTAGGCACCGGGGTCACTCCGCGGCGCACGAAGAGGCTGAACGAGAGGTAGGCGGAGGCGACGAAGAGGACGCAGACGACCAGTGCGTAGACCAGGCGCAGCAGCGCCCGCAACAGCCATCGTCCCATCTGCGGAGTGTACCAGCTGGGTCGGGCTCACCTGGGCGCCCGCTCGCTCACTTTTCGAGACCCCTTCGTGGTCGCTTTCACGCTCGCCTTCCTGGTCACTTTCCCCGACGCCTTCCTGTCTGGAGAACCGCTCACAGAACCCGTCGCGAGAGCGCGCAAGAGCGCGATGTCGCGCGCGTGGCCCTTGCCGTCGTCGTCGGGAGTCTCGACGATCAGCGGCACGTCCGCGAGCTCGGTCGTACGCACGATGCGTGCAAACGCGGCGCGTCCGATCATGCCCTCCCCGATGTTGGCGTGGCGATCGCGGCGCGAGCCGCGCGGGTGCCGCGAGTCGTTGAGGTGCACGCAGGCAAGGCGCGCGCGGCCGAAGCGACGGACCGCCTCCGTGACGACGGCGTCGACACCCTCCTCGGTGTCGACCGGATAGCCCGCCGCAAGGAGGTGGCAGGTGTCGAGACAGACCGCGAGCGACTCGGGGTGGCGGCTCGCGGCGATCACCGACTCGATCTGCTCGAGGCGCCAGCCGAGCGTGCTCCCCTGCCCCGCCGTCGTCTCGAGGAGGACGCGGGGGCCGCCGGCAGGGCGCTCGGCGAGCACCGCGTCGAGCGACGCGGCTACCCGCCGGACCCCCTCGTCCTCGCCGGCACCCAGGTGTGCGCCAGGGTGCACGACGAGCCCACCGACACCGAGGCGCACGCAGCGATCGAGCTCGTCCGCGAGGCCGGCGCGGGAGCGCGCGAGGATCTCCGCGTCGGGTGCCGCAAGGTTGATGAGGTAGGCGGAGTGCGCGACGAGCGGGGCGCCCGCCCAACCGGCCAGTGCCGCGTGGAATCGCTCCACCTCCTCGTCGTCGACGGCGCGCCCTCGCCACTGGCTGGGGTTCTTGACGAACACCTGCATGGCGGTGCAGCCGAGCTCGCCGCCGCGCTCGAAGGCGCGCGGCAGCCCGCCCGCGACCGAGACGTGCGCGCCGAGGAACCGCATCGCGGCGGCCGGCGCGCCTACTGCGCCGGGACGGCCGCCGCCGGCGAAGGAGCGACGGTCGCGGGGGGCGCCGCCGCTGGCGTAGCCGCGGCCGGCTTGCGCGGGAACCACTTCCGCTGCGCATCGAAGAAGAGCACCGTCACCATGAGGAGCACGATGAAGGCGAGCCCGACCATGTTGATCGCTTCCTTGAGGCGCAGCGAGAGGTCGCGACGGATCAACGACTCGACGAGGAGGACGAAGACCTGCCCGCCGTCGAGCACCGGGATCGGCAACAGGTTCAGGATGGCGATGCTGATGGAGACGAGCGCGATCAGGTGGAGCAGGAACGGCAGCCCCTGGCGCGCCGCCTCGCCAGAGAGGCTCGCGATCTCGAGTGGGCCGTGGAGCGCGCTCTGCGGCTTCATCTCGCGCGTCAGCAGCTTGCCCACGAGCGCGACGGTCTGCGTCGTCACGTTCCAGTTGTAGCGCACGCTCTCGACGAGCGCCGGCCAGGGCGCGAGGCGCACCGCCATGGTGAGCCCGACACCGATGCGGCCCTTGCCCGTCCCCTCGTCCCGCGGCGTCACCGTCAGGTCGACCAGCCGGTCGCCACGCTCCACGGTCACGCGAAGCGGTTTGCCGGCGTGCGTCTCGACGTAGCCGACGAAGTCGAGGTCGCTCCCCAGCGGCCGGCCGTCGACGGCGCGCAGCTCGTCGCCTTCGTGGAAGCCCGCGGCTTCGGCCGGGCTCCCCGCGTTGACCGTCGACACCTTGGGCAGCACCTTGGGATAGACCCCGGCGTCGCCGATCTCGTATTTGGGGATCAGGTTCGGCACCAGCGTGATGCGCACCGTCTCGCCGCCGCGCTTGACGGTCATGGGCACCGGCCGCTCCGGCGATTCGAGGATCGCCATCGCCACCGACTCCCAGTTCTCGGCCTCCTTCCCCTTGACCTCGATCACCTCGTCGCCGGGGAGCAGGCCGGCAGCGGCCGCGGGCGAGCCCGGCTCGACGGTTCCCACGACGGGCGGGATGGCGTGCAGGAAAGGGAGGCCGAAGCCGACCATCAGCACCACGGCGATGAGCAGCACGGCGAGGACGACGTTCATCGCCGGGCCGGCGAGGTAGACGAAGACGCGCTGCCAGCGGGGCTTGTTCTGGAAGTCGCGCGGATCGGCGGTCGCCTCCTCGGGGCTCTCGCCGCCCAGCCGCACGTAGCCGCCGAGCGGCAGCCAGGCGACTCGGTATTCGGTCTCGCCGCGCTGGAACGAGAAGATCTTGGGGCCGAAGCCGAGCGAAAAGGTGAGCACCTTCACGTCGAAGGCCTTGGCCATCAGGTAGTGACCGCCCTCGTGCACGAAGATGATGACGCCGAGGACGAAGAGAAAGGCGAGGACTGTGATCACGGCTGCTCGCTCTGTGTGTGGGTGGAGGAACGGACGGTGGCGCCCGTGAGACGAGGGCGCACCCCCCTAGAACACCGGGATGGCGACCGCTCTTCCCGCATTTCCGGCCCGGCGCGGTGACTCACCCGGGGGGACGCAGACTATCAGCTTCCCCCCAGCGCCTCGCCCGCCCGCCGGCGCCCCCAGTCGTCCCACGCCAGGGCGTCGTCGAGCGAGCCGACGCGCTGCGCGGCGTGTCCGTCGAGCACGCGCGCCACGGTGCCGGCGATCTCCGGGAAGCTCGCGCGCCCGGCGAGGAACGCCTCGACTGCCACCTCGTTGGCGCCGTTGAGCACCGCCGGTGCGCTGTCGCCGGCGGCGAGCGCGCGCCGCGCGAGGTCCACGGTCGGGAACTTCTCGCCGTCGACGGCGTGGAAGTCGAGCCGGCCGAGCTCGGCGGGTGCGAGACGCGGGAAGTTGTTGTCCCAGCGCTCGGGCCACGAGAGGGCGTATTGCACCGGGAAGACCATGTCGTTGACCGAGAGCTGCGCGAGCCAGGAGCCGTCGCAGTATTCGACGAGCGAATGCACGAGCGACTGTGGGTGCACGACGACCTCGACGCGCTCCGGGGGCATGGCGAAGAGGTGGCTCGCCTCGATCAGCTCGAGGCCCTTGTTCATCATCGTTGCCGAGTCGACGGTGATCTTGGCGCCCATCTTCCACGTGGGATGGGCGAGCGCCTCGGCCGGCGTGATGGAGGCGAAGGTGGCGGCGTCGCGCTGCCAGAAGGGACCGCCGGAAGCGGTGAGCACGAGGCGCGCGACCTCCTGCGATCGACCGCTGCGCAGCGCCTGGTGCAGCGCCGCGTGCTCGCTGTCGACCGGCAGCAGCGCAACGCCGCGGGCGGCGGCGAGCTCGGTGAGCAGCCGGCCGGCCACCACCAGACACTCCTTGTTGGCGAGCGCCAGATCCTTGCCCGCTTCGACGGCGGCCCACGCCGGGCGCAGGCCGGCGGCGCCGACCATCGCCGCCACCACGCGCCGCGCATCCGGATGGGTGGCGACGGCGCGCAGACCCTCCTCTCCCGCGACCACCTCGACACCGGCGGGTACGCGCGCCGCGAGCTCACGCGCCGCGGCGGCGTCCATCACGCCGACGAGTTGCGGGCGCAGCGCGTCGACCTCGCGGAGGAGCTTGTCCGGGTTCGTGCCGTAGGCGGCCATCGCCACCACGCGCAACCGGTCGGGGTGCTCGCGCACCACGCGCATCACGCTGCTTCCTACCGAACCAGTGGCGCCGAGAACGGCGATGCCGAGGGTCACGGGAGCCCTCTGGGATCAGACACTGGGATCAAACACCGGGATCAAGAAGCGCAGAGCCGTGTCTCACCGGCCCACCCCGTCGTGCGCGATCAGCCAGAGACCGGCGAGCATCACCGGGCCGGCGAAGAGCATGGCATCCATGCGGTCGAAGAAGCCGCCGTGGCCGGGGATGAGACTCCCCGAGTCCTTGACGTTGACGCCGCGCTTGAGCAACGACTCGAAGAGGTCGCCGAGCTGCGCGGCGATGCCCGTGGCGGCGGCGACGAGCAGCAGCGGCGCACGGACCTCGCCGAGCCTCCACCAGCTCCAGAGCACGGTCGCCACGATGCCGGTCAGGAAGCCGGCGATCGCCCCTTCCCAGCTCTTGTTGGGCGACACGAGAGGCGCCATCTTGTGCCGGCCCCAGGCGGAGCCCACGTAATACGCCGCGGTGTCCCCGAGCCAGACGATGGCGTAGAGCAGGAAGAGCAGCCACGGGTCGAGCCGCTGCATGACCACGCCCACGGCGACCGGCATGGCGAAGAAGGGAACGCCGAAGCCGATGATGCCGAGCGCCGCGGGAGCCTGTGCCGGCGGGGTGCGCCGGAGCAGCAGGAGAGTGCCGAGGAGCACCGTCGCGGCCAGGCTCGCCACCAGCGCCACCGCGTCTCCACCGGGCGCCGTCCCGCGTGCCGAGAGCACCCAGTAGAAGCCGGCGGCGGCGGGCGGCACGGCGAACGGAACGACCCAGAGCGGCGCCTGCTGCGCGTGCGGACGCAGCAGCTGCACGTATTCGACGCTGCAGGCGACGAAGATCGCCAGCATGAAGACGAAGAAACCGGGCCCGGGCAGGAGGAACGTCGCGAGGAGGGCCAGCGGCACGGCAATCGCCGCCGTGAGCAGCCGTCTCATCGCGCAGCCTCATGCGACACTCCCGCCGGCGCGTCGGGCGCCGCGCACGGCCGGCCGTCGCGCCCGACGTCGCCTTCCCGCTCCGAGCTCGCCCTCCGGTCAGCGATGCTGCGCCTGCGGAGCAAGCACCGCCTCGTCGGGGGAGACGCCGCCATAGCGGCGCTCGCGGCGCTGGAAGTCGAGGATCGCCTCGAACAGCTCGCGCCGCCGGAAATCGGGCCACAGGGTGTTGGTCACCCAGATCTCGCTGTAGGCGATCTGCCAGAGCAGGAAGTTCGAGACGCGCATCTCGCCCGAGGTCCGCACCAGCAGGTCGGGGTCGGGCAGGCCGGCGGTGTAGAGATAGCGGCCGAGCGTCTCCTCGTCGATGTCGGCGCGCTTGCCCGCGGCCCAGTCGGCGACGATGCGCCGGCAGGCGTCGACGATCTCGCAGCGCCCCGAATAGTTGAGGGCGATGTTGAGCCGCATCCCGCGGCAGTGCGCGGTGGCCTCGATGGCGCGCTCGAGCGAGGCGACGACGGAGGCGTCGAGCTCCCGCCAGCGGCCGACGACCTCGAGGTGGACGTCGTTGCTCACCAGCGTCTCGAGCTCCTGCCGGATGTAGTCCTTGAGCAGGTTCATGAGCGTCCACACCTCGTAGCGCGGGCGCTTCCAGTTCTCGACCGAAAAGGCATAGAGCGTGAGCGCCTGAAGCTCGAGCAGGCCGGCCGCCTCGACGGTGTCCTTCACCGCCTGCACGCCGGCGCGGTGGCCCTCGACGCGGGGCAAGTTGCGCGCCTTCGCCCAGCGGCCGTTGCCGTCCATGATGATGGCGATGTGGCGGGGCAGGCGCGTCAGATCCAGCCGCCGTACGAGCAGCTCCTCCGGCGAACCTGGCTCGGCTAGACGTGCAGGGTCCGGCATGGCGTCAACTCGTTAAGGTACCACAATCTTCGCGCCCTTCCGGCTGCCGAAAAGGGTGCCTCAGGAGCGCCTCATCGGGGCCTCACCGCCGCCTCACCGGCGGGCTGCTCGGGGTGCGGCGCGCTCGCGGCGCGGCCGCCGGGAGATGCCCTCTCTCAGCTCGCGCCGGGCGGGATGGCGAGCCACTCGGGCGGGTAGTCGACACGCTCCAGCACGAGGCCGTGCGCGGGCGCGTTCGGGCCCGCCTCGGCGCGCGGCCGCCCCGCGAGCAGCGCCGCGACGTCGGCCGCCGTGCGCCGCCCGCGGCCGACCTCGAGCATGGTGCCGACGAGGGCGCGCACCATGCCGCGCAGGAACCCCTCGCCGACGACGCGGAACGTGAGCTCGGCCCCGTCGGCGAGCCACTCCGCCGTGTCGAGCCGGCGGATCGGGTGCGTCGCGCTGCCGCCCGTGCGAGCGAACGCGGAGAAGTCGTGGCGGCCGACGAGCGTCGCCGCCGCCGCGCGCATCGCAGCGAGGTCGAGCCCGGGCTCGACGCGCACGGCGAACGGCGCGTCGAGCGGCGAGAGCACGGGGTCGCTGCGCAGGTGGTAGCGGTACTCCTTGCCGGCGGCGTGCTTGCGCGCGTGGAACCCCGGCGGCGCCGCCGCCGCGGCGAGCACGCGCACGTCGCCGGGGAGCCGCGCGTTGGTGCCGTGCACGAGCTCTCCCGCGCTGGAATCGGCGAGCAGCGACACCACCTGCCCGCGCGCGTGGACCCCGGCGTCGGTACGGCTCGCCCCGGTGACCCGCACCGCGCAGCCGAGCTGCGCGGCGAGCGCCTCCTCGAGCACCTGCTGCACGGTGAGCGCATTGTCCTGCCGCTGCCAGCCGCCGTAGCGCTCGCCCCGGTAGGAGACCGTCAATCGCCACGGAGTCACCGCGCCGTCGGCCATCGCTCCACCGCCCTCGACCGCTTCTCCAGCAACCAGAGGACGACGAACGGGCCCCAGAGCACGACGTGCACCCACGGCCAGAGCGGCGCCCCGAAGAGCGCCGGCACGTAGAGCAGCGGCGCCGCGGCAGCCGCCCACAGCCACGGCGCGCGCCCCGCGAGCGCCGCCCACGGCAACACCCAGAGCAGGTACCAGGGATAGACCGTCGGCGAGCAGAGGAGGAGGCCGCCGAAGAGTCCGGCGCCGCCGCGCACGGGATCGCGCCAGGTGAGCGAGCGCGCCACCACGCCCACCGCGGCGAGCACCAGCGCGAGCCGCGAGAGCAGCTGTGGATACGCCCATGGATAGGCGTGGTTCCACAGCGCATGCATTCCCGTCCACTCTTTCATAAGATCGAGACCGTGCTTGACGGCCTCTGGGGCGTGGGCCGCCGCCAAAAGCCGCCAGAGGGGCTCGTGCAGCGGACCGCCGTACTCCCAGCGCAGCGTGTAGGTGACGAGCCCGGCGGGAACCCCGCCGGAGGCGAACGCCACCGGCGCGAGCGCGAGCGCCGCGAGACCGATCGCCGGCAGCAGGAAGGCGCGCGAAGATCCGGGGCGCGCCTGCCGCGCCCACATCGGCAGAGCGGCGAAGGGCACGAGCTTGGCGAGGCCGGCGGCGGCCGCCGCGACTCCCGCGCCCGCCGGCCGGCGACGCAGCAACAGCAACGCCACGGCGAGGGACGCCGCGACGCCGAGCGGCTCGAGGTGCCCCATGCCGGCGACCTCGAGGGCGACCAGCGGATGCGCGGCGTACCAGAGGACGCGGTGCGCGGGCCAGCCGCCGGCGGCGGCGAGGCGCACCAGCACCAGGCAGGCGACGAGGTCGGCCGCGGTGACGAGCAGCTTCCACACCAGGAGAGCTGCGCCAGTTCGCAGCGCAAAGGGCACCACGAAGAGCGACATCGCGAGCGGCGGGTAGACCGAAGGCACCTCGCGGTGCTCGACGCGCGTCCACAGCTCGTCGCGCATCGCGGCGAGCGAGGGGTCGTCGGGAGCGAGCTGGTATGGGTTGGCGCCGTGGGCCGCCACGCGGCCGTCCCAGAGGTAGCGCCAGACGTCGGTGGAGAGTGTCGGCGCGAGCGGCAGGAGGGCGACTCGGAGGAGCGCCGCGACGGCGAGCACGGCGCGCGGCGACAGCGGCGCAGCCGCGGGGGATTGGCCCCGCGCGGCGGCACGCACGGCGGCCACCAGGCAGACGGTGGCGACGGCGAGCAGCGCCATCGTCAGGAGCGGCTGCCGCGTCGGATCCCCGGCGGCGGCGAGCCCGACGAGCGCCAGCACCTCCACGGCGAGCGGCACGGCAAGGGCGGCGTGCCATCCGCGTCGCGGGTCGCGGTCGACGGCTTCCATGCTCATCGCGCCACCGCGCCTTCCCGACCCGTCGTCGCCAAGCGCCGTCGCGGCTGCCGCCTGCGGCGCGCGGCGGGAGGTCGCTGATGGCGACACTCGCCACGGCGGTCGTCGCGGCCTACTACATGACCCTCGGCGTGCTCGCCCTCTACGGGTTGCATCGGCTGGTGCTCTTGGCCGGGTGGTGGCGCCACCGCGCGCGTGCGCTGCCGGCGCCGGCACCACCCGCCGCCGACGAAGCGTGGCCGCTGGTGACGGTGCAGCTGCCACTGTACAACGAGCGCTTCGTGGCCGAGCGCTTGCTGCGCGCGGTGGCGCGGCTCGACTATCCGGCGGGGCGTCTCGAGGTGCAGGTGCTCGACGACTCGACCGACGACACCCGCGCGATCGCCTCGGCGGTCTGCGCCGAGCTGCGACGGGCCGGAGTCGACATCCATCACCTCTGCCGCGGAGAGCGCACCGGCTTCAAGGCGGGCGCGCTCGCCGCCGGCCTCGAGGTGGCGCGTGGCGAGCTCGTCTGCATCTTCGACGCCGACTTCGTGCCCGCCCCCGACTTCCTGCGGCGGCTCGTGCCCTGGTTCGCCGACCCCGGCCTGGGCATGGTGCAGGCGCGCTGGGGGCACCTCAACCGCGAGGACTCCCTCGCCACGCGCGTGCAGGCCATGCTGCTCGACGGCCACTTCGCCATCGAGCACTTCGCGCGCAACCGCACCGGCTGCTTCTTCAACTTCAACGGCACCGCCGGAGTCTGGCGGCGGGCCGCCATCGAAGACGCGGACGGCTGGCGGGCCGACACCCTCACCGAAGACCTCGACCTGTCGTACCGCGCCCAGCTCGCCGGCTGGCGCTTCCTCTTCCTGCCCGACGTGGTGGTGCCCGCGGAGCTGCCGGCGGAGATCGCCGACTTCGAGGCCCAGCAGCATCGCTGGGCGAAGGGGGCGGCGCAGACCGCCCGCAAGCTGCTGCCGCGCATCCTCGCGGCGCCGCTGCCGGGGTACGTGCGCCGCGAGGCGTTCGTGCACCTGACCGCAAACGTCTGCTACCCGCTGATGGCCCTGCTCGCGGCGCTCATCTTCCCCGCCATGCTGCTGCGCCGCGGCGTCGGGTGGGTCCAGCTCGCGGCCGTCGACCTGCCGCTCTTCGCCGTCGCCAGCGGCGGCGTCCTCCTCTTCTACCTCGCGAGCCAGCACGCGGTGGGCGAGCCCTGGCGCGAACGCATCCGCCTGTTGCCGGCGCTCATGGCGACCGGCATCGGTCTCTCGGTGCCCAACAGCGCGGCGGTGGTGTCGGGGGTGTTCACCCGCGGCGGCGTCTTCCAGCGCACACCCAAGTACCGCCGCGAGGGCGGCGGGACCAGCCGTGCCCGCGGCGGCTACGGCGGCGGACGGCGCCTCTCGTTCTGGGTGGAGGGAGCGCTCGCTGCCTACTTCCTCGGCTGCGTCGTCGCCGCGGTCGCGCTCGGCATGTGGCCCTCGCTCCCCTTCCTCTACCTGTTCCTCCAGGGGTACGGCTATCAGTTCCTGGCGGCGCTGCGGCTCGGTGCCGACGCGGCGGTGCCGGCCTCGACCCGTCCGCGAGCGACGGCGCTCGTCGCCGAGCCGTGAGCGCCGAGGTCGAGGTCCGGGCGGCGCGGCCGGAGGATGCTGCCCTCCTCCACCTCTGGCGCGCCGAGAAGAGCGTGCGGCGCTACCAGCCGCTGGCGGCGCTCTCCACCTCGCAGCTTCGCGCCGAGCTCGCCGCCCGCCGCGCCGAGGACCTCTGGCGCAGCCGCGGCGACCGCTTCGACTGGATCATTCTCGTGCACCGCCAGCCGGCGGGGTGGATCACCCTCGTCGTGCACTCGTGGGAGCACGGCCTCGCCGAGTGCGGCTACTCGCTGTCGACCCCCTTCCAGGGGCGCGGGCTGATGCAACGCGCGCTCACCCGCCTCATCACCGACCTCTTCTCGCGCACGCGGCTGCACCGGCTCGAGGCGCGCACCGCGATCGCCAACGTCGCCTCGCAGAAGGTCCTCGAGAAGCTCGGCTTCCGCCGCGAGGGGTTGTTGCGCGGCTACTTCCAGCTCGACGGCGTGTGGATCGACAACTACCTGTTTGCGATCCTCAAGGACGAGTGGCTCCAGGACCGTGCCGCCAGCCGCAACGGACCCCGCCCCGGCGACTGAGCGCGCCGCAGCGCTCCTCGGCGCCGCCGCGGGCACGCGACGGACGGCACCATCATCCTGCGACTCGCGGATCGACGGCGTTGACAGCCACCGCACTCGCGAGACCCGATCGCGACCCGCGCCTCAGCCGCCGGCCCGCGCCATCACCCGCCGGCAGCGCCAGTGGAAGTAGCGCACCAGGACCCAGAAGCTCTTGAACGCCGGGTTGCGCGTCTGCCGGTGGTGGTAGCGGTAGTAGATCTGCTGCGCGATGACCGCCACGCGGAAGAGGCCGTAGGTTTCATAGAACGGCCAGTCGGCGGCGTGGAGCCCGGTGGCGTCGAGGTAGCGCTCCACCACCTCGGCCCGCCGCAGCATGCCGGGGAGGTGCGTCGGCTGGCGGCGCACCCGGCGCGCGAGCCAGTCGTCGCCCGCCTCCACCCAATACGCGAGCGCCGCGCCGAGGTCCATCAGCGGGTCGCCGACCGTCGCCATCTCCCAGTCGAGCACGCCGACGACTCGCGTCGGGTCATCCTCGGCGAGCACCACGTTGTCGAGGCGGTAGTCGTTGTGGATGAGGCAACGCCCGGCGTCGTCGGGAGTCCGCTCGGCGAGCCAGGCGCGGACGCGTCCGAAGCTCGGCACGTTCCACGTCCGCGCCTTCTCGTAGCGCTGCGACCACCCCTCGACCTGGCGCCGCGGGTAGCCCGGCCCCTTGCCGAGCGGCGCCAGGCCTGCGGTGTCGACGTCGACCCGGTGGAGCTCGACGAGGCGGGCGACGACGTTCTCGCAGAGCTCCCGCGTGCGGTCGACGGTCCAGTCGACTCCCGGCGGGAGCGTCCGGCGCGGGATCGCGCCCGGAATGCGAACCATGACGTAGAACGGCACGCCGATCACTGACTCGTCTTCGCAGAGCCCCACCATCTGCGGAACGTACGGATAGTGCGGCGCGAGCGCCGCCTGGATGCGGTGCTCGCGGCCCATGTCGTGCGCCGACCGCGCCTTGGTGCCGGCCGGCGGCCGGCGCAGCACGAGCTCGGTGTGCGGGCTGTCGCCTGCACCGCCCTCGTAGCGCAGGAGGTACGTCCAGTTCGAGGCGCCGCCCGAGAACTGCGACACCGCCGGCAGACCGCGCAGCCCTGCCACCCGCTCCTTGACGAAGCGGTCGACGGCGGCGACGTCGAGCTCCTCGCCGGCGCGCACCGGCCCGGCGCGGTTGCCGGCGAGGGGCGCCGCGCCTGTCGCCGGCGCCGGCCCCTCGGCGTTCACCGCGGGCTCTCGCCGCCGCGGCGCCGCGCCAGCTCGAGGCGGGCGATGAGCGCCAGGTGCACCTCGTCGGGCCCGTCCGCGATGCGCAGCGCGCGCGCCTGCGCGTAGAAACCGGTGAGCGGCACGTCCTTCGACACGCCCGCGCCGCCGTGGAGCTGGATGGCGTCGTCGACCACCCGCTGCAGCACGCGCGGCGCCACCACCTTGATGGCGGAGATCTCGGCCATCGCCGCGTGCGGGCCGACGCGGTCGAGCTTCCACGCGGCGTGCAACGTCAGCAGACGCGCCTGATCGATGGCGATGCGCGCCTCCGCGATCCGCTCGCGGTTGCCGCCGAGGTCCACGAGCGGCTTGCCGAAGGCCGTGCGCGCCGTGCCGCGATCGACCATGAGAGCGAGCGCGGCCTCGGCGGCGCCGATGCAACGCATGCAGTGGTGGATGCGCCCCGGGCCCAGACGCCCCTGCGCGATCTCGAAGCCCATGCCGAGGCCGCCGATCACGTTGCCGCGCGGCACGCGCACGCCTCGGAAGGTCACCTCGCCGTGCCCCGAGGGCTCGTCGAAGTCGCCGAAGACCGGCAGCATGCGGTCGATCGTCACGCCCGGCGCGTCGAGAGGCACCAGGACCATCGAGTGCTGGTGGTGTCGGTCTTTCGCCTCGTCGGGGGTCCGCCCCATGAAGATGGCGAGGCGCGCGTCGGGATGACCGAGGTTGGTCGTCCACCACTTGCGCCCGTCGACGACCACCTCGTCGCCCTCGGCGACGATCGTCGCCTGCAGGTTCGTGGCGTCGGACGAGGCGGCGTCGGGCTCGGTCATGCAAATCACCGAGCGGATGTCGCCGGCGAGCAACGGCGTGAGCCATCGCTCCTTCTGGTCGGCGGTGCCGTACTTCCAGAGCACTTCCATGTTGCCGCTGTCGGGCGCCTGGCAGTTGAAGACCTCGGGCGCGAGGAGGCTGTGGCCGGTCGCCTCGGCGACGGGCGCGTAGTCGAGCGTCGAGAGGCCGGCACCGAGCTCGGCATCGGGGAGGAAGAGGTTCCAGAGACCCTCCGTCTTCGCCTGCGCCCGGAGCTCGCGCATGATCTCCGGCTGTCGCCAGAGCCGCCAGTCGCCGCCGTGGCGGCCGGCGGCGATCTCTTCGTGGTAGGCGCGCTCGATTGGAGCGAGCCGCTCGCTGATGAAGCGCGAGACGCGCTGCTGGTGATCGCGCGCACGGTGCGACGGTTCGAAGTGCATGTTGCCGGCCAGGCTATCGAACGAGGCCGTGCGAGACTATGCCACCTCCGACCAGCTGCCCGCCCCGAAGGAGCCTCGTGCCCATGGACCGCCTCGCGTTGTTGGCGGCCTGCGCCCTGGCATTCGGTTGTCTTGCGTGCGCACCCAGGGAGGAGCCGGACGAGCCCGCCGAAACCGTCGAGGAGGCCGCCGACGACGACACCGCCACGGACGTAGCGGTGATGCTCACCGAGACCATGGGAGCGTCGACATCGCCGTCCCGACACCGACATCTACGCCGCCTCCAGACGCCGAAGTGGACACGAGTGCCTGTGCCGGTTACGACCCCGAGACCGACGACGAGCATTCGTGTTCACCGACGTCGGCACGAGCCAGTGCTCCGCGTGCGCCACGTCGTGCTCGTCGTGCGAGCACTTCCGCGTCTGCGGCTGTGCGGTCCGCGACTACGAGAAGTACCGCGGCGCCAACGCGTGCGTCGAATGCATGGACACTTGCCTGCAGACCAATGGCTGAGATCGCGTCCTACGTCGGCTCGAGCTTGGCGAACTGCGCCACGAGCTTCCGCTTGCCGAAGCGCTCGAAGTAGACGGTGATGCGGCCGGTCGGCCCGGAGCCCTCGATGTCCATCACGACTCCCTGGCCGAGCGTCGGGTGCTGCACCCGGGTGCCCCGGCGCAGGCCGCCCGCTCCCACCGCGTCGGCACGGCCAGGCGTGGCGGCCGCTGGACGCGCGACCGTTCCGGGACGTCCCGCGCCGTGGGGGGGCATCGGCGCGGGGGACCTGCCAGGGCTTTGCGCGAGACGCGGCGGCCCGCTCGTCGGCGCCGGCCGCGACGCCGTACCCGGAGTGCGCGAGGTCTCGGCACCGTCGGGCCCCGCACCAGAGCCCCAGGACCGGGGCGTCGGTTTGTCGAAGAAGCTGTAGACCCCCCATGCCCGCTCGTCGACGAAGCGCTCGGCGCTCTCCTCGACGTCGACGAGGCCCTCGGGAACCTCGGCGAGGAAACGCGACTCGAGCTGGTCCTGCCAGCGTCCGGCGACGCGCCGCCGACGGCAGCAGGAGAGCATCAGCCGTTCCTTGGCGCGCGTCATCCCGACGTAGAGGAGCCGGCGCTCCTCCTCGAGGTCCTCGAGCTTCCCCTGCGAGTTGAAGTGCGGCAGCACCCCCTCCTCGAGCCCGGCGACGACGACGAGCGGGAACTCGAGCCCCTTCGCGCTGTGTAGCGTCATGAGCGCCAGCCCGCCGCCCCCTTCCCAGGAGTCAATGTCGCTCGTCAGCGAGACGTGGTCGAGAAATGCCGTCAGGCTCTCGAGCGGCGCCACGCCCGGCGTCTGCTCCGCGAATTCCTGCGCCGCGGAGAGGAACTCCTCAAGGTTCTCGAGACGCGCCTCGCTCTCGGGGTCCCCCTTGTCGTACATCTCGAGGTAGCCGGTCGCATCGAGGAGCCGGCGCAGCAGCTCGGGGAGCACCAACGTCTCCGCCTCGCGCTGGAGGGCCAGGATGAGCTCGCGGAAGCCGCGCAGCGCCTTCGCTCCGCGCGCCGGGAAATCCTCGAGGACCTGGTCCTGCTGCAGTGCGTCCCAAGGCGTGACGCCGAGCTCGGCGGCCTGCTGCCGCAGCGTCGCCAGCGTGCCGGCGCCGACGCCGCGCGGCGGCTGGTTGACGATGCGCTCGAGCGAATAGGCGTCGCGCGGATTGCGCAAGACGCGCAGGTAGGCGATGACGTCTTTGATCTCCGCGCGCTCGTAGAACCGCACGCCGCCGACGAGGCTGTAGGGGATCTCGCGGCGGAGCAGCTCCTCCTCGAGCACGCGCGTCTGTGCGTGGGTGCGCACGAGGATGGCGAGATCGCTGAGCGGTCGGCCGCTTTGGAGCTCGACCAGCGTGCGCACCACCCACGACGCCTCATCCCCTTCGTCCTGCGCCTTGTAGACGCGCACCAGCTCGCCGCGGCCGGCGTCGGTCCAGAGCCGCTTGCCGCGCCGCGAGGAGTTGTTGGCCACCACCGCGCCGGCGGCGTCGAGGATGTTCTGCGTCGAGCGGTAGTTGCGCTCGAGCTTGCGCACGGTGGCGCCCGGGAAGTGCTTCTCGAAGTTGAGGATGTTGTCGAGCTCGGCGCCGCGCCAGCGGTAGATGCCCTGATCCTCGTCGCCCACCGCGGTCAGGTTGCCGATGGGCCCGGCGAGCAGGCGCACGAGCTCCATCTGCACCGCGTTGGTGTCCTGGAACTCGTCGACGAGCAGGTAGGTCAGCCGCTCGCGCCAGCTCTCGAGGATCTTCTGGTTGCCGCCGAGGATGCGTACCGCCCAGAAGAGCATGTCGTCGAAGTCGACAGCGCCGGCCTGCGCCAGCAGGCCCTGGTAGCGCCGGTAGACCCGCGCCGCGCTGCGGCTGTAGAAGTCCTGCGCCCGCGCCTCGAAGGCCGCCGTGTCGAGCATGCGGTTCTTGGCGCTGGAGATCGTCGCCAGCATGCTGCGCGGCGGGTATTGCGTCTCCGACAGCCCCTCGAGCTCGAGGGCCTGCTTGACGAGGTTGATCTGATCGCCACCGTCGAAGATCGCGAAGTCGCGCGGCAGCCCTGCGCGGTCGGCGTAGCGGCGCAGGAGCCCGAGCGAGAAGCGGTGGAAGGTGCCGACGAAGCCGCCGAGCGAGTCGGTGCCGAGCAGGCGCTCCACCCGCTCGCGCATCTCGCCGGCCGCCTTGTTGGTGAAGGTGACCGCGGCGATCCGCGAGGCGTCGATGCCGCGCTCGCGCACCAGCCAGGCGATGCGGTAGGTGATGACCCGCGTCTTTCCGGAGCCGGCGCCGGCGATCACCAGCTGCGGACCCTCGCCATGGGTGGCGGCGGCGAGCTGCTCGGCGTTGAGCTCGCGCGCGAGGGTCTCGGTGGCAGTCGTCGAGGGCCCGGCGGTCATCGTCGCGAGGGTATCAGGGGCGGCCCGGTACGGGCCGGATCCATCGCGCGAGCGGGTGGCGTACCGGTCGCGAAGGGAATCGGCTCAGCCGCGCGTGCCGCCGTAGACGGCGTGGCCGCAGTCCGCCCAGTAGACGTCGACGGCGGTGAATCCGGCGCTGCCGAGCCAGGCGAGCTCGTCGGCGAGCGGCGCCGGCTGGTCGTAGTCGTCCGGGTAGCGGAACCAGTTCCAACGGTCGTCCTGGAAACGCCGCCAGACGGCTCCTCCCATCCCTGCCGCCGTGTCGTTCGCGCGCACCGCCGCATCCCATCCGGTCGCCGCCGCCTCCCACGCCCCGGCGCTCGCCGGTCTGTAGAGGTCGGCGATCACCAGCGCGCCGCCAGGGGCCAGTGCGTCGTGGAGCTGCCGATAGAGATCCGGCTTTGCGGCATGGTCGACGTGATGGAGCGCCAGCGAGGCGACGATCCCTCGCAGCGGTGCAACGGCCGGCAGCTCGAGCGCGTGGACGTCGCAGGGCGCGGTGGCGAAGCGCGCGCCGAACCGCTCGAGCCGCCGCTCTGCCGCCCGCCGCATCGTCGGCGACCCGTCGAGCCCGAGCGCCGTGGCCTCCGGCTGCGCCGCCAGCACCGCCTCGGCGAGGAGCCCCTCTCCGCAGCTCAGGTCGATGACCTGGCGCGCCTCGCTCGGCCGTGGAACGAGGGCGGTCACCAGCTCGATCTGTCGCTCGCGGTGCGGCACGTAGTACCGACCCACGTCGAGGAAGTGCGCCGAGTCCCGCTCCGTCCACACGCCCATGGCGCGGCGATGCTACGCGACGAGAGGCCCTTGCCCGCTTGACGCCGGGCATGGGGGCACGTAGCTTTCGCCCGCGTTTCCCACACGAGCGATGGCCGCCAGCAAGCGCAAACGCCGGCAGCGGGGAAAGCAGGACCCGCCGCCTGTTGGCGGCGGATGGGGCCCTCGCGTCCTCGTCGCCGCGGGGCTCTTCGTCTTCTGCCTCGTTGCCTACCTGATCAACGGCCGGACTCTTCCCCTCCGGCAGGGCGGCGACACCATCCCCAACCGGCTGCTGCCGTTCGCCGTCCTCGCCCACGGCACGCTGACCCTCGACCCGTTCGTCGACGACCTCGCCGCCGCCGGGATCGTCAAGCCCTGGTACACCCGCGAGGTCGGCGGCAGCACGGTCTCCCTGTATCCACCGGGTACCGGCCTCGTCGCCCTCCCGCTCTTCGTGGCCCCGTACCACTGGCTGAAAGCCACCGGGCGCGCCGACGACGCCGAGCTGTTGGCGGCGAGCGAGGGGCTCGAGAAGGTGGCAGCCGCGGTGATCGCCGCCGCTTCCGTTGTGGTCACCTACCTGGCGGCTCGCCGCCTTGCCTCACCGTCGGGTGCCATGTGGATAGGCCTCGGCCTCGGGCTCGGCACCTCGATCTGGGCGACCGCGAGCCAGATGCTCTGGCAGCACGGCGTCGTCGCCCTGGCGATCGCCGCGGGTCTCCTGCTCCTCGGGCACCCCGATCGGCCGTCGTGGACGCTCGCCGCCGCCGGCCTCGTCTTCGGCGTCGGTGCGATGACCCGCCCGAGCGCCGCGCTGATGCTCGCTGCCGCGGTCGCCTGGGTTGCGCTCCGCTCCCCGCTTCGCACCGCCGCCGTGGAGCTCGCCTGGCTGCTCTCCGGCGCAGTGCCGCCGCTGCTCGCGACCGCGCTCTACAACCAGCGCTACTTCGACAACTTCCTCGGCGCATACGGACTGATGAAGGGCGCCGTCGATCTCCGGCGCGCGCCGCTCGGGCTGGCGGGCCTGCTGGTGAGCCCCAACCGCGGCTTGCTCGTCTTCACGCCCATCGCGCTGCTCGGCATCTACGGGCTCGTGCGCTGCGCGTGGAAGCCCAGCGGCACCGGACTCGGCATCTTCGGCATCGCCGCGATCCTGCACGGGGTCCTGAGCGGCGCCTACTACCAGTGGGCCGGAGGCTGGTCGTTCGGTCCGCGTTATCTCGTCGACGTCCTGCCCATCCTCGCCCTCGGCGCCGCGCTCGTCTGGCGCTCGCTCGGCGGCGCGTGGAAGTGGGCGCTCGCCGGGGCCCTCCTCTGGTCAGTCGCCGTGCAGCTCGATGGCAGCTTCTGCTATCCGGCATCGAACTGGAACCAACGAATGCTCCGCGCGAGCAGCCTCGAGCGCGCGGCCTGGAGCTGGGACCACTTCGAGCTCTGGCAGGACTACGAGGTGTGGCGGCGCGGCGACGGCACGGCCACTCCCTGGTGAGACAGTGGCTCCCATCGGAACCCCGTCCCCGGCAAGGGGGAAGGGGGCGGGGAAGGAGTCGCAGGACTAACGCAGCTCTTCTCGGGAAGCTCCCGGGAGCCGACGAAGAGGAGCTCAGTCGCGGCGAATGCCCTGTGGACTCCGGACCCCCTTCCCCCGGCGAGGGGGAAGGGGGGCAGGGGGGTTTGGGGGTGGCAGACCAACCTAGTTCGTCGCGCAGGAGATCAGCGAGCCCGCGTTCGGGCAGATCTGCCTCATCTGCGTCGCCGAGTTGAGGCAGGGGTTCGAGGAGACGCCACCGAAGTGGTGGATGCCGATGACGCGCCCGGTGCCGGCGTCGATGATCGGCGAGCCGGAGGCGCCGCCCTCGCTGTCGCAGCTGTAGGTGAGCTGGCTGCCGGCGGCGGCGCCGCCGATGCTCTGGTTCGCCGCCGTCGCGTTGCAGCGCAGGGCGTGCGCGGAGTCCTTCCAGAAGGCGATCGTCTTGAGGTTGCCGCCGCTGTGCTGCGGGAAGTTGAGGGTGAGCCCGGCGCTCGGGTTCTTGCTGGTGGCGGTGTATTCGCCCCAGGTGGCCTCGGGGTTCCCCTGCAGGGTGAACAGCGTGTAGTCGAGGCTGTTGACCGAGTTGGTCCGCAGGAAGGTGCCGCCGGCGTAGGTCGTCGTCGTCGCGGTGGTCGTTCCGGTGCAGGTCGTGCGCTGGTAGTTGAAGCGCGCCTGGACGGTGTT
>Ga0075431_100000239_pt1 | contig 41273 bp, 40 predicted proteins | sample RhiMetdeltSRZDD5_FD_75297 | JGI IMG/M metagenome (GOLD analysis project Ga0075431, IMG submission 75297) | Populus rhizosphere microbial communities from Tennessee, USA - Rhizosphere MetaG P. deltoides SRZDD5 | ecosystem: Host-associated > Plants > Roots > Rhizosphere > Soil | place: USA... | reverse complement strand
AGGCCACCGCCCGCAGGTAGGTCAGCTGCTCGCCGGGTGGGAGCAGGATGGGCTGCTCGTAGGGCGGCTGGAAGAGCGTCGCCACCAGAGTCTCGTCGCGGTAAATCTCCAACCGCTCGACGTGCTGGCCCTCGGGCACCTCGACCTTGGCCACCAGCCGCACGCTGCTCGCGAAGTGCGACTTCGGCGCCGGCTCGGTGATGGTGACCGCGAAGCGGTGGGCGCTGGCGTTGACGACCAACTCATCGCTCGCCAGCGCGCGTCCCGAGGCGTCGGCGGCGCTGGCGCGCAGGGTCTGGCTCTTCGGCAGGTGGCCGAGATCGAGCTCGACGCTCCAGGGCGGCTTGCGCTTGGTGAGGATCGGCTGACCGTCGAGCGCGAAGGTGATCGTCGCCACCTGGTCGCCGGTGACGAGGGCGTCGAAGCGCACTTTTCCTGAGAGGATGTCCTCTCCCACCGGCCTGAGCAGCTTGACCGTAGTGTCGCCCGAGGCGAGGAGCGCGTTGGCCTCGGCGAGCAGCTTGACCGTCGCCGGGTCGGCGGGCACCGGCGGCGTCACCGCACCCTCGACCGCCGGCACCGCGATGCCCTGGTCGGCGCGGAAGAAGCGCCTGCCGTCGAGGTCCTCGACCTTGAGCACGAGCCGGTAGGCGCCGGGCCGCAGCTCCCTCTCGACGACCAGCGGCAGCGTGTCGCCCACCACGTCCGCCGCCGGGAAGTCGAAGCGGTAGCGGAAGCGGTCGAAGAGCTCCCCCTCGCGCAGCACCTCGCCGGTGACGAGCAGGTTGTACGAGCGCGCGCCTCCGAGGTCGGCGAGGGCCAGATCGGCCGTGGCCACGAGGATCGTCCCCTGCACCACCGTGCGGCTCTGGCGCCGGCCGGGGAAGGCGAGGTCGACGGTGGCGGGGAAGGTGTCGGCACCGGGCTCGAGGTCCGTCGAATACGAGGCGAAGCTCTGCAGCCACTCGGCGCCCCGCGGCGACTCGAGCGGCGACTCGGCCTTGAGCATCATCAGCGGATACTCGAACGGCTCTTTGTCGGTGATCCAGCGCATCGCCGCGAACAGGGTCAGGGCAGCCTCGCCACATTGCTCGCGCACCGCCGCGAGGGTCGCGTCCAGGCCGCTCTCCTGCACCACCACCGAGCCCGGGAACAGCATCATCTCGAGCCCGTCCTGGGGCTCCCAGCGTCGGAAGTCGCCGACGCCGCCCCGCCGGTAGAAGATCACCCAGAGCTCTTTGCCGAGTCGCTCGTTGCGGGTGTAGGCCCACACCTCGGTGTGGACGATCAGGCCGTGGCAACGCGCGCCCGGACCGCTGCGGATGTCGCGCTGGCCGAGCTCCACGCGCAGGTCGGGTGCGCCGTTCAAGAGCTGGAAGCGCGAGCGGGCGTCGCGCAGACCGCCGAAGAGCGCCGTGACCGCCTGGACCCGCCCGCCCCACGTGTCGCGCAGCTCGTTGCGCGGCGTGTCGGGGTAGGGGTCGCGGCCGCGCCAGAAGGCGACGATGAAGGCGTCTCGTTGGTAGTCCTCGGAGAGCGCGAGAAACGACGCCCGTTCCTCCGGCGTCATCAAGAGCTCCGCCTCCTCGAGGAATTGACGATGCGCTGGCGGCAGACGGGCGAGGACCGCGTCTTCGGCGGCCCGCGGCGCGCCCCGGGCGGATGCCAGCGCCGGCGCCGCCGGGGCGCCGAGGGCCAGGACCACGAGCGCGCAGCAGAGCGCGGGCAGCCGTCGCCGCGGGTTCGCGGCTCGTATCCCTGGTGGCGTCCTGCGGCGCATTCCTGAGTGAGACGCGCCGCCGAGGCGGAATCCTTCGCGCGCGCAGTGCACCGAGGTGGCGTTCCTTAGTGCATCCCTAGCCGGCGAGCCGCCGGGAGCGCCGCTGGCGGCGGGCGTCCTCCTCGCGTTCGCCCTCGGGCAGCTCGAGCTCGTCGGCTCCCGCGTCGCGCGCGTCGACGGCGGGGCCGACCACCACCACGAGCTCGCCGCGCACGCTCTCTCCCTCGAAGGCCGCCGCGAGCTCGCCGAGGGTGCCGCGGCGCACCTCCTCGTGCAGCTTGGTGAGCTCTCGCGCCACGACGGCCGGGCGCTCGCCGAAGGTGGCGGCGGCGTCGCCGAGGCTCGCCGCGACCCGGTACGGCGACTCGTAGAAGACGATGGTGTGCCCGAGCGCGGCGAGCCGTGTGAAGAAGGTGCGGCGCTTGCCCGGCCGCGGCGGGGAGAAGCCGGCGAAGGTGAACGGCAGCGGCGGCAGCGCCGAGACGACGAGGGCGGCGAGGACGGCCGACGGCCCCGGGATCGCCTCCACCTTGGCACCTTGCGCCACCGCCTCGCGCACGAGCAGGAACCCCGGATCGGAGACCAGCGGCGTGCCGGCGTCGGAGACCAGCGCCACCGTCTGGCCGCCGGCGAGCGCGGAGAGGAGCGACGGCAGGCGTTGCCGCTCGTTGTGCTCGTGGTAGGAGACGAGCCGCGTCTTGATGCCGAGCCGCGAGAGGAGGAGGCCAGTGTGCCGGGTGTCCTCGCAGGCAATGAGGTCGGCGCCGGCGAGCGCCTCGCGGGCCCGTGGCGAGAGGTCGGCGAGGTTGCCGATCGGCGTCGAGACGACCTGGAGGTGGCCCGACGCAACCGAGGCGCCGGTGCCCGGCCGGCGGGGGTGGTTCACGGACGCACCCTACAACGATGGCCGTCGGATGGTGCGCACGGCGCACCCTACGCCGGAGCCCGGACCTCCGGATGGTGCGCGGTGCGCACCCTACCCCGGAGCTCGGCTGTGAGCGCCCGAGGGCTTGCGCCGTAGGGTGCGCCGTGCGCACCATCCGGCTCTGCAGCCTCTACGGCTTCTCGCCCACCTTCGGCGGCAGCTCGCGCTGGGGGCGGTCGAAGGAGTCCTCGACGTCGGCGCGCCGGCGCAGCTCGGTGGTCCACCGCACGAGCTCCTCGTTGAGACGCTGCTGGCGCAGCACCTCGCGGATCTGCTCGCGGACGTCGTCGAGGGGTGTCACCGGCTTGCCGCCCGCCTGGAGCTGCGGAACGAGGGTGCGCTGGTAGTAGGCCTCGATCTCCTCGAGCCCGACGAAGACGCGGGCGCCGAGGAGCTCGTCGACGTAGACCAGCACCTGGAGCTGCTGCGCCACGAGCTGCTCGAGACCCTCGATCTGCATGCCGAGCTCCTGCAGCCGGCGGCGGAAGGCCTCCTCGGAGGGGAAGCGGGCGCGGATCGCCTCCACCTGCTTGCCGATCAGCTCGACGGGCACCTGCTCGAAGCCGTAGCGCTCCACCTCGTGGATGCGCAGGCGCTCCTCGACGAGGCGGTCGAGCACGGCGCGCCGCTGCTCGCGTTCGCTCTCTCCCGCGGCGCGCGCGACGCCGCTGAGCACGAGGGCCCGGTCGATGTCGGAGTCGAGGATCGGATCGCCGTCGACGACGGCGACGATGCGGTCGCGGAGTGTGGCCCCGGTCGTCGTGGGCGCCGCAGCCGAGGCCGCCGACGGCCGCACGACGGCGAGGGCGGCGACCATGGCGAGCGCAAGGACCGGAAGGCGCGCGAGCACGGCGCGGGATCGTAGCACCGGCGCCGCCGCTGGGTTACCGCCGGGGGTCTACCGCAGCGGCGGCAGGTCGTTGTACGCCATCTGCGCCCCCAGCATGCGCGCCACGGTGTGGCGCACGTCGGGGGCGCCGATCTTCACCAGCGCCTCGGCGGGGTCGGTCGTCACGCACCAGGATTCCCAGAGGCGCGCCTGCGGCGCTCCGGCGAGGTGCGCCGCGAGAGGGAGCACCGTGCGGCCCGGGAAGGCGGCCCGGAGTTGCTGCAGCCGCGCCGCGCCGACGGCGATCGCCGTCTCCGGCTCGTAGAGGTCGTCGGGGCGCACTGCGGGCAGGCCGGCCTGCGGCGCCGCGCGGTCGGCGCTCGCCGGGTCGAGCAGCAGGAGGCCGCGGCCGCCCCAAGGAGTCACCGCGGCGAGGTCGAAGCCGCTCCCCTCGCGCATCACCGCCCACAGCAGCGCCGGCTCGATGCCCTGGCGCCGTGCCGCCGCCTGCACGCGCTGGGGCCACGGACGCGGGAAGAGCACCTCGCGCAGCGGCAGGGGGAGCAGCTGGGGTGGCGTGGCCGCGAGCGCCGGTGCCGCCGCCTGCTGAGCGATCGCGAGCGCCGTCTCGGGCTCGCCCGCGAGCAGCAGCCGCTGCGCGGCGGTGAAGGCGAGCGGCGGCTCCCGCAGCGGGAAGTGCCGGAGGATGGTGTCGAGGCTCACCTCGCCCCAGCCGCCGAGGGCGAGCACGCGCTCTTCGCCTTCGAGCAGCGACTCTCGCCAGAGGGGCCAGTCGCGCGGGTCGACGGCGGCGAGGCGGAGGAAGGGGGCGAGCCGGCGGTCGCGAGCCCACTGCTGGTATAGGTGGAGCCGGAGCGGCTCGCGGCGCGGGTCGTCGGCGGAGAGCAGCAGCCACGCCGCGAGCCGGTCCTCGGTGCGCGGCGACCGCTGCCAGCGCTCGACGGCGGCGCGGACCGCCCCCACCATCTCCGGGCCGGCCAGCCGCAGGCGCGCTTCGCGGGTGAGCGGATGGTACGGGCGCTCGCGAAGCAACCGCAGGTACTGCGCGAGGGCGGCCTCCGGCGCCCCTTGCGCCTCGTCGGCGCGGCCGATCCAGTAAGTGATGTCGGCCTCGGCGCGGCCGCGGAGCTGGACTGCCTGCTGCAGGAGGCTCGGCGCGCTGCCGACGTCTCCCGAGGCAAGTTGCGAGACGGCGAGGAACATCGCCGCCTCGGCGGCGGGCTCGCTCCACTCGCGGCGCGAACGGAGGATGTCGTAGCTGCGCTGCGCCTCCGCACGCCGACCGAGGAGCCATTGCAGGCGGCAGGCGGCGAGGAGCGCGGCGCCGGTGGGCTCGGTGCCGGCGGCGAGGTTGGCGGCGCGGATGTAGGCCTGGAGCGCGCCGACGCGGTCGGTGGCGAGCTCGCGCGCCCAGCCCTCCTGGTAGTTGGCGCGGGCCCGCGCGTCGGCGCGGCCCACACGCTGCGCGAGACGCGCGAAGGTGCCGATGGCGCTGCGGTAGGCATCCCGTCCGACCTGGGCCATCGCCAGGAGCTCGAATGCCTCCACGTGCCGCTGCTCGCGGAGCTGCGCCGGCAGCGACGAGACGAGCGGGCCGAGGAAGGCGCTCGCGAGCTCGGGCTGGCGCATCCGCTGCAAGACGCGGCCGAGCGAGAGGGCGACCTCTGGCGAGACGTCCTGGGTGGCGATCGTCGAGAGGCGGATGGCGGCGTCCCAGGCGACCTCGTCGGTGGCGTCGTCGGCGAGCAGCTTGGCGAGCTCGGCGACGCGCTGGCCGCGGTCGCCGACTGGTGCGCAGTCGGCGCGCGCCACGGCCAGGGAGCGGCGGTCGGCGGCCTCGAGCGCCTGCCAGTCGAGACCGGCGAGCAGGCGGCAGTCCCCTCCCGAGCGGAGCGCGCGGTGGAGCAGCGCCGCAGCCTGGTGGCGCAGCGCCGGCGGCCACTGCCGGTCCACGAGCGGCGCCAGGAGGCCGGCCACCATCTCGGGGTGCTTGGCGCCCTGGAGGCGCGCGAGGCGGAGGCGGCAGTAGGGGGCGAGCAGGGGTGCGCGCTGCATCGCGAGGGCGAAGGCACGGGAGGCCTCGGCACGCTGCCCGAGCGACTCGAAGAGGTGCCCCCGGAGGTAGTCGATGCCGAGCTCGCCGGCGCCGGGAAGCGCCGCCAGCCGCTCGGCCACCGCGAGCGCCTCGGCCGGCGAGCCTGCCCGGTGCACGTCGGCCAGCTGCACCTGAATCGTCTCGCCCTGGATCGTCCCGCTGGCAGGGGGATCCGAGGGGCGCCGGCCCTGGTTCGTCTGCGCGCGCCCCCCGCCGGGAAGCGCCATGGCGAGCGCGAGCACCGTCGTGACGGCGGAAACGCGGGAACAGGCGGTGCCCTGGAGGGCGGCCCGACGGCGGTGCGGGACGAGTCGGCGGTTCAAGGGTGGTGATCGAGGTGCCGGCAGCGCACCGGGCGCCGCCTGTCAGGGCGAAGGTGGCCCGGGCATCCGCTCGACGCGTGCCCCGAGCGCTTGCAGCTTGTGCTCCATCCCTTCGTAGCCGCGATCGAGGTGGTAGATGCGGTCGACCATCGTCTCGCCGGTGGCGGCGACGCCGGCCACCACCAGGCAGGCCGAGGCGCGCAGGTCGGTCGCCATCACGTTGGCGCCGGAGAGCGGCCGCGGTCCCTGCACGATGGCGTCGCGGCCCTCGATGCGGATGTCAGCCCCCATGCGCAACAGCTCGGCGACGTGCTGGAAGCGGTTCTCGAAGATGGTCTCGCTGACGCGCGCGGTCCCCTCGGCCTGGGTCATGAGCGCGAGGTACTGCGCCTGCAGGTCGGTCGGGAAGCCGGGGTGAGGAGCGGTCGCCACGTCGAGGGCGCGCAGGTGGCCGTTGCGGCGCACGCGGATGCCGTCCTCGCCGGTCGACACCTCGCACCCCACGGCGGCCAGGACGTCGAGCAGCGGGCCGAGGTCCGCCGGATCGGCACCGGTCAAGGTGACGTCCCCCCCGGTCATAGCGGCACCGACGAGGTAGGTGCCACCCTCGATGCGGTCCCCGATGATCTCGTGCTCGGCGCCGCCCAGCCACTCGACGCCCTCGATGCGGATGACCTCCTCGCCGGCGCCCTCGATCCTGGCGCCCATGGCGTTGAGCAACCGCGCGAGGTCGACCACCTCCGGCTCACGGGCGCAGTTCGACAGCACCGTCTCGCCCTCGGCCAACGATGCCGCCATGAGCAGGTTCTCGGTGCCGGTGACGGTGGGCATGTCGAAGCGGAAGCGGGCGCCGGAGAGCCGCTTGGTCTCGGCGAGCACGTACCCGTGCTCGAGCTTGATCTGCGCGCCGAGGGCGTCGAGCCCCTTCAGGTGCTGGTCGATCGGCCGCACGCCGATGGCACAGCCGCCCGGCAGGGAGACCCGGGCCCGCCCGCGCCGACCCATCAGCGCGCCGAGCACCAGCACCGAGGCGCGCATGGTCTTCACCATGTCGTACATCGCCTCGAAGGCACCCGTCTCGTGGTTGGGGATGAGCCGCACCGCGCCGTCGCGGTCGTGGCTCTCGACGCCGAGGTAGGTGAGCAGCCGCCGCATGGTGGCGATGTCGCGCACCTTCGGCACCCGCCGCAGCACCACCGGCTCGTCGGCGAGCAGCGTGGCGGCGAGGGCGGGGAGGGCGGCGTTCTTGGCGCCGCTGGCGGCGACGGTGCCGACGAGACGGTTGGGTCCGGTGATGCGAAAGCGATCCATGCGACTCGCTAGTTTGGCCGATGCACCTTGGGTTCACAAGGCAATCGTCCGGATGCTTCACGAGGCAATCGCCCGGGGTGCGCGGATGGTGAGAGCAGGAAGCGTGCCGCGGATTCCGATGTAGGGACGGGCCTTGCGCCCACCCGTCCCGGTGCGGCTACCGCCGCAGCTCGACGACCCGCTCGATGCCGGCGAGGTCGTGGTGGACGGCGGCGAGATGCCAGCCGCGGCCCGCCGCCAGCGCGGCGAGCGGCTGGCGCTGGCCGAGACCGATCTCGAGGAGCAGTGGAGTGCCGGCGCGTACCGGAACCAGTGAGTCGAGCAGTGACTCGTAGGCGTCGAGCCCTCCGGAGCCCGCCCAGAGCGCGGCTCCGGGCTCCCAGCGGGCGACCTCGGGCGCCACCTCGCCGCTCGTCGGGTCGAGGTACGGCGGATTCGAGACCACGAGGTCGAACCTCTCGGCACGCAGCGCGTTCGACCATGCGGCCCCCACCAGCCCGATCGGCGCACCGAGGGCGGCGGCATTCCGGCTGGCGACGGCCAGCGCCGACGGCGAGCGGTCGGTCGCTACCACGCGGCTGCCCGGTAGCTCGAGCGCGAGCGTCACCGCGATGCACCCCGAGCCGGTGCCGAGGTCGAGGATGCGCGGCCGCGGCGGCAGGGCGTCGGCGAGGGCGAGCGCCGCCTCGACGAGGTGCTCCGTCTCCGGCCTCGGTACGAGCACGCGCGCGTCGACGGCGAAAAGCCGCCCGAAGAACTCGCGGCGCCCGAGCAGGTAGGCGACGGGCTCGCCCGCGAGGCGGCGGACGACGAGCGATTCGAAGCGCGCCACGATGTCGTCGCCCACGTATTCGGCGTCGTGCGCGAGCAGCGACGCCTCGCCGAGCGCGAGCACGTGCCCGAGCAGCAGGTGCGCCTCGCGGCCGCTCGCGAAGGGGGCGGCGGCGAGCCGCTTCCGCGCCGCGGCGAGCAGCTCGCGGATCGTCGGCGGAGCCGCCGGGTGAGTCAATGCGGTTCCGAGCCGAGGCGCCAGCCGCTCAGGCCCGGGCCGTCTCGGCGCCCAGCTGTTCCGCCTGGAAGTGCTGCTCGACCGGCAAGAGCAGCGGGTCGAGCCGCCCCTGCATGACGGCGTCGAGCTGGTGCACCGACAGGCCGATGCGGTGGTCGGTCACGCGGTTCTGCGGGAAGTTGTAGGTGCGGATCTTCTCCGAGCGGTCGCCGCTTCCCACCATCCGGCGGCGCTCCTCGGCCTCGGCGGCGTGTTGCTTCGCCTGCTCCATCTCGAGCAGTCGCGACTTGAGCACGCGCAGCGCCTTCGCCTTGTTCTTGATCTGGCTGCGCTCGTCCTGGCAGGAGACGACGAGGCCGGTCGGCAGGTGCGTGAGCCGGACGGCGGAGTAGGTGGTGTTGACGCCCTGGCCGCCGGGACCGCTGGCGCAGAAGCGGTCGACGCGGAGGTCCTTCTCCTCGACCTTGACCTCGACGTCGTCGGCCTCGGCGAGCACCGCCACGGTCACGGCCGAGGTGTGGATGCGCCCCTGGGCCTCGGTCGACGGCACGCGCTGCACGCGGTGCACGCCGCCCTCGTGTTTGAGCCGGCGCCAGGCCCCGCGGCCCTCGATGATCGCCGACACCTCCTTGACGCCGCCGACGCCCGACTCCGAGATGTCGATCACCTCGACCTTCCAGCCCTGCGTCTCGGCATAGCGGCTGTACATGCGGAAGAGCTCGGAGGCGAACAGCGAGGCCTCGTCGCCGCCGGTGCCGGCGCGGATTTCGAGCACGACGTTGCGCCCGTCGTGGGGATCCTTGGGAGCGATCTCCCGCTTGAGATCGGCGAGCAGCGCTTCGCGTCGCGCATCCAGCGCGCCGCGCTCCTCCTCGGCGAGGCCGGCCAGCTCGTCCCCCTTGGGCAGCGATTCGATCAGCTGGCGATTCTCGTCGCGCTGGCGGTCGACGGAGCGGAGCTCGCGGAAGAGGCGAACCACGGGCTCGAGGTCGGCGAGTGCCTTGGAGACCTCGCGCACCTGTCCAGGCTGCGCCAGCACCGCCGGGTCGGCGAGGCGGGCGGTCAGCTCGTCGTGCGTCTTCTCGAGCTCTGCGAGTTTCTCGATCATGGGGCTCGGGGCTCCGGCGTAGGGTGCGCCGTGCGCACCGTCTTCGTCTCCGCTGTCGTCGTCTTCAAGAAAAGCCCTCTTCATCAAAAAAACAAGGGCCGCTCCCATGGGAGCGGCCCTCGAGACGTTGCGCGAGCAGGGCTAAGCCTGTTTCGACTGCGACGCGGCGTAGCGCTTGTTGAAGCGCTCGACGCGGCCGGCGGTGTCGATCAGCTTCTGCTTGCCCGTGAAATACGGGTGGCAGTCGCTGCAGAGCTCGAGGCGAAGCTCGTCGCTGGTCGAGTGCACCTGGAAGGTGTTGCCGCAGGCGCACACGGCGGTGACCAGATGGAGCTGGGGGTGGATGTCGGGCTTCACGGTTCGTCCTCTCTTTCCCGGGGACTGGCTGGTCCGCCTGGCTGGCTTTCCGCCTTACCCGGATTGGGGGCCCTCGAGGGGCCGCCAAGGATAGCCGCAACCAGGGCGCTTGGCAACCGGGTCCGGTGCTGGGCTGCTCGACCCGATCGGAATGGCAACCTGATGGCCTGCCACGGTTTCAACACTGATGGACGGATGCGAATTCCGCCCCTCCGCGGGCCCGCCCTCCGGCCTTACCATTGCCGCCGTGACGGACACCCAGCCGCTCTTCGTCTTCGACGGCCACACCGACGCTCCGACGCGGTTGTGGGAGGCCCCTGCCGACCTGCGCGAGGTGTGCCCCGACCGCCACGTCGACCTGCCCCGCCTGCGCCGGGGTGGCGTCTCCGGGCTCGTCTTCGCCTTCTTCGTCCCGGCCCACTTCTCCCCGGAGGACGGGCTCGCGCACGCCGAGGCGTTGCACCGCCTGACCGTCGAGCAGATGCGGCCGGGGGAGCTCGAGCTCGTCACCAGCCCGGAGGAGGTCGCGGCGGCCGTCGCGCGCGGCGGCGTCGCCGTCGTCTTCGGGCTCGAGAACGGCCGCCCGCTCTCCGTGCCCGGGGCGCTCGAGCGGTTGCTCGCCATGGGGGTGCGCCTCGTCACGCTCACCCACTTCGGCTCGCACGAGTGGTGCGACGCCGCCGGCGACGACGAGATCCACGGCGGCCTCACCAGCGAGGGCGAGGAGATCGTGCGCCGGCTCAACCGCGCCGGCGTCATCGTCGACGTCTCGCACGTCTCCGACCGCGCCGTCGAGCACGTGCTCGCGGTGTCGGAGGCGCCGGTGATCGCCAGCCACAGCTCCGCGCGCGCCCTCTGCGACCACCCGCGCAACGTGACCGACGACCTGGCGCGCGCCATCGCGCGGCGCGGCGGCGTCGTCATGGCCAACGCGTTCCCGGTCTTCCTCGACCCGCAGGCGGATCGCGCCAATCGCGAGCGGATGGCCCACCTGCGCGAGCCGATGCAGGCGCTCCAGGAGGCCTATGCCGCTCGCCCGCGCGACCTGGCGGTGGCGCGTGCGCAGCTCCTCGCCCCCTACCTGCAGCCGCCGGTGCCGCTCTCCACCTTCGTCGACCACGTCATGCACCTGGTCGGCGTGGTGGGCCCGGAAGGGGTGGGCATCGGCACCGACTTCGACGGCATCCCCGAGACCCCGATCGGCTTCGAGGACGTCTCGCGCTTTTCCGACCTGGTGGCGGCGCTGCGCGGGCGCGGCCTCGACGAGGCCGCGCTGCGTCAGGTCATGGGCGAGAGCTTCCGGCGCGTCTGGCTGCAGGTCGCGGCGCGGCGCTGATCCACGTCCTGAGGCCGGCATCGAGCTCGCCGAGGCCGACGCCGAGGCTTTCCCGCGCCAGCTCGTCGGCCTGGGTTGCCGGACCGGGCGAGACGCCGCGGCCGAGCGGGCCGAAAGCGAGGCGCTCGGTGATCGCGCGATCGGGCGGCAGCTGCGCGAAGGCGTGGTAGAGCCGCGAGAAGGCGTCCATGCCGAAGCGGTTGACGATGTATTCGACAGCCAGCCCCGAGTATTCGTAGAGCGCCGCCGCGGTGCGGCCGTGCTCGACGAGAGAGCGACTGCTCGAGAGCGTCGGGAGCGGCTCGAGCGCCGCGAGGTGCGGCGCGAGGCGGCCGGCGGTGTCGGGGGCGAGGCCGCCCGAGAAGTAGACGGCCGCCCCTTCGACCAGCCAGATCGGCGTCGTCGGACGGGTGAGCTTGATCAGCGCCAGGTGCACGAGCTCGTGCCGCACCGTCTCGCGGCGCGCCTCGCGCGTGAAGACCCAGTCGCGCCCCTCCTCGAAGAGCTCGCCGTTGAGGTAGAAGGCGACGTTGTCGACACGCACGCCGTTCGCCTCCGCGGTGTAGCGGCCTGCCGCGGCACCGATCGCCGAGCCGCCGAGGATGGAAGCGAACTGCTCCTCGGGCAGCACGTGCACGGCGTAGCGGCGGGCGAGCGGCAGGCGCAAAGCCTGCAGGCGCGCGTAGGCGGCCTCGGCCTCGTGCGAGACCTCGAGGAGCTGTGCCGTCGTGCCGCTGCGGGTGTAGACCACGAAGTGGTCGCTCGGTAGCCGCGTCACCCCCGGCTCGCTCCAGAACGGCATCTGCTCGCCGGGCGCCGCGGCGACCGACTGCACCACCCAGCCGCCGCCGAAGCGAGCGAAGCGGTAGACGAGCAGGTGCACGAACGGGTCGTCGTCCGGGATGTCGGCGAGCCAGTAGGAGAGCTCGACCGCGGCGTCGACGACGCCCGCGGCGTTGGGCTTGCCGCGCAGCGCGACGAGGCGGAGCCCCACGGCGCCGACGTCGGCGGCTCGCAGGCGGGCCTCGACGTCCGCCGCGCCGGCGCGAAGCTCCGGCGCCAGCGTGGTGGCGTAGCGGCGGTGGTCGCGCTCGCGCAGCGCCGCCGCCTGCGCGACGAGCACCTCGTCGAGCTCCCGCGGCAGACCGTCGGCGGCGGCGAGCGCGCTCCTGCCGTCCAGACCGTTGCCCCCGGGGGAGGGGAGCGTGCGGGCGTCGAAGGCGAGCGGCGGGAAGCCTTCGAGGCTCAGCTCGTGCCAGCCGCTGCTCGCCGGGACCATGAAGACGACCTGTCCGACGTGGCGGCTCGCCGGTGGCATGCCGCGCTCGGTGGTCATCGCCTCCATCGACTCGGTGACGTCGAGCGGCGCGCTCGTCCTGCCGTCGGGCGTCGTCAGGCGGAAGGCGCGGGCGGTGAGCCCGGGGGCGCGCATCGTGGCCGCGGCGGTGTTCTCCAGGCTCACGTCGAGCATCAGCCTGCCGCCGGCCCAGGCGCCGCCGTCGAGGCGCAAGGTGAGGCCGCGCAGCTCCGGGCGTAGAGCCTCGGCCCGCAGGCGAGGAGTGCGCCGCGTCGAGGCGGCAGTGGTCGCCGAGGGCGCCGAGGTCGTCGCGACAGTCTCGGGCGCGGCGGGTTCGTCGATGCCGTGGCCGCCGCAGGAGGCGATGAGCTCCGCGGCGTAGACGATCGTCGTCAGACGAACCGCGGCCGACAATCTCGGGCGAAGCTTCGTCACGGTCGTGTGAGTCTCGCTGCGGAGCCTATCCCCGAAGCCGCGCACCCTCATCGGAGGCCAGGCGCCATGGGAGGCGAGGCGCTACAGTAGTTCGCGAGGAGGACCACCCGATGCGCGAGCCGGCACGCTGGCTCATGGCAGCGCTGCTGCCCGCTCTCGCCTTTGCCCGCGGCGGCGCGCTGGCCGCGCCCGCCGAACCTTCTGCGTCACGCGGCTCGCTGCGAGTCGTCGCCCTCCTCACTGGCTCGCCCCTCGTCACCCGTTCAACAGAGCGCGACGGCCTCTCCCGCCAGCAGGAGGGGGAGGTCGTGCGGGCGATCGCCGCGCGCGGGGGGAGCCGAAGCGCCGCGGCAGCCAAGGACGGCGAGCTCGCCCCCTTCCCCTTCTTCCCACAGGCGGGCGTCTTCGGCCGCGACCTCTTCCTCAACAACTTCACCGACCAGGACGCGGCACCTTCCGCCGTGCGCGACTGGGACTGCTCGCAGTACACCTACGACGGGCACCAGGGCCACGATTCGCTCATCCGCAGCTTCCGCGAGCAGGACATCGGCGTTCCGGTCTTCGCCGTCCTCCCCGGCGTCGTCGTCGACACCCACGACGGCGAGCCCGACCACAACGTCGCGTGGTCGCCGGCGAACCGCGCCAACCTCGTGGTGCTCGACCACGGCGGCGGCCTCACCACGTGGTACTTGCACTTGAAGACCGGCAGCGTCGCGGTGGCGCCCGGCGACCAGGTGTCGGCGGGGACCCAGCTCGGCCTCACCGGCAGCAGCGGCATCAGCGACTGGCCGCACCTGCACTTCGAGACGCGGCGCGACAACCGCTGGGTCGAGCCTTCGTCGGGACCGTGCCGCGACGGCGAGACGATGTGGGCGGCGCAGCCTCCCGTCGACCGCGACTTCCACCTTGCCGACCTCTACTTGAGCCGCGGCGCGCTCGACATCCCCGACTACGAGTCCTTCCTGCTCGACGAGTCGCCGCGGGCGGGGAGCTTCCTCCGGGGCGTGCAGACGGTGGGCCTGCGCGCGGACCTGCGCAACCTCCCCGGGGGGGCCGTGCTCAGGGTGCAACTGGTCGATCCCAAGCGCCGGGTGGTCGTCGACGAGGAGTCGACGTTGAGCCGCCAGGACGAGCATCTGGCGCTCGCCGCGTTCGAGCTCGAGGTCGACCTCGCCACCGTGGGGAACTGGCGCCTCGTCGTCGACCTCGACGGCGCGCGGATCGTCGATGCCCCCTTCAGGGTGGTGGCCAGCGGTGGTCAGCTCGGCAACCGGAAGCCCAACCGGGTGACGTCACGGCTGGCGCCGGCGAAGCCTGTCGCCGGGCAGGTGATGGCGTGCACGGTCGAGGCCTCGGCGGTCACCGAGGATCCCGACTTCGACGTCGTCGCCTATCGCTACGAGTGGCGCGTGGGCAGCCGCCTCGTGCGCTCCGTCACCAGCGCGGCGCTCTCCGACCTCCTGCCCGCCGACACGGCGCGGCCGGGCGACCGCGTGACGTGCAAGGTGACGCCGGCGGACGCCAAGGTCGCCGGCATCGCCTCTCAGTCGGTCGCGGTGGTGGAACCGTAGTGGTTCGCCCGATGCGCCGCCACGCGGGCGCGCCAGCGCTCGCGCTGGCATGGCGTGCGCTGGCGCCCGCGCTGCTCACGACCGTGCTCTCCGGTTGCTCGCTGCACCGCATCGTCGCCTGCCACGATGGCGAGTCGCGGGCAGTGATGGACTCCCTCTACTTCGGCACCCTGCGCGAGAACGGCCAGGTGAGCGTCGAGGAGTGGCAGGACTTCCTCGGCGAGGTGATCACGCCGCGGTTCCCCGACGGCCTCACCTCCTGGGCCGCGGCCGGGCAGTGGCGCGACGGCGAGGGCGCAGTGCAGAAGGAGAGCGCCTACGTGCTGCACGTCGTGCACGCCGACAGCCCGAAGCACGACAAGGCCGTGCGGGAGGTGATCGGCCTCTACAAGGAGCGCTTCGACCAGCGCGCGGTGCTCCGCGTGCGGTCGCCCGCCTGCATCAGCTTCTGAGCCGGGCTATGGGACGTAGGGTCCGCCGACCTCGCCCCAGCCCCACGACGGCATCGCGGCGTTCTCGTTCACCTGGGCGCCCTCTTGCGAGTTCAGCACCGCCATGCGCGTGCCCCACTCGAGGTAGGCGACGAACGCCGACCGGAACTCGGGGTCCGCCGGCAACCCGACCGCGTCCGCGCATTCGAGGAGCAGCCCCATCCATCGCTGGCGTTGCGGCTCGCCGAGCGCTCGCCCCAGGTGGCGGCGGATCATGTGGGGGTGGCCGCCGAGCTCGGCGCTGTAGACCTTGGGCCCTCCGAGCACCTCGGCGATGAAGGCGGCCACGTGGAGAGCGTGCTCGCGCGGCATCTGCGCGAAGACGGGTGCCAGGATCGGGTCGGAAGGCACGCGCCCGTAGAAAATCGCGAGGAGCTCGTCGATGGCGGGCTGGCCGCCCATCCATTCGAAGAGCGTGGGGACGCGCGGCTGCCCGCTCATGTGGACTTCGCGGATTCCGGGGTCAGCCGCTTCAGCCGTTGCTGGAACGGATGCGGATGCCGCCGCCGCTCGAGCGCACGCGCAGGGGCGCGCCGCCGCCGTTGAGGTCGCCGCGCAGCGAGGTGCGCGACGCCTTCCCCTCGCGCCGCACGGGCAGGTCGCAGCTCACCGAGCCGCCGGACGAGGAGGCGTCGATCGACAGCCGGGCGCTCGGGTCGACGTTCACCGAGACACCGCCGCCCGAGGACGAGAGGTTCCCACCCGCCGAGTTGTCGGCGCGCAGCACGGCGCTCACCGGGCCGCCCGAGCTCTCCGCCGTCACCCGGCCGCCGACGCCCTCGATGTCGACGCCGCCGCCGCTCGAGGACGCGTCGACGTCGCCTGCGACGTCGATGACGTCGACCCCGCCGCCGCTGGACTCGGCGACGACGTTGCCCGTGACCTTCTCGACGTCGACACCGCCGCCGGAGCTGCCGACGTCGACGTTCCCCTGGATGCGCCGCACCTCGACGCCGCCGCCGCTCGAGGAGGCGTCGACGTTGCCGATGAGGTCGAAGGCGCGCACTGCCCCACCCGACGAGCGCAGCCGCGCGTTGCCGGAAAGGCCGCTGACGCGAATGCCGCCGCCCGAGCTCTTCACGTCGGCGTGGGTCGATCTCGGGACGGTGATCTCGAAGTGGAGCGAGGGCGTGCGCCCCCAGTCGAACCAGTGCGAGAAGCCGGGCCGGCGCTTGTTGATCACCCGCGCGCGGTTGCCCTCCGAGGAGAGCTCGAGCGTGTAGCGCTCGTCGATCTTCGACTTGTCGCTCTCGGAGGTGATGACGACGAGGGCGCCGTCCCCGCTGCCGGGGGTTACGGTGACGCTGCCGCCGGCGGTCTCGACGAGGAGCTCGCCACCGGGGGAGAGGGCGAGCCGCTTCTCGAGGCGGAAGTCCGCCGCCGCCGGAGCAGCCAGCAGAAGGAGGCCCCCGGCGAGGCCAAGGGCAAGCGGCGCAAGGCGAAGCGAGCGAAGTGAGGGTACGGAGGTCGAGTTCTCGGGGCGCATTTCGGGGCCTCCCAGGTCGGGTCTTCACTGGATAGAACGAAGACCCGACCCGGAAGGTTTCACGAGCCCGGCGAAGCGGGTGGCGGCGGAGGCCGCGGGAGCCCTACTTCGCCGCCACCGCGACGCCGGCGGCCGGCACCCTGCCGAGGTCCACCATCGCCTGGTCGGTCATCACCACGAACGGGCGGGGGTCGATCCGCACGTCGCCGCGGCCGTCGTGGGTGACCACTTGCACCGTCCCCATGCCGTAGCCCATCGGACCGCGGCTGTAGTAGTGGACGTTGATCCGGTAGGGCGCGGCGGCCTTGGCCGGCGCCGGCACGGCGAAACACTCGGGGCCGTAGCCGGTGGTGACGTCGGCGAAGAGCAGCCCGCCCGTCGGCAGCGTGGGGGCCTGGTAGTAGGCGTGGTTGCCCTGGCGGTCGTAGACGTGCAGGTCGACGTCGTTGGCGTCGGTCTCCCAGCTCAGCACGAAGCGGATGGAAGGCTCGCGGTCGAGACGGGCGCCCCGCACCCGCAGCCGCTCGGTGACCTCGCCGCGACGCGCGGGCTCGGCCGCGAGCCAGGCGCTGGCGAGGATGCCGAGGTCCTCCTGCAGCACACGCTCGACGCCGGCGAAGCGGCCCGAGGGGTACCGCTGCGTGAGACCCGCCTCGAGGGCGCCGAAGGCCTCGGCGTGGCGGCCGGCGCGGGCGAGCGCCCAGGCGAGGAGCCGGTGGCTCGAAGGGTGGTCGGGGCGCTGGGCCACGGCCTTGGCGTAGGTGTCGATGGCGAGGGCCAGTGCCGCCTCGGTACCGCAGCGCTCGAGGCGCTCGCCGGCGAGGCGGCGCAGGTCGGCACGGCTGGGAAAGAGGTCGATGAGCGAGCCGTAAGCCCGTGCGGCCTCGACCTTCTCGCCCGCCGCCTCCCAGGCTTCGCCGAGGGCGATGAGCGCCAGGACGTCGCCGGGCGCCTCGTCGCTCCACGACTCGGCGAGGGCGCGGGCGCCCGCCACCTGGCCGGCGGCGAGCTTCGCCATCACCTCGCCGAAGCGCCCGTCGTAGGCGGCGACGCGGCTGGCCTTGTCGGCCTGGGCGGCCTCCGGCTCGGGGCGCGGGGCTGCCGGCCGCGGGCGCAGCTCGTGGTCGCGCACACGGGTGTCGGCGAGCGCCGACTCGGCAGTGGTGGTGACGATCTCCTCGGGCGTCTCGACGGCGGGTGGCGGCGCGGGTGCGGGGGCCGCGACGCCGCTGGGCACGCCGCCGGCGACACCTCCAGCGACGCCGCCGGGGATGCCGCCTGCGACGCGCCCCTCGACGCCGTCGAGCGAGATGGCGTCGTTGCCGCGGGCCGATTCGTCGGCCACCGCTTCGAAGCGGTCTTCCGCCGACGCCGGCTGCGCGAGGCCGGCCTCGCGGGCGGCGGCGACGTCGGACACGTCGTCGCGCTCCCCCGCGCGCCGCGGAGCATCGTCGCCGGTGTAGCCGAGCGAATGTAGCTCCTGCTGCTCCGTCGCCGCGAGCTTCGCCGCAACGGTCGGCGCAGGAGTGGCTCGCGGCAGGCTCCGCGCCAGCACCTCGAGGCCGCCGGCGCCCACCGTCAACACGTCGGCGAGGGCGCGCCGCTCGAGCCCGAAGCGCGCGTAATCGGCCTCGGTCTCGAGGACGAGCAGCGCCGTGTACGGCGAAAGCACGCGGTGCTCCACCGAGAGCTGCGTCACCTGCAGCGTGAGGGCGCGGCGGAGGTCGTCGTCACCCGCCGCGGTCGTGTCGCGCAGGTGCAGGAGGCGCTCGATGCGGGCCTGCGCCCAGGCCCGCTGGAGGAGCGGCCTCTCCGCCTCGGCGATCGCGCCGCCGAGATCCACCGCACGTCCGTCGACGGTCAGGCGGAGCGGGCTCTCCGCGGAGAGGTCGGCGTAGACGAGTGCCTCGTCTCCTGGTTGCGCGCCGTCGAGCCTCTCCGGCCACACCCAGCTCGCGCCGTCGATCGAGAGCGCGATGCCGGACTCGCAGGCGAGGGTGAGCCGGCGGCCGATCTCGGCAGTGGACGCGTTGCCGTCGAGGCGCGCCCCGTCGGCGGGGAGGTTGCCGGTGGTCAGCTCGCGCAGCACCGCCTCGTCGCGCAGGCCGCCGAAGGCGAGCACGTCGAGCCGCTCGACGCCGCGCGCGCCGAGCGCCCGCACCGCGGCGCGCAGGCTCGCGGTCTCGGTGTCGCCGGCGGTGGCGACGCCGTCGGTGACGAGCAGCACGCGCGGGTAGCGGTTGCGGGTCTCGTGCAGCTCGCCGTCGAGCCAGCGGAGCGCGCCGTCGAGGTCGGAGGCGCCGAGCGGCCGGCGGGACGAGAGCGCCGCGAGCGCGCGGTCGCCGAAGCCGCCGGCGGTGCCGGCGAAGAGAGGCACCACGCCCTGGTCGAAGGCGGCGACGGCGACCGGGGTCGCGGCGCCCGCCCCGTCGCGTAGCGCGGCTACGAGCTCGCCCACCTTGCGCACCTGATCGGCGTAGCCGAGGGCGCGCGAGGCGCTCGAGTCGACGAGGACGTAGAGCCCGGCCACCTCCTGCGGCCGCGGCGCGACGGGCGCCGTGACGCGCACCACGGCGAGGTTACCGTGCCGCAGGCCGGCGCGAGCGGAGACCTCGCGCTGAGCGATGACGAGGTCGCGGTCGGGCGTCCAGCCCTGCTTGTGGAGCTCGACGAACCGGCGGTCGCTCACCTCGCCACCGAGGTTGCTCCCCGACCCCGCGTCGCTGACGCGGGCTCGGTCCGCGACGTCGCCACTCGCCGTCGGCTCGTCGCTCTGGTTGCTGGCCGCAAGCGCGCCGGCGGGGCGCTCGCCCAGGAGCACCTGAACGTCGAGCGCGCCCACCTCGGGCAGACCGAGCAGCGGCAGCACGTAGGGCTCGTCGCCGCGTACGAGCGCGTGCGACCAGGAGACGACGATCTCCTTGCGGCCGCGCGCCGGGATCGGGAAGACGCGCGCCGAGAACTCGTTGGCTGCCTCCTGCTCGAGCAGCGCCGGGTCCTGCCGGCGGTGGAGGAAGTCCTCGTAGGCGCGGCGTGCCGCCTGGCGCTCGACGACCTCGCCCTCCTGCCAGCCCGTGTCGAGCTTCATCGCGAAGCGCGAGAGCGCCGCGCCCGGGGGCAGGGCGACGCGGAAGCGACCCTCGATGACGCGGTCGCGCGGGTTCTCGAAGGTCAGGTGGAGCTCGGTGAAGGCGAGCGGCGGCTCGAGCACGCCTCGAGCGTCCAGGGCGACGAGCGTGAGGCCGGTGCCGTCCGAGGCGGTGAGACTGAAGGGCGGAGTGGCATCCGCGGCATCCGCGACGGGTGCCACGTCAGCGGGGAAGCGGAAGGACCGCCCCCCTGGGACCTTCGGGGGGAGCGGCCGGTCGACCTCGGCGATTGCCGAGACCGGCCGCCGCTGCGGGGTACGGCCCTGCCGGGGGGAGTCTCCGCCGCCACCGATGGCGCCGATCGTGAGCAGGGCGACGAGGCAGAGCGGCGCGGCGAAACGGACCATGGCGGGCCTCCGGGAGTTTCGGCGGCCCCGGGAAGCGGGGCCGGCTTCTCCCTTAGACCCGGGTGCCGCTCAGCTGGCAACCGCGCGAGGCGGCTCGGCCTCGCCGCTCGCGGGGGCGGGCTGGGCGGGCGGCGCCGCTTGCCCGAGGCCCATCGGAATGGCTGCCACGGGAGCCGGGGCGACGACGCCGGCGGTGGCAGCGGCTCCTTCCGGCTCGTCGACCGCGATCCGCGACGCCTCGACCTTCGCATAGTGGAGCAGCACCGGCGCCAGGATCATCCCGGGAATCCCCATCAGCTTCTCGCCGAGGATCAGCCCGAGAAGCGTCAGCCAGACCGGGTTCCGGATCCGGTCGCCGATGATCTTGCTGTTGAGGAAGTACTCGAGCTTGTGGATCAACACCAGGAAGCCCAGCGCGAGCAGCGCCATCTTCGGCGACACCGTGAACGCGATGAAGACGATGATCGTGTTGCTGATCAGGTTGCCGACGACGGGCAACATGCCGCAGAGGAACGTCACGCCGACGATCACCACCGCGTTGGGCAGCCCGACGGCGAAGGCGAAGATGGCGGTGAGCGCGGTGTTGATCGCCGAGATGACGATCTGCGCCCCCATGACGGTGGCGAAGCTCGCGTAGAAGACCCGGAAGCGCGCCGCGATCGCCTCCGTGGTGAGCGTGTAGAGGTTGTTGCGGATGCGGTGCGCGGCGCGGTCGAGGTCGACGGCGCTGTTGAGGAAGAGGCTCACGGCGACGACGATGCCGATGAGCAGGAAGACGAGCTCGCGCGTGGCGCCGGTGGCGAAGCGGCCGACCGCCTGCACCTGGTTCTTCGCCGATTCGAGCGTCACGTCCTTGAGGCTCGCCCAGTCGGTGAACGGCAGCTCGATGCCGTTGCGCTCGGCATGGTCGATGATCGAGGGGATGGCGCTGTCCGCCACCGCCGGCAGCGCCACCACCGCCTGGGTGGTGAAGCTGGCGAGCGCCACCGACCCCGCCACCAGGATGAGCGCGAAGAGCGTGATCGCCAACGCCTTGCTCTGGCCGAAGAAGAGCCGTTCGAGCAGGAAGAACGAGAAGAGCGCCGCGAGCAGTGGGGTGCCGAGGTGCAGCACCCCCACCAGCACGAAGGTGCCGGCGATGAACCAGTAGCTCGTTCGCTCGGTCCGGGTCATTGCGCGCCGCCTTCACAATGGTGGCACATCTCGTATGGTGCGAGCGTCGGGCGCTTCGGGGAGTGGCCGTCGCCCGAGGAGCGCCCGCGGGCGTGCTGCCAGAGCCAGGGGAGCAGGTGCCGCCCCACCCAGCGGAGCTCGGTGGCGATGCGCGCGCCGGCGCTGGGGGCAGGGAGGGCGGGCAAGGGCTCCCCCCACGAGCCGTCGGTGTCCGGCAGCCCGAGCGCGTGGGCGAGGGCGGCCGCCATGCGGGCGTGGCCGGCGGCGTTGGCGTGGAGGCGGTCGTCGCTCCACAGCCGCGGGTCCGAGGCGACCGGGTGCGCGGCGAAGTCGACGAGCAGCGCGCCGGTGCGGGCGCATGCCACGCGCGTGGCGTCGTTGAGCGCCGCCACGCGCGGCGCGAGGCCGCGGGCGAGCGGCATCACCGGCCCGAGGTCGGGGAGGGTGAAGGTGAGGACGGTGGCGCCCGACTCGACCAGGGCGCGCTGGATGGCCTCGAGGTCGGCTGCCACCGGCGCGAGGTCGAAGCGTCGCGAGGTGACGTCGTTGGTCCCCGCAAAGATCGTCGCGAGGTCGGGCCGCATGGCGAGCGCCAGGGGAAGCTGCTCGTCGAGGATCCGCCGCGTGCGGCGGCCGCGCACGCCGAGGTTGGCGTAGAGCAGCGATCCCTGCGCCGCGGCCAGCCGCTCCGCAAGCCGGTTCGCCCAGCCGCGGTAGCCGCCGTTGCCGTCCGGATCGTCGAGCCCCTCGGTCGAGCTGTCGCCGATCGCCACGTAGCGCTCGAAGCGTCGCATCGAGCACTATCGTAGCGATCGGCGTCTGAGGGGCCTCAACCGGCGGCGCGCGCCCGCTCGCGGTCGAGCAACACCCGCTTGCGCTCGGTCCCCCAGCGATAGCCGGAGAGCGCGCCGTCGCTCCGGATGACGCGGTGGCAGGGGATCGCCACGGCGACCGGGTTGGCGGCGCACGCTCGCGCCACGGCGCGGGTCGCCCGTGGCGCGCCGATGGCGGTCGCCACCTCGGCGTAGGTGCGCGTCTCGCCCCAGGGGATCGACTGCAGGAACGACCAGACCCGCTGCTGGAACGCCGAGGCCCGCACGTCGACCGGCAGGTCGGGGTGGGGCTGCCCCTCCTCGACGTGGCGGCGCAGCGCCTCGACCCAGGCCGCGAAGGGGGGCGACGGGCGGTCGCTCATCGCATGCAGCTCGGCCTTCGGGTACTCGCGCTCGAGGCGCGCCACGAGCTCCTCGGCGCTGCCGCCGAGCTGCACGAAGCACAGTCCGCGGTCGGTGGCGGCGAGCAGGAGGGGGCCGATCGCGGTGTCGACGGCGGCGTGCGTGATCTCGACGCCCTTGCCGCCGGCGCGGTATTCGCCGGGGGTCATGCCGAGCCGGCTGTCGGCACGCTCGTAGACGCGGCTGCTCGAGCCGAATCCGGCGGCGTAGATGGCGCCGGTGACCGAGTCGCCGCCGCGCAGCTCACCCTTCAGCCGCTCGAGGCGACAGAGCTCGGCGAAGCGTCGCGGGCTGACGCCGACCGCGGCGCGGAAGGCGCGCTGCAGGTGGGTCGGGCTCACGCCGAAGCGCTCGCCGAGGGCGTCGAGCGTCAGCGGCTCGCCGCTGTCGCACTCGCGGCGGATGTAGTCGCAGACGGGCCCGACCCAGGCCGGCAGCACCGCACCGGCTCCCTCGTCGGGACGGCAGCGCTTGCAGGCGCGCAGGCCGTCACGGCGGGCCTGGGCTGGTTCGGCATAGAAGCGGACGTTGCGACGCAGGGGCCGCCGCGACCCGCAGGAGGGGCGGCAGTAGATCCCCGTCGTGAGGACGCCGAAGACCATGCGGCCGTCCCACGCGGCGTCGCGGCGCAGCACGGCGTCCCAGCACTCCGTCTCGTCGAGTCGTGGCGCCGCGGTCATCGTGCGGGCGTCGTCCATCGGTTGCCTGGCGATCGCGATCATGACTCACTCCCCGCCGCCGCGAGGGCGGCATCCGGAATCATTGCAGGTGGAATGGGCCGGCTCCCGCTCTGGGTCGAGGACACGGGTTGCGGCCGGTACATGGACTCGGGGATCTCGGCGAGGCGCGAGGGGTGGATCGTCCCGTCGGCGAGGCCGAAGAACTGGCAGAAGCTCATGATGAGGGGGCGCCACTTCGTGGGGTCGATCCGGTTCTCGTGCCCCTCCATCAAGAGCGACTCCTCGACGTGCACGCGGCGGATGCGCACCTCGAGCGCCACCAGCTTGCCGCTGCGCTCGGGGTCGCCGGCGAGGATCGGGTGGGTGCCCTCGAGCGTCGCCTCGAGCTGCACGGGGCACTCCAGGAGGCGGGGCGGCCGGACGAGGTCCGACGGCACCGTGGTGAGCCGCCCCGTGCCGAGCTTGTCGGGCTCGTGGCGGTAGCCCATCGCCACCTTGTGGGGCGGCACCGGGTTCGAGCCCGTCGTGCGCGCCAGCCGGTCGACGGCGGTCACCTCGGCGACCGACGCCAGGTTGAGCACGCATTCGCCGGTGCGCAGGATGTTCGCCGGCGTCTTGGAGCGTGCGCCGAAGCCGAGCATGCAGCTCCAGCCGAGCCACCAGGCGGACGACATCGGCGCGACGTTGGTGGTGCCGTCCTCGTTCTCCGAGCTGACGAGGACGACGGGGGTCCCGAAGTAGAGGATGGCGGGCTCGATGGTGCGGTGCATGTGCGGTGGCTCCCTCGGTTGCGGCGCCGCTGGTGCAGCGACGCATCGAGGGCATGGTAGGGAGGTCGGAGCGCGCGGACACTCCGGTTCTTGCGGTGGAATTCTGGAGATGGGAGCCGTGCGGCGGGCGCAGGGCCCGCCCGTACACCCGGGTGGCGTTGGCCCCCGCCGTGTGCCGTCCGAGGCTTTGTAGGGCCCTGTGCCCGCTCGTCTTCGCTTCAGCCGCCGGCGCGGCGCAAGACGGCGATCTCGGCGTCGAGGGCGGCGAGCGCACCCTCGAGCGCCGCGCGACGGACCGGGGCCGTCGTCGCCGCCAGCTCCTCGACGACGCGGGTGCGCGAGAGCTCGAGGCCGTGGCGGCGCTCGAACAGCTTCCGCTGCTCCGGGGTCAGGTGGCGCCGCTGGTCCGCTGCCGGCTCCGCGTCCTGCTGGGACTCGACCGACTTGCTCTCCCACCCGCGAGCCATGCCTTTAGTTTGCCGCAAGATCGGCGCCATGGGGGTGCCTTCCGATGTCTACCGGGCGCGAATCGACGCGGGCCCGCGGGTCGGTGGCTGCGCCCGGCCCTTGGGCTACCATGCCGCCGACCCCCATGAGCCCCGGCCCGCGAGCATCCCCGGGCTCCGCGCCCGCTCTCCGGCGAACGGGCATCGCGCTCGCCGCCGCCTGTCTCGCCTGGGGCTTCGCCGAGTCCACGCTTTTCTTCGTCATCCCCGACGTCCTGCTCACCCTGGCGGCGACGCGGAACCTGCGCCGCGCGCTTTTCGGGTGCGTCCTCGCCGTCGCCGGCGCGCTCGCCGGCGGAGCGCTGATGTACACGTGGAGCGCCCGCGACCACGCCGCCGCCGCGGCCGCCGTCGACGCCGTGCCCTTCGTCCCCGCGCGGATGGTGGCGCGCGTACACGAGCACCTCGTGCAGCAGGGTGGCTGGGCGGTCGTCGTCGGTGCGTGGATCGGCAGGCCGTACAAGCTCTACGCGGTCGAGGGCGCAGCGGTGGGAATGAGCCTCGCGGCCTTCCTCGCGACGAGCGTGCCGGCGCGCCTCCTCCGCTTCGTCTTCCTCGCCGTCGTCGCGCGGCTCGTCGCCCGCGTCACCATCCGGCGCTGGGGCTGGCGCACGACCGTCACCATCTGGGCGGTGGTCTGGGGGATCAACTACGGCCTCTACTGGACGGCCATGTCGTCATGAGGATCCTGCTCGCCACCGATGCGTGGTACCCCGCCGTCAACGGCGTCGTGCGCACGCTCGACAGCGTGCGCCGCGAGCTCGTGCGGCGCGGGCACGTCGTCCGCGTGGTGTCGCCGGTCCAGCGGGGAACGGGCCATCGTCGGAAAGCCGGATCCGAATGTAGGGGCGGGGCCTGTCCCCGCCCGTCCGGTGCAGGGGTCCAGGCCACCCCTCAGCGGTCGATCATCTCCAGCATGCGCTCCCCGTAGCGCGGCCCCGCGGTGGCCCCGGGCGGGAGCGCGGCGTCGAGGGCCGCGAGCTCCGTGGCGCCGAGAGCGAGGTCCGCGGCGGCGACGTTCTCCTCGAGGTAGCGCCGCCGCTTGGTGCCGGGGATGGGGACGATGTCGTTTCCCTGGTGGAGGAGCCAGGCGAGCGCGACCTGGCCGGGAGTCGCTCCGCGCGCCTCGGCGATGGCGCGGACGACCCCCGCCGCCCGCATGTTGGCGGCGAAGTTGTCGCCCTGGAAGCGCGGGTCGCGACGCCGGTAGTCGTCCTCGGGGTACTCCTCGGCGGGGCGGGCGCCGCCGGTCAGGAAGCCGCGGCCGAGCGGGCTGAACGGCACGAGGCCGATTCCGAGCTCGCGCAGCAAGGGCAGGATCTCCGGCTCTAGGTTTCGCTCCCAGAGCGAATATTCGCTCTGCAGAGCCGAGATCGGGTGCACGGCGTGGGCGCGGCGCAGCGTGCTCGCGCCGGCCTCCGAGAGACCGAGGAAGCGCACCTTGCCGGCGGTGACGAGGCCGGCCATCGCGCCGACCACGTCCTCGATCGGCACCGCCGGATCGACGCGGTGCTGATAGAGGAGGTCGATGCGGTCGGTGCGCAGCCGGGCGAGCGAGGCGTCGACCACCTCGACGATGTGCTCCGGCCGGCTGTCGGTGCCCAGCACCTCGCCGCCGCGGAAGCGGAAGCCGAACTTGGTGGCGAGGACGACCCCGTCGCGGCGCCCGGCGAGGGCGCGGCCGAGGAGCTCCTCGTTGGTCAGCGGGCCGTAGACCTCGGCGGTGTCGAAGAGTGTGACGCCGAGGTCGACGGCGCGGTGGAGGGTGGCGATCGACTCCGCCTCGTCGGCGGGGCCGTACGACTGGCTCATTCCCATGCAGCCGAGGCCGAGCGCCGCCACCTCGAGGCCCTGGCTGCCGAGCTTGCGTTTGGCGATCATGGGTCGAGCGTAGCGCAGCGAATCAGGACTCCGGATGCGGCGCTGGACGATCCGCGGCGATTCCGGCGCCGTAGTCGAGGCGAGAGTGCCATTGGCTGCAGTTGGCGGCACTCAGACCCGAGGAGAATCCATGCGCTGCACCACTCGTCGCACCCTTGCGCTGCTGCCGCTCGCCGCCGTCCTGCTCCTCGCTGCGCCGCCGGGGTGGGCGCAACGAGCGCCAGCGGTGCCGGCGCTCGGCGGCGACAGCTGGGCGGCCACGCGGCAGGCCCGCCGCGGGACGCTCACCGTCGCCTACTACTACCCGATCGACGGCTTCGTCTACCGCGACGCGAACGGCAAGCTCACCGGGCTCACCGTGGAGGTCGTCGAGCAGTTCCGGAGCTACCTGCACAACGTGCGCGACACCGAGGTCAGCTTCCGGCTCGTGGAGTTCACCGACTTCACGGCGTTCTACTCCGCCGTGCAGCGCGGCAACGGTGGCGTCCTCGGCCTCGCCGGCACCACCATCACCGAGGCGCGCCGGAAGGAGATCGCCTTCAGCCCGCCCTACTTCTCGAGCCGGCAGGTGCTGGTGACGAACGCCGCCGTTCCCGACCTGACCAGCCGCGGGCGCATCGGCGCGGAGCTCGCCGGCTTCACCGGCCTCGCGTTCCGCGGCACGACGCTCGAGGCGACGACGCGCAAGCTCAAGGCCGAGAGCTTCCCCGCCCTCACGGTCGAGGCGATCCCCGACTACCACACCATCGTCGACCGCCTGTCGAACGACCGGAAGGCGTTCGCCTTCCTCGACCTCAACGTCTTCTGGGTGGAGCGCAAGAACGGCGCGAAGATCAAGCGCCACCGTGTCGCCGACGGGCCGCACGAGGACTTCGGCCTGATCCTGCCGCCGGGCTCGGACTGGCAGGCGCCGCTCGCCGACTTCTTCGCCGTCGGCGGCGGCTACCGCAGCAGCCGCGCCTACCGGCAGCTCATGATCAAGCACCTCGGCGTCGACCTCGTCGAGCTGCTCGACACGGGCGGCGGCCGGTAGTCCACCCCCCGCGCGCAGAGCGCGCTTGCCCCCTCCCGCCCGACCCCCTCCCCTTGGTGGGTCTGCCACCCCTCTCACCCCTGCCCCTCTCTCCCCTCGCCGGGGAGAGAGGGGTCCAGATCGCGCAGTGAGGCCAGGCCGCCGCTCTCCACGAAGCGGCGGTCGCTGGGCGCGAGCGGATAGGTCGCCGCCGCGGCGAGCGGTACCCACGCGATCTCCAGGTGTTCGATCGCGCGCGGCGTGCCGCTCGCCGCGACGAGGTGGAAGACGATGGTGAACGGCGAGCCGGGGTCCTCGATCGCGGCCAGCGGCTCCCCCGCGGACTCGAACGCGAGCCCGAGCTCCTCTTCGAGCTCGCGGGCCAGCGCCTCATGCGCCGTCTCTCCCTCGTGCACCTTGCCGCCCGGGAACTCCCAGAGGCCGGCGTGGCGCTTGCCGAGCGGGCGCCGGCAGAGGAGCACGGTCCCGTCGCGGCAGAGAACGGCCGCCACGACGGGCTGAGAGGCGTGCGACGGCACCGGCGCAGACTAGCGCCTGCGCGGTGCCGCCGCCCAGCCGCCGGCTAGCCCCACACTCCGCTCGCGGCAGCCGCGCGGGCGTAGTCCGCGAAGTCGCGCGGGGCGCGGCCGAGGGCGCGCTGGACGCCGTCGGAGAGGTGCGCGTTGCGACCGTCGAGCACTTCGCCGAAGAGCGCGGTCAGGAACTCGGCGAGCTCGGCAGGCACTCCCTGGGCGACCAGCAGTGTCGCGTAGTCGTCGCCGGCCACGGGCACGTAGCGGACGGGCCGGCCGCTTGCCTTCGAGATCTCCTCCGCGGCCTGGGCGAAGGTGAGCAGGCGCGGCCCGGTGAGCTCGTAGACCTTGCCCGCGTGACCGTCCTCGGTGAGCGCCGCGACGGCCACGTCGGCGACGTCGTCGGCGTCGACGAAGGGCTCGGCCACGTTGCCGCCCGGCATCGCGATCTCGCCAGCGAGCACGGAGTCGACGAAGGCGCCTTCGCTGAAGTTCTGAGCGAAGAAGCTGCAGCGCACGACCGTCCACTCGACGCCCGAGTCGCGCACCGTCCGCTCGCTCACCGCCGCTTCCGCCTCGCCGCGGCCGGAGAGAAGCACCAGCCGGCCCACGCCGCTCGCCACCGCCTGCGCCGTGAAGGCGCGGATGGCGTCGGCGGCGCCTGGCGCGGCGAGGTCGGGCGCGTAGGCGATATAGACCGCGCGCACGCCGCGCAACGCCGGCGCCCAGGTCGCCGCGTCGTCCCAGTCGAACGGGGGCTCTGCGGAGCGCGAGCCGATCCGGATCGGTACTCCGCGCGCCAAGAGGCGCTCCGCCACCCGCCGTCCCGTCTTCCCCGTGCCACCCAGCACCAGCGTCGTCTTGCTCTCTGCGGACATGGTTGCCTCCTGTCGGTCTGTCTGGTGCGTCCAGTTTTCGCCGCAGAAGCAGGACTCGCAATGACTGAAAGTCGACAATTCATGCCTGTTCGTCCGCGATCCTGGATGAACGGAGCTCGAGGCGGGCGATAATGGCCCATGGCCGAGCTCGATCCGTGGGCTGCCGTCGACCCCCTCGGCGAGGCGCTCCACTTCCTGCGTATGACCGGCGCCTTCTACTGCCGCTCGGAGCTCACCGCGCCGTGGGGGATGACGCTGCCGGCGATGCCGCGCTACATGTGGTTTCACGTCGTGACCGCCGGCCGCTGCTGGCTCGATGCCGGCGAGGCGGAGCCGCTGCCGCTCGAGCCGGGCCACTTCGCGCTCGTCCCGCATGGCAAGGGGCACCGGCTCGCGAGCGCGCATGGCGTCGATGCGCCGTCGGTCCTCGACCTCCCGCGCGAGGAGGTGAGCGAGCGCTACGAGATCCTCCGCCACGGCGGCGGCGGCGCGCCGACGACGCTCGTCTGCGGTGCGGTGCGTTTCGACCATCCGGCGGCGGGCAACCTCGTGCCGCTCCTCCCCGCGGTGGTGCACGTCGCGGGGGCGAGCGACCCGGCGGGCGACTGGATGCAGAGCACGCTGCGGCTCATGGCCGCCGAGGCGCGCGCGCTGCGACCGGGTGGCGAGACGGTCATCACCCGCCTCGCCGACGTGCTGGTGGTGCAGGCGATCCGCGCGTGGATCGAGCGCGAGGGCGCGGGCCGCGGCGGCTGGCTCGGCGCGCTCGGCGACCGGCAGATCGGCCGCGCCATCGCACTCATCCATCGCCACCCGGCGCGCGACTGGACGCTCCACGCGCTCGCGCGCGAGGTGGCGATGTCGCGCTCGGCCTTCGCGGCGCGCTTCACCGCGCTCGTCGGCGAGCCCGCGATGCGCTACCTGACGCGGTGGCGGATGCACCTCGCGCACGACCGGTTGCGCTTCGAGAACGTCCCGGTCGGGCAGCTCGCGGGCCGTCTCGGCTACGAGTCGGAGGCGGCGTTCAGCCGTGCCTTCAAGCGCATCGTCGGCGTGGCGCCAGGGTCGGTCGCCCGCGGCGCGGCGGTCGAGCGCCTGGAGCGCCGGGCGCCGATCCCCGGCTGACGCACGAGCCATCGGCGCTGGCGCCGTAGGGCGCGCGTCGGGGCCCACCGCCCACCGTTGCCAACGCGGCCCGGATCGCGGCCCCGCAGCCCTCGCGCGCAACCAACGATGGACTCACGTGTATTGGACCTTCGTGGCCAAGCCAGCACGACGGCGGCTGCTCCGTGTCATCGTTCTCTCGCTCGTCCTCGTCGCTCTCGCGGCGGGCGCCTACGCCCTGTTCGCGCCGCCGCGACGGCCTGCGCTGCTCTCGGCGGAGGGCCGCTGCAGGCTGGGCGCCTACCGGCTGGAGGATGGCACCCTTTTCGTCGTGCGCCAGCGCGAAGGGGAGTCGCTGCGCGCCGTCTTCTTCGATGGCTTCGGGCCGGCGCTTTATCCCGACGACGATGCGGGGCGTTACGTGTCGCAGGCGACGACCGCCGACGGCAAGACCCCGGCGGCTGTCGCCGAGTTCGCGCCGTGCGCGGAGGGGACGGTCCGCGTCACGCTCGGCGGGGAGCCGGCACGCACCGCCCGGCGCACGGCGTTCGAGCAGGTGACGACGACGTTCCGCCAGGCCGGTGTCGAGCTTGCCGGGCGGCTCGTGTTACCTCCGGGGAAAGGGCGCGTGCCGGTCGTCGTGCTCGTCCACGGCTCGGAGCGCGACTCGGCGCTCGACGGCGAGGGGTGGCAGTTCCTGCTTCCCGCGAGCGGCATCGCCGCCTTCGTCTACGACAAGCGCGGCACCGGGCGCTCGGGCGGCGTCTACACGCAGGACTTCCACCTGCTCGCCGCCGACGCGGTCGCGGCTGCGGCGGAGGCGCGACGACTGGCAGGACCGCGACTCGGCGAGCTGGGCTTCTTCGGCGGCAGTCAAGGCGGCTGGATCGCACCGCTCGCCGCGCTCGAGGACGGCGCCGACTTCGTCATCGCCGCCTACGGGCTCGCCGAGAGCCCGCTGGCCGAGGACCGCGAGGAGGTGCTCCTCGGCCTTCGCGAAGCGGGCTACGACGACGAGGCGACGCGGCGCAAGGCGCTCGAGGTGACGAACGCGACGGGTCGCGTGATGGCTTCGCATTTCCGCTCCGGTTGGAAGGAGCTCGCCGCGGTCGAGGCGAGGTATCGGGACGAGCCATGGCTCGAGGCGATCGACGGGGAGTTCAGCGGCGACTTCCTGCGTTATCCGTCATGGTTGCTGCGCCTGGTCGGGCCCTTCTTCGATGTCGGCACGAGCTGGGACTACGACCCGCTGCCGACGCTCGCCTACATCGAGGCGCCGCACCTCTGGGTGCTCGCCGGCGAAGACCACGACGCGCCGAGCGACACCACGCTCGTGCACCTGCGCGCGCTGCAGGCGCTGCGGCCCAACCTGGACGTGGCGCGCTTCCCGCACGCCGACCACGGCATCCTCGTGCCGGAGCGTGCGCCCGACGGGCACGTCCTCGCGTGGAACCACGCGCCGGGCTACCACGCGCTGATCGTCGACTGGCTGCGCACGAAGTCGCTCGCCAGTGCCGCGCCGGGGATCGAGACCTGGGAAGGTGGCAACGCTCGGCCTTGAGAGAAGGATTGCATCGCGCACTCGTCGGGCGGCGATCGTTGCGGTTCTGCCGACTCTTCATCCGAGCGGCGTTCCATCAGGCGACTGGGGCCGGTGGGGGGTTTCGCGGCGGCCCCTGAGCACGGCCTGGGGCCCCACTTAGTCGACGGCGAGATCCGCGGCGGTGAACGCGCCGGCGCTTGCCTAAGGCCCCTGATAGGGCGGCCGTTGATGTTCACTCTGCGTACTTCGGATCCACGCCCGGGGGCCTTAGGCCAGCTCGCGTCTTCGCGAGCTGTTCGCCGGCGCCCGACGCGGATCTCGACGGCGACTTAGTGGGTCAGGCCGCGCGCACTGGGGCCGCGGCGAAACCCCCCACCGGCCCCATCGAGCCGTACCACGAGCGCCCGCGATCGTTCCTCTCCGCTCCTTTGCGATCTACGCAGGCCTCACCCGCGTCCGCGACAGCCGCTCCCGCGCGAGCGCCATCGCCTTCGCTTCGACCTCTTCGCGGCTCGTGCCACTCGCGCGGGCGATGTTGGCGGCGGGGTCGACGTTGTCGGCGGTGCAGACGAACTCGAGGCCCATGCGATACGAGACGAGGCGGACGCGCCACTCGCCGACCGCTTCCTCGCGCTCGTGGCGCTCGCGCGGGCGCATCGCCAGGGTGTCTTTCACGGCCGCTCTCCGCGCGCCACGGGGGCGCTCACCAGGTTGCCCCACTCGGTCCACGAGCCGTCGTAGTTGAGGACCGTCGGGTAGCCGAGCAGGTACTTGAGGACGAACCAGGAGAGGCTCGAGCGTTCGCCGATGCGGCAGTACGCGATGATCCCCTTCTCGGGCGTCACGCCGAGCCCCTCGTAGAGCTGGCGCAGCTCCTCGGCGCTGGCGAAGGTGCCGTCTTCGCGGCAGTTTTTGCCCCACGGGATGTTGCGCGCCTGCGGGATGTGGCCGCCACGCTGGCAGGTCTCCGGCAGGCCCGGCGGCGAGAGCAGCTTGCCGCTGTATTCGTCCGCCGAGCGCACGTCGACGAGGGCCCAGTCGGGGGAGGCGTGGCGCTCGCGCACGTCGGGGAGGAAGGCGCGCAGCGAGAGGTCGGGGTCGGCGGCGCGGTAGGGCATCGGCGCCACCACCGTGGCGTCGCGCGTGAGCGGCCGCTCCTCGGCGAGCCACTTCTTGCGGCCGCCGTCGAGCACGCGGACGTCGCGGTGCCCGTAAATCTTGAGCTGCCAGAAGGCCCAGCACGCGAACCAGTTGTTGTTGTCGCCGTAGAGCACGACGGTGGTGTCGTTGCCGATGCCGGAGTCGCCCAGGAGCCGCTCGAGCGCGGCGCGCGGCACGATGTCGCGCACCTCGGTGTCGCAGAGCTGCGTCTGCCAGTTCCAGCCCACGGCCATCGGGATGTGCCCCTCGTCGAAGGCGCGGGTGTCGACGTCGACCTCCACCACCTGGAGGCGGGGATCGCCGAGGTGCTCCTCCAGCCAGCTCGTCTCCACCACGGTCTCGGGGAACGCGTAACCCTTCATCTCGAAACCCTCCTGTGGGTCGGGCGGTTCGGTTCAGAAGGGGACGCGGAAAGGGCGCGTGCTTTCCCTCAGTGCGCCGGCGACCTGCGCGGCGATCTCCTCCTGCACCGCGGCGACGCCATCGGCGAGGAGGTCGAATCTCGAGGACCAGATGTGGCAGGAGTCGGCCACGGCGACGAGCTGCACCGCGATGCGCAGCCGTTCCCCGGCCCGGCGCACGCTCCCTTCGAGGACGGCCTCGACCCGCAGCTCCTCGCCGAGACGCCGGATCGCATCGTCCTGCTCCGATAGAGGGAGGCTCGAGGTTCCGGCCGCGACGCGGATGCCGGGCGCCGCCTCGAGGGCGCGGATCAGCCCTGCGGCAATGCGTTCGCAGAGTGGCACCTGACCGGGATCGCCGGTCAGGTTGAGGAAGGGGAGCACCGCGAGCGCGGGCGGCTCGCGGCGCGGGCCGACGGTGCCGCTCGCGGCCGATGGCGCGGCGACCTCGAACGCGAGCCCGTCGAGCGCGTCGAGCAGCTCCCGTGCCGAGGCCGGGCGCTCCTCGGCGCGCTTCGCGAGGCAGCGCCGCACGAGACGGTCGAGCGCGGCCGGCACGCCCGCGGCGCGCAACGGAGGCGGTTCGTCACCGAGCACGGCGCTCATCGTCTCGAGCGCCGTGGCGCCGGGAAAGGCCCGGCGGCCGGCGAGCATCTCGAAGAGCACGGCACCGACGGCGAAGAGGTCCGCACGGGTGCCGGCGAGCTCGCCGCGGAGCTGCTCGGGGGCCGTGTAGCCGAGGGTGCCGACGACGAAGCCGGCGCCGGTCAGCGACTGCTCGAGCGCGCCGCGTCCGCCTTCGCCCCGCAGCCGCTTCGCCAGCCCGAAGTCGAGGATCTTCACGCGTCCGTCGGCGGTCAAGAAGAGGTTCTCTGGCTTGAGATCGCGGTGGACGATCCCCTTGTCGTGCGCCGCCGCGAGGCCGGCGAGCACCTGCCGCGCGAGCGCCACCGCCTCGGCCGCCGCGAGCGCGCCGCCACGCAGGCGCCCGCGCAGCGTCTCTCCATCGAGCAGCTCGGTCACCACGTACGGCATCCCCGCCTCCTCGCCGACGTCGTAGACGGCGAGCAGGTTGGGGTGGTTGAGCGCTCCCGCCGCGCGCGCCTCGCGGTCGAAGCGACGCCGGGCGTCGGGGCTGGGGTCGGCGCCACGCACGCGCTTGATCGCCACCTCGCGGCCGAGCCGCGGGTCGCGCGCGCGATAGACCTCGCCCATGCCGCCGGCGCCGAGCAGCGCAATCACCTCGTAGGGCCCCAGCCGCGAGCCGGCGGCGAGGCACTCGCCCGGAGCGTTCGGCCCGGAGCGCGAGCCCACGGGCATCGTCGCGTCGCCCGGCGCCACGGCGCTGCCGGGCGGCGACGAGAGCGCCGGCCCCGGTTGGTCGAGGACGCCGCTCGCCTCGTGGGCGGCGAGCAGCTCGCGGAGCTCGCCGCGCAGCTCCACGTCTCCGGAGCAGGCGGCATCGAGGAAGCCCTCGCGCTCGTCCGCGGGCTGCGCCAGCGCCGCACCGAACAGCTCGTCGAGGCGTTGCCAGCGGACGGCGTCCATGGGGGTCGTGGTGGCGGCGTTTCACTCGCCGGCGGCAGCGCCCGCGGCGAGCCGGCGGTGGAGCCAGGCCCGCGCGAGCTGCCACTCGCGGCTGACCGTCGCCGGCGAGATCTCCAGCGCCGACGCCGTCTCCTCGAGGCTGAGACCGCCGAAGTAGCGCAGCTCGACGAGACGCGCCCGCCGCGGATCGAGGGCGCCCAGCTCCTCGAGCGCCGCGTCGAGCGCCAGCACGTCGGCGTCGCGCGGACCGTCGCGGGGTCCGGTCTCGGCGAGGTTCTCGTCGAGCGTCACGCGTTGCCGGTCGCCGGCGCGCTTGACGGCGCCGCGCTCGCGCGCGTGGTCGACGAGCACGCGGCGGATGAGCCGCGAGGCGACGGCGAAGAACTGCGTGCGGTTGGCCCAGACGGCGCGCTCCTGCGGCACGAGCCGCAGGTAGAGCTCGTGGACCACGGCGGTGGGGGAGAGCGAGTGGCCCGGCCGCTCGCGGCGGAGCTGATGTGCCGCCTGCCGCCGGAGCTGGTCGTAGACGAGCGGCAGCAGCTTGGCCTCGGCCGCCACGTCGCCGCCGCTCCAGGCGCGGAGGAGAGCGGTGATCTCGTCGAGGTCGCGTTGCATGGATGCCGGCGGCTGCTCTCGACCGACTTGAACGGCGGCCCCCACCATGCGCGCCGGGTGTCGCCGCGTACGCTAGCAGAGTCGACCCGGGCGTCAGGCGAACCGACGCCCTCGGGTGACGCGCCCGTAGGCCGCGGCGGCCTGCCTCAGGCGGGCGCCGTAGGCCGCCGCCTGGCCGCTGCCGTTGTAGCCGTTGGCAAACATCTCGTAGTCGCGAGCACGAAGCCCGGCGACACAGACCTTCTCGCCGGCGATGAAGTCGAACATGCCATCGAGCTGGGCGCGCACCGAGGCCGACAGGCGATCGAACATCCTGCGAGCCGAGCGATAGCCGAGAGCGTCGTGGTTGAAACCCATCACCTGGGCCGCGCCCATCGAGATCGACTGCAGGGCGAGCTCGTCATGGAGCCCACGGGCCAGCTCGAGCACGTCCCACTCTCGGGACTGGCCGGTGTGACAACGGCTCCAGCGCTCGCCGGCGCCGGTTCGGTAGTGGTGCCCCAGCCAGCGCTTCCCCGCATCGAACCGGAAGTGGTCGTCGTAGGTCTCGCGGTGCTTCCTGCCCCAGCGGTCGAAGAAAACGTGGTTCTCGAAGCGGATGATCATGCGGCCGTCGCGCGCAAACCCGGAGCCGCCCGACTCGACCTTGAGGACCGCCGCCGCGCAGGCGCTGTCCACTCCCAAAGCTCGCGCCGCCTCGCACAAATACCTGCCCTTGGCGTTGTAGATCGCGGCCATCGTGCGGTCGAGCCCGAACCGGCCGGTCAGCGAAATCGGGTCGGAGGCGCCGAGATCGGCGTGCGCCGCCGCGCCCGGTTCGGGCTTCGGCCAGGCGGTGCGGCCGCTGGGTGTGGGACGGCGCAAGATCTTCGGCCCGGCCGGCGGCGACGGGGGCCTGACGGAGGCGGCGCCCGGAAGGGTCAGCACCTGCCCGATGCGGAGCTTCCGAGGGTCGTCGATGCCGTTGACCGTGGCGATCTCGCGCCAGCGCGAAGCCTTGCCGAGGAGAACCAGCGCCACCTTGGAGAGCGTGTCGCCGGCCCGCACCGTGTAGGACCTGCTGCCCCCTCGCAGCGCGCGACTCGCCGATCGTCCGGCCGTGGCGATCAACGCACCGGTGCGGCCCAAAGCCAACTGTCCAGCCTTCTGCAAGCTCATGAGCGCTCTCCTGTCGCTGCCTCCTCCAGCACGGCCACGCGCTGCCGCAGCTCGGCGAGCTCTTCCGGGTCGTGTTGGAGCGGCCGCGAAGTGAAGTCGGGGTTTCGCAGCCACCAGTCCATGCCCATCTCTTTTGCTTTGTCGACCGATGCGATGAGCAGCCGCACCTGAATGGTGAGCAGCTCCACGTTGACCAGCTTCACCTTGATGTCACCGGTGATCACCAGGCCGCGGTCGAGCACCAGCTCGAGGACGTCGGCGAGGCCGTTGGTGTGAGTCGCGTGGACCACTCCAGGCCTGCTGCTCACCATCGACGGTCCTCCGCACGCCGCTGTCGGGGCGGAGCGGCGCGGCGCGGATGCGACGGGCCTCCGCGCACCGTTCCAGGTTCGTCGAGCAGGGTGCCTAGCGGACCGAGGTCGATGTTCAGGTCGTCGATTCCAAAACGCCCCTTGAGCGCCTCCATCTCTTGTTCGAGGCGCATCAGCGTGGTGCCGAGCCGCTCGATCTGCGTCGGAGTCAGGGCGCCACCCTCGACCCTGCGCAGTGCCTGCTTTTCCACCAGCTGCCGGATGAGCTCGAGGACTGCCAACACGAGCTCCACGAGGCCGCGCTCGATGTGATCCCCATCGAGCTCGATACGCTGCGGTCGTGACCGGTCGCGCGTCATCCCCGCACCCGCGGCGCCGGCCGCGCGCCTGACGCGGGCAGGTTGCGACGTCGGCTGGTTGCCGTCCAGGTGCGTACGGTCTCCACCGAGGCGACGACGACCTCCAGCCCCACGTAGACCAGGTCCACATCGGCGATCGAGATCACGATGTCGCCGGCGATCACCGCTCCCCGGCCGAGGAGCCGGTCGAGCGTCTCGCAGAGGCTCAGGCGCCGGTGGGTTTCCCAGGCGCCAGCCACGACCGCCGGGAGTCTGGCGCGGGCAGGCAGCGCCTTGGCGTCAAGCTCCACCGGCGGCCCTCCGTGCGTTGCGCGCGGCGATCTCCTCCAGTCGCGACACCAGCTCGTTCTCGCGGCGGGCGAACTCCTCTTCGTCGAGCGCCCCGCTCGCGAGCTGCTCGTAGGCGCTCGCGAGCTCGGCCGTCACGGCGGCCGGGTCGTAGAGCTCGCGCTCGGCCCGCTCGGCGATCTCCTCGAAGATCCAGAGCAACGCATGCCACGGCGCTGTGAACAATCCCATGCCCGTGCTCACGCCGCCGCCCGCCGCAGGTCCAGTTCCACGAAGTGGAAGGGTGCCCACGGCCCGCTGTAGTCGAAGACATACGACGACGGAAAGCCCGCCGCGACCCGATAGACGGCATCCTCGAACTCCCGCGTGGAGTCGCGAGCGACCAGGAACGAGGCGTCCATCACCACCTTCTCGTTCTTCGGCGGGTTCGATCGCGCATCGATCGCGCACGGCTGCAGCCCCGCCAGGACCCGCTCCCCGACCTCCTCGCGCCGGTCGTCGAGACATTGTGCGAACGTCCGCCCGAGCTCGACCCTCTCGGCCATCGAGGGTGGATGCGACCCGCCGAAGAGCCGATCGCGGTGTGCTGCCAGCTCGCGCTCGACGCTGACCAGGTGCTCGAAGACGTTGTCTACGTCCCATTCCACCCTGAGCGCCATCTCCGCCTTGCCGTCGATGCGATCGAGCGCCGCGGCGATCGACTGCCCGTGTTGCATCACCAGGCGCCTCACCTCGTCGTCGCTCGCCGCCAGGTGGCCGAAGCTCATCGGCAGGATGGTCACGGTGGCCATCACGTCGCGGATGACCCGGTGATGGCCCTCGAGGTTGGCGCGCAGCGGCAGCAGTCTCTCTACCACGGGGTGATCGCTCACCACGGCACCCACCGAGCCGACGCGAATGGTGTAGACGCGTGTGCGTTCGCCGTGCTCCTCGAGACCGATGCTTCCGAAGTCGCGATGCTCGACGGTGCGAATGAGCCCGTAGAGATAGCGCGCGGCACCCGGCCGCAGCGCAGCGGCGGCCACGCGGAGCTGGGCAGCCGACGACGATTCGCGATGGGCCAGGGTCATTGCTCTCTCCCCCTGGACGTGGGCGAGCCGGCGTCGTCGTCGCTGTCGCGAGAGCGCGTGGACGCAGGGCCGGTGGCGGCCCGCAGGTGCCTGGTGATCGCGGCATCGACGACACAGCCGAGCTCGTTGACGCCGTCGCGTACCACCTTCGGCAGCGCGCCGGCGAGCACGTCACGACAGATGCCGCGAAATGTGAGGTCGTCCTGCCGCACCTCGGCTCCCTGCTGGCGAGCCAGGCGCGCGATCATGATGCCGGCCCGCAGGCTCGGCCCCTGTTTGTTGACGCCCAGGCGGCGCAGCTCCCGGACGATGTCGACGATGGCGGCCGCGTCTGCCGCTTCCATTCCGGACCTGGCGGCGGCGATGCAGATCTCCGTGTCACGGTCGTAGTAGTCGACGTGAATGCCGATCAGCCGGTCGAGCAGCGCGTCCTGCGTCCGGTGGACGCCTGCGTACTCCTCGGGATTCGAGGTGAAGATGGCCCGGAACTCGGGATCGACCTCGACGTGGCACTCGCCGCGCCCGGTGCGCCGGGGCAAGGTCAGGAGCCTCTCCTCGAGAACGGAGAGAAGGACGTTGTTGGCTTCCGGGCGGGAGCGAGTGAACTCGTCGTAGACCAGCGTGTCGCCGTTGCGGCAGGCCACGGTCAGGCGGCTCTCGGCCCACAGGGTGTTCATCGTCTCCTCGGTCCGGATGACCGAGCGAACGTAGTTGTCGACCGTCGTGCGCCGCCGGTAACCGCTGTCCGCGCCCACGAGGTGGCTCGAGCCGAGCTCGTCGTCGCCGTGCATCAGGGTGACCGCTCGCCCGCGGAGAGCTGCCACGTGGAGCGCGAGGGTCGTCTTGCCGCTGCCAGCCGGTCCCCAGAAGTGCACCGGATAGCCTGCACGCAAGTAGGCCAAGGCACGGCTGGCGAGCCTTTCGACCTCGGGCGTCAGTACGAACTGAACGCCGACGTCGACGGCGAGAGCGCCCGGGGACGCTACCGCCTTCGCCTCTGACCTGGCCAGCCGACCGTCGGCGTTCCCGTTCAACATCTTCACACCTCGCTCGAGCGGCGCCGGCAGCTACGCGAGGGGCGCCGCAGCCGACGCGGTCAGCCCGATCGCCTCGGCGTATTTGAGGTAGGTCTCGACCGAGGCCACCACGACACGAGCTTCGATCGACACGAGCTCGATGCCGACGAGCGACAGCTTCGCCCACGCGTCGATGACGATTCCCTTGTCGAGGATGCGATCCACCACCTCCGCCAAGCCCGAGGATCCCGTCGAATTCATGACTGTCGCCATGGCCTCTGCTCCTGTTGTCAGGACCGCCGGGTTGGCGGTCGTCGTCGAGCAGGAGCAACAGCAATGCCACTGATCGATCGCCGTGCGACGAATCTCTGGAAGCCGCGCCGGCGCACGCATCTTCCATATTCACCGGCCAATGAAAAGGTTTAGATCGAGATGAATCGATCGCTTCGGGTGGCGCGCGGCCGGGCGCGGCTTCCCACGCTGCGGGAACCGGGACCCGGAGGCGCCGCCCGTGCCGCGCCCACCATCGCCTTCACGACGCAGTCGTCGAGGAGGTTGGCGAGGGAGGCGAGGAGCCGCGCTTGGCCGGCCAGGCATTGGAGCCGTCGCGTTCCGTGGCCCCGAGCCCGACTTCCAGACCGTACCTGCGCAGCTTGGCGCGCAGGGTCTTGGGATCGACCCCGACCCGACGGGCGAGCTGGGCTCCACTCAGCTGATGGCGGCGGAGAAGCGCCTCGAGCAGCGAGCGCTCGGCCTGCTCTGCGGCCTGGTTGCCGACGGCCTTGAGGTCCACCTCCGAGCTGTCGAGGCCGACCTCGAACTCCAGGCGCAGGCGCTCTTCGACGCCGACCCCGGCGTCGTTGAAGACGAGCGCAAAGCTGGCAACGTGTCCCATCACCTCCGCCGGCAGGTGCTCCGGGGAGACGACGTCGGCCGCCAGGATGACAGCCGACTTCATCGCGTTCTGCAGCTCCCTTACGTTGCCCGGCCAGTCGTGGCGCTCGAGGATCGTCATCGCCGCGTCCGCGATGCCACGCACCGGTACGCCGAACCGCCGTGCATAGAGCGCCACGAAGTGCTCTGCGAGGCGGCGGATGTCACCCTTCCGTTCGCGCAGCGGCGGCAGGTGGATGGTCATCTCCTGCAGACGGTAGAAGAGGTCCTGCCGGAAGCGACCGTCGCGGATGGCCTGCTTGAGATCGACGTTGGTGGCGGACACCACCCGAACGTCGAGCTCTATGGTCTTGCGACCGCCCACGCGTTCCATGCGGCGCTCCTGGAGCACACGCAGGAGCTTTGCCTGGATGCGGACCGGTAGGTTTCCGATCTCGTCGAGGAACAGGGTGCCGCCGTGCGCCAGCTCGAAGCGGCCCTGACGCGGGCTGCTGGCGCCGGTAAAGGCTCCCTTCTCGTGGCCGAACAGTTCGCTCTCGATCAGGCTCTCGGCGAGCATCGAGCAGTCGACCGGCACGAACGGCCCATCCCGCCGCTTGCTCGCCGCGTGGATCGCACGGGCGAAGAGCTCCTTGCCCGTCCCCGTCTCGCCGAGCAGCAAGAGACTGATGTCGGGTACGGCGAACCTGAAGGCCAGCGCGGTCGCCCGGCGGAAGGCGGGACTCTCGCCGATGATGGCCGGCGCCTCGGTCCGGACCTCGCGGCGCATCGCGAGCAGCTTGTCGATGGTCGCCAGCAGGGCCTCGTTGCTGAAGGGCTTGCCTATGAAATCGGTGGCGCCGAGCTTCATCGCCTTGACCGCCGACTGGACGTTGCCGAAGGCGGTCAGCATGACGATGGGAACGAGCCCATCGGCTGCCCGCAGGCGGCGCAGCGTCTCGAGGCCATCCATGCCGTCGAGGCGGAGGTCGAGGAGCACCAGGTCGGGCGCGCAGTCGCGGAAGGCGGTGATGGCGTCCTCACCAGAATGGACGGAGTCCGGCAGGTGTCCGCGCTCGCGGAGCAGCGTCGCTACGATGTGGCACAACAACCGCTCGTCATCGACAATCAGCACACGCGACATCGTTCCCCTTCTCGCTGCCGCGCTGGAGCGGCAGGGTCAGAGTGAATCGCACGCCGGCGGCCAGGTTTGTGGCTTCGAGCTCGCCACCGTGGTTGCGCGCGATGTGCCGCGAGAGGTGCAGCCCCAGCCCGGTACCACCGTCTT
>Ga0075431_100000233_pt1 | contig 41607 bp, 28 predicted proteins | sample RhiMetdeltSRZDD5_FD_75297 | JGI IMG/M metagenome (GOLD analysis project Ga0075431, IMG submission 75297) | Populus rhizosphere microbial communities from Tennessee, USA - Rhizosphere MetaG P. deltoides SRZDD5 | ecosystem: Host-associated > Plants > Roots > Rhizosphere > Soil | place: USA... | reverse complement strand
GGGACGGGCTCTCCCGACCGGCCCGCGACGATCTACGTGCGGCGGGGTGTGTACCGGGAGCTCGTCTACGTGCAGCGCGAGAAGCGCTACGTCCGACTCGTCGGCGAAGACCCGGCGAACACGGTCCTCGTCTACGGGCTCCACGCTGGCATGAAGGGCCTCGACGGCGAGGCGATCGGGACCTTTCGGACCCCGACCCTGTACGTCGACGCCGACGACTTCACGGTCGAGAACATCACGATCCAGAACGACGCGGGACCGGTCGGTCAGGCGCTCGCCATCGCGGTCCACGGCGACCGCGTGATCGTTCGCAAGTGCCGGCTCCTGGGCCACCAGGACACGGTGTTTCTCAACCGGGGACGGCACTACTTCACCGGCTCCACCATCGAAGGCACGACGGACTTCGTGTTCGGAGGAGCGACAGCGTGGTTCGAGAGCTGCGACATCCACGCGCTCGCGTCCAGCTACATCACGGCTGCGGCCACTCCCCCGGAGGCCGCATTCGGGTTCGTCTTCGATCGCTGCCGCGTCCACGTCGCGGAGGGCGAGCGGAGCTACCTCGGCCGGCCGTGGCGGGATCATGCCGCGACGCTCTTCATGCGCAGCGAGCTGGGCGCGGGGATCCGCCCCGAAGGCTGGCACAACTGGGACAAGCCCTGGAGCCAGAGCACCACTCGCTTCTCCGAGTACCAGAACACCGGAGTGGGGGCCGATCGCTCCGAGCGCGTGCCGTGGTCGACGGAGCTGACGACCGCGGAGGGCCACAAGATCACCGCGGTCAGGGTCCTCGGAGGGTGGGATCCGACTCGGGCCGAACCGGTTCGCTTCGATCCTCCTTCGGTCGAGCGGAGTGGCACCGTCCTCCCGGCGCGCGGCGCGACGCTCTTCCTGGCCGGCGACTCGACGATGGCCGACAAGCCGAACCTCGCGTTCCCCGAGCGAGGCTGGGGACAGCTCTTCCGAGAGCTGGTTCTCCCGCCGGTCCGGCTCGAGAATCGGGCTGTCAACGGCCGGAGCACGAAGTCCTTCCGCGACGAGGGCCGCTGGGACGCTCTCGTGGAGGCGCTCTCGCCGGGAGACTGGGTCGTGATCCAGTTCGGCCACAACGACGAGAAGACGGCCGATCCGACGCGATTCACCGAACCCGGCGGTGAGTTTCGCGCCAACCTGAAGCGCTTCGTGCGAGAGATACGCGCGCGAGGCGGCCATCCGGTCCTGGCCACTCCCATCGTCAGACGTCGGTTCGACGAAGGCGGCACCTTCGTCGACAGTCACGGCGACTATCCGCGGGTGGTTCGTGCGGTCGCCGCCGAGGAGGGCGTGCCCCTGCTCGAGATGGAGGACGTCACGCGGACGCTGGTGCAAGGCTACGGGGTGGAGAGATCTCGATCGCTCTACCTTCACTTCGAGCGCGGCGAGCACCCGCTGCTGCCCGACGGCCTCCACGACGACACGCACCTCTCCGAGCTCGGCGCTCGCCTGGTAGCCGAGCTGGCTGCACGCGAGATGGCGCGGGCCCACCTCCCCTTCGCCCGCTACCTGAAGCTCGACCCGCCAGCGGTAGCCGCCGTCGGAGACAGAAGATGAGCGCGGAGATCGGCTTCGGAATCGTCGGCGCGGGCATGGCCGCCCGCTTCCACGCCCGAGCCATCGCGGCGACGGCAGACGCCCGGCTCGCGGCCATCTGCCGCGCCGATGCCTCGCGAGCCGAGGAGGCAGCGGTGGAGCTCGGCGTGCCGTGCGAGGCGAGCTTCGAGGCGCTGCTCGCGCGCCCCGACGTCGACGCGGTCTGCCTGTGCACTCCGAGCGGCCTGCACGCGGAACAGGCAATGGCGGCGGCGCAGGCGGGCAAACACGTGCTGGTCGAGAAACCGATGGCGCTCCGCCTCGCCGATGCCGACGCCATGATCGCCGCCTGCCGCAACGCGGGGGTGCAACTGGGCATCGCCCTCCAGCGGCGCACCGACCCCGCCTGCCGCGCGCTCCACGACGCGATCCGCGCCGGCGAGCTCGGAGGTCTCCTGCTGGGAACGGCAACCGTCCCCTACTTCCGGCCCCAGAGCTACTACGGCAGCGCGGCATGGCGCGGCACCTGGTCGCTCGACGGCGGCGGCGCGCTGATGAACCAGGGCATCCACCTCGTGGACCTCCTGCTCTGGCTGATGGGCAGCGAGGCGGAGGTGGTCGGCGCCTCGGGCGGAGCGGCGCAGCACGACATCGAGGTGGAGGACTGCGTGGTGGCGGCGTTGCGCTTCTCGTGTGGCGCTCGCGGCACGATCGCCGCCACCACCGCGGCCGCGCCGGGATTCCCGCACCGTGTCGAGGTCTACGGCAGCCGGGGCGGGGCGCAGTTCGAGGGGGACGCGCTGGTCCGCTGGGAGGGCCATCCGGAGGGCTGCGGAGACACCGCGCCCCGGATCCGTCCGCAGGTTCCCGTGTCGGTGGCCGCGGGATCGGGGGCCAGTCCGACCGGCATCAGCACCCTCGGACACACGCTCATCGTGCAGGATTTCGTCGCCTCGATCCGCGAGGGTCGCGACCCGCTGGTGGACGGAGTCGAGGGTCGCCGCTCCCTGGCCCTCGTTCTCGCCATCTACGAGGCCGCCGGCCTCGGCGGCGGGCGGCTCTGATGCAACACTTCCCTTCGAGAGAGCGGAGGCGACCATGCCATTGACCCAATACGCGGACCGTCCGCGCTACCTTCGCCTGCACGAGGCCGACAACGTCGCCGTCATCGTCAACGACGGAGGCGTTGCGGCCGGGACGGTGCTCGACGACGGCTTGCGCGTCCGGGACGCGATTCCGCAGTGCCACAAGGTGGCGCTGCGGACGATCGCCGAGGGCGAAGCGGTGCGGCGTTACGGGCAGGTCATCGGCACGGCGCGGCGGGCCATCGCCGGCGGGAGCTGGGTCAAGGAGGAGGACCTCGTTCTCCCCGCGGCGCCGGCGCTCGACGCACTGCCGCACTGCACCGAGGTGCCGCCCGAAGCTCCGCCGCTCGAGGGGTACACCTTCGAGGGCTACAGGAACGCCGACGGGAGCGTCGGCACCCGCAACCTCCTCGGCATCACGACGACCGTGCAGTGCGTTACGGGGGTGCTGGAGCACGCCATCAAGAAGATCCGTGCCGAGCTCCTGCCGCGGTACCCGAACGTCGACGACGTCGTAGGCCTGAGCCACGACTTCGGCTGTGGGGTCGCGTTCGATGCGACGGGAGCCCACATCCCGATCTCCACGGTGCGCAACCTGGCGCGCAACCCGAACCTCGGCGGGCAGACTCTGGTCATCGGGCTGGGCTGCGAGATGCTGCAGCCCGAGCAGGTCGTCGCCGCGGGAGACGGCCTCGACCTCGATCAGCCGTGGCTCTACCGGCTGCAGGATTCACAACACGGGTTCGGCGAGATGATCGAGCGGATCCTGGCGCTGGCGGAGCGACGACTGCACAAGCTGAACCAGCGGCGTCGCGAGACCTTCCCGGCCTCCGCCCTGGTGCTCGGCATGCAGTGTGGCGGCAGCGACGCCTTCTCCGGCATCACGGCGAACCCGGCCCTCGGTTTCGCTTCGGATTTGCTCGTGCGTGCCGGCGCGACGGTGATGTTCTCCGAGGTGACCGAGGTCCGCGACGCCGTGCACCTGCTCAGCGCCCGCGCCAAGAACGAGGAGGTGGCGCAAGCCTTGATCCGCGAGATGGACTGGTACGACCGCTACCTGGAGCGTGGCCACAGCGACCGCAGCGCGAACACGTCGCCGGGCAACAAGCTCGGTGGCCTGTCCAACATCGTGGAGAAGGCGCTCGGGTCCATCGCCAAGTCCGGCCGCTCGGCGATCAGCGGCGTGGTCGGCCCGGGCGAACGAGCGCAGAGGAGCGGTCTGCTGTTCTGCGCCACCCCGGCCAGCGACTTCGTCTGCGGCACGCTGCAGCTGGCTGCCGGCATGAACCTCCACGTGTTCACCACCGGGCGTGGCACCCCCTACGGACTGGCGATGGCGCCGGTGATCAAGGTCAGCACCCGCACCGAGCTCGCGCAGCGCTGGCCCGACCTGATCGACGTCGACGCCGGCCGCATCGCCAGCGGCCGCAGCACCGTCGAGGAGCTCGGCTGGGAACTGTTCCACTACTACCTCGACGTCGCCAGCGGGAGCAAGAAGACCTGGGCCGAGGTGCACCGGATCCACAACGACCTGGCGCTCTTCAACCCGGCGCCGCTCACCTGAATGGCGCCGGACGGGCGGTCCCTCCGGGGCAAGCGCCAGTGCCTCGAGCTTTGCGTTCTCTGGCTCGCGCTGGCCAGCGCCGCATCAAGGCTCGGGCTCTTCGCGTGACTCGGACGCTAGCTCGGCGGCCCGAGCGGAGATCTCGGCCAGCTCGGCGACGCGCTCGTCGCCCGGGAACTCGGCCCTCACGGCCGCGGCACGGCGGGCGACCTCGGCGAGCGTCGAGCCGCGCGCCCAGTAGGACTGCTTCAGCAACTCGGCGAGCTCGGCGACCACCGCCGCAAGACGAAGTCCCCGGGATGCCTCCTCCCAGGAGCCAGCCAGATCGCGCCCGCGCAGCACTTGCTCGGTCTCGACGACCGCTCCAGGCCCGTTCGCCTCCACCGGCCGGTAGCGGAGCCGCAGCGTCGCCACCACACCGTGCCGCCACGGCCGCCGCTTGAGCTTCACCTCGTAGAGCGCCGTGACCTCCTGGCCTGCGCCCACCTCCCCCGCGTCGACGCGGTCGTCGCGGAACCGCTCGTCGTCGATGTCGCGGTTCTCGTACCCCAGCAGGCGCCAGCGCTCGACCACCTTGGGATTGAGCTCGACCTGGGCCTTGGCATCGGCGGCGACGGTTTGCAACGTGCCGGTCAGGTCTTCGACGAAGATCCGCCGTGCCGCATGCAGGTCGTCGACGTAGGCGTAGCAGCCGTTGCCGGTGTCGGCGAGCCGCTCCATCAGGACGTCGTTGTAGTTCCCCATTCCGAAGCCCACCGTGGTGAGCTCGATGCCACGGCGGGCTTCGTCCGCGATGCGCGCGAGGATCGAGTCGGCCCCGGTGGCGCCGACGTTGGCGACGCCGTCGGAGCACAAGATGACGCGATTGATCGTGCCGTCCCGCCGGGCCTGCGCGGCGAGCTCGTAGCCCAGGCGCAGCCCTTCTTCCGCGTTCGTCACCCCGTCCGTCTCGAGAGACTCCACCGCCGCGCGCAGCCGCTCGCGGTCGGCGCTGTGCCCCAAGACGACGCGTGCCGTCGCGCCATAGACAACGAGGGCGACCTGGTCTGTGGGGCGCAGCTGGTCGATCAGCAGCGCGAGCGCGCGCTTGACCAGGCCGAGACGTTGCTCTCCGTCCATCGAGCCCGAGGTGTCGACGACGAAGGTGAGGATCGCCGGCAGGCGGTCGGCTGGATCGACGGTGCGCGCCCGCAGGTGGATGCGAAGCAGGCGGTACTGCTCGCCGCCGGCGAAGGGGCTGGGGGATCCCTCGACGTGGAGCGTGAAGAGGTCCGGGCCGGAGGAGACCGCCGGCGGGTCCCCGTAGCGGAAGGCGTTGACGAACTCCTCGACCCGGATGGCTTCGGGCGGTGGAAGGTTTCCACCGCGCACGTAGCTGCTCGCGACTCCGTAGGAACCCGTATCGACGTCGAGGCCGAACGTCGAGAGGCGATCCTCTTCGGTGTCGACGAAGGGATTGACCCCGTAAGCCCGGAAGAACATGTCGCCGACGGGCTGATCGTTGGGCTCGGCCGTGCCGCCGGTCGAGGCGGGACCCAGAGAATCTGGGCCACCTCCAGTGACTGTTGCGGCCGACGCAACACTGACCGGCTCGGTCGACGGAGCCTCGGCGATCACGGTGAGCTGGTCCTCGGCGGCTGCCAGCAGCGTGAGCTCCACCGCGATCCGGGGTCGAGCCGCGATGCGTACCCCGCGCTGCTCGTAGGTCGTGAATCCGTCGCGCTCGCTGCGCACCAGGTAGCTCCCGGACCTCATCGACCGGAAGCGGGCCACGCCTGAGCGGTCCGTGACCGCCACCCGGCTGTCGCTCTCACCGCGAAGCGCGACTCTCGCGCCGGCGAGCGGCCTGCCCTGGGGATCGACGACACGAACCCGCACGTCGGTGGAAGTCGGAGGGAGGTCCGGTCGTGCCGGCGACGCGGATGAGGCGCGCACCTCGGGCTCGAGGCCGTGAGTGCTGCTGGATGCGGCCGCCGGCGTCGACGGCGGGCCCACCCTGACCGAGGGCCAGAGCTCGTGCAGAAGGAGATAGCCAAGGAAGCCGCCGCCGAGGACCGCGAAGAGAGCGGCGGCCACGCGCCATTGCTGCTGCCCAGGCTCCCGTGCAGGCAACCTCGTTGCCGGAAGGCGCACGCCGGCGGGGATCTCGCGCTTGATCGCCTCGGCGAGCCCGGGAGGTCGCGGCGGCACGGGGAAGCTGGCCAGCTTCCGGGAGACCGATTGGTGGCGGGCGGCGATCATGGGGCGACCTCCTGCAGGCTGACTTCGAGGATCTCGAGCGCCTTCGCCAGGCGCTTGCGAATCGCGGCGCCGCTCACTCCTTCGAGCCGCGCGATCTCGGCTGTGGGCAGCTCCGCCCAGTAGTGGGCGGTGACGGTGAAGCGCAGCTGCTCGCCGAGGGCGAGAACGGCTTGGCGTAGCCGACGGTGCTCCTCGAGGGCAGACATGGCCTCCTCCCCTCCAGGGGCCGGGTCCGCGAGGGTCGCGGCCTCGGCTTCGCCGAGCGGGACCACGCGGAGAGGCCGGCGCACGTGATTGAGGAAGGTGTTGTAGGCGATGCGGAAGAGCCAGGTCGAGAAACGGGCCCTGCCACCGAACTCACCCAGGGACTGCCACGCCTTGCGGTAAGTCTCCTGGGTCAGGTCGGCGGCCAGATCCGCGTCGCCGCAGAGCCGAGAGAGCGCGTCATGGATGCGGCCGTACGTGGCATCCACCAGGCTCCTCGCGGCGGCGGGATCACCGTCGCGGAAGGCCTCGATCAGGGCTGACTCGTCTGGCGGGGACGGAGTCGCGTCGCTGCTCTCATCGGAGGCCGCGCGCTCGCCTGCGTACAGTGCGGTCATGCTACTTGGACACGGTACCGCGGAAGAGCGCAACCACTCCCACGGGAGGTCACCCTTGGCTCGTGCGTGGCACGGGAGAGTTGGGGCCTGCCTTCCCGCGCCCGAATCCCCTTCCCTCTCCGATTCCCAGTCAGAAACCAGCGGCTGGATGCGAAGTCCCTCCATGAAGCGGCACCACCGCGGCCGCGTCACGTCACAAACCGGCGCGCAAGCGCCTAACGAGGGGCTCTATGACCCGCAGACGAATCGTCAGTGGAAAGCTCTTAGGAATTGCCGGCCTGGCCGTGCTGGCCGCTCAGGTGCTCTCGGGAGTGGCGATCGCGCAGCCTGCTCCCGATCGACGTGCACCGGCTCCGCTTCTCAACGAAGGCGTGCCGAAGAGGATCCCCGGCCAATACATCGTCGTCTTCAGGCCGGGCACGTCTCGCGAGGTCGTCGCCGCCGCGCAGGCGCGAGTCAAGAGCCTCGGCGGAACGATCGGATACACCTACACGTCGGCGTTGATCGGATTCAGCGTCAAGCTGCCGGCCGAGGGCGCCCAGGCTCAACGCGCCCTGGAGGCCTTGCGGGCATTGCCCGGCGTCGCCCACGTCGAGGTCGACCAGGTCGGGAACCTCAACACGATCTGGAACCAACCCCCCAACCCGAGCACAGCTCCCCCGGCAGGTCTTGATCGGACCACCCAGCGGCTCCTGCCGCTGGACGGCGTCTACAACTACGACGGGCAGGGCAACGGCGTACACGTCTACATCATCGACACCGGTATCCGTGCCTCGCACTCGGAGTTCGGCGGGAGGGTATCGGGAGGCACCAACACCATGCTGGCGGCTGCCGGCACGGACGACTGCCACGGTCACGGTACGCACGTGGCGGGAACGGTTGGCGGCGCCACGTTCGGCATCGCAAAGCAGGTGTTCCTCCACCCCGTGCGCGCCGGCGACTGCGGCAACACCTATCTGGCGCCGGTCATCGCAGCGGTCGACTGGGTGACGGCCAATCGAGTCCTCCCCGCCGTGGTCAACCTGAGCTCGGGGTTCTCACCCAGCCCCGCGCTCAATACCGCGGTGACGAACTCCGTCGCCGCGCCGTCGAGCGTTACGTACGTCGTGGCCGCGGGCAACAACGCCGGGGACGCATGCACCATCTCGCCGGCGCTCGTGCCGACGGCCATCACGGTCGGTGCCATCGAGCCGACCAACGACACACGGGCGGGCTTCTCCAACTTCGGCACCTGCGTCGATCTGTTCGCTCCCGGCGTCAACACCCTCTCGGCCGGGATCGCGAGCGACACGGCAACGGCCACGATGTCCGGCACGTCGATGGCCGCGCCGCACGTCGCGGGCGTGGCGGCACGCTACCTGGCCAGCTTCCCGGGTGCGACGCCGGCACAGGTCTGGGCGCGAATCGACCTCATGGCCGACCTCTTCGGCACGACGGCGTCATGGCCGGGCGTGATCAATCCCGGCGCGGGCTCGCCGAACAAGTTGGTGTATTGGGGCGCGACGGAGGACTCGTTCGACGACGGCGACCCGCACATCACCACCGTGCGCGGCGTGCACTACGACTTCCAGAGCGCAGGCGAGTTCGTCATCCTGCGCGATCGCAACGGCATGCAGGTCCAGGCCCGCCAGACACCCGTCACGACGCAACCCCCGATCGCCGATCCCTACTCCGGGCTCGCGGCGTGCGTCAGCATCAACACCGCCCTCGCGGCTCGTGTCGGCACGCACCGGGTCACCTATCAGCCGAGCTCGAGCGGACAGGCGGACCCGAACGGTCTGCAATTGCGCGTGGACGGCGTGCCGACGGCGCTGGGCGCGCAGCCGATCAGCCTGGGACCGGGGGCGCGGGTCGCCAGGGCCCCGGCCGGAACCGGCATCGAGATCGACTTCCCGGACGGCACCAGTCTGACCGCCATATCGAACCTCTGGGGGCCGCCGCACAACAAGTGGTACCTCAGCATCAGCGTGTTCCACACCCCGGCCTCGGAAGGGATCATGGGGGCGCTCGCGTCGGGTAGCTGGCTGCCGGCGCTGCCGGACGGAACGTCACTGGGGCCCAAGCCGGCGGCGCTCTCCGACCGCTACGCCGCCCTCTACCAGAAGTTCGCCAATGCCTGGCGCGTGAGCAACGCGACGAGCCTGTTCGATTACGACCCGGGCACCTCGACGACCACCTACAGCCTCCCGGGCTGGCCGCCGGAGAAACCGCCTTGCGTCGTTCCCGACAGCCCGCCGACGAAGCCACTCGATCTGCAGACCGCGCAGAAGCTCTGCCGCGAGGTCGCCGGCAAGGACAAGAACAGAGATTGCGTCTTCGACGTGGCCATCACGGGCGAGCCCGGCTTCGCCAAGCTCTACCTGGTGGGCCAGCGGATCCAGGCCGGCGCGACGACGACGACCCTGAGCAGCAACGCGGACACCACTCGGCCGGGAACGAACGTGACGTTCACCGCGACCGTGGCGCGAAGAGCGTCGAGCGGAAAGGCCACGCCGACGGGGAGCGTCCAGTTCACTGTCGACGGCTCTGACCTTGGGAAGCCGATCAAGCTCGACTCGTACGGTCGGGCGGCGCTGACAACTTCGCGCCTCGGCGAGGGTCGTCACAAGGTATCGGCCCGGTTCATCCCCGGGGAGGCCAGCGCCTTCCTCGCCAGCAGCAGTTTCGAGGCGACCCACGTTGTCGTCAAGAAGGAAGGTCGCTAGAAGGGAACCCTCAGCGGATGCTACCCGGGCAGTCGCCCGGGCAGCGCCGCTGAGCTCCTACGCCGTCAGGCGGCGCTCGGCTTGTCGCTGCGCCGTCCGTCAGGGAACGACGATCTCGACCACCGCCGAGTATTCCGTGACGGAGCGGCCGATGGTGGCGCGCACGCGGTAGGCGAGCGTACCGGCCTTCTGGCCCGCGAGGGCGACGCCGGTGGCATTGGCGGGGAGCGCACGGACGCGCTTGAACTTGCCATTGGCCTGCCGCTGCTCGACCTCCCAGCCCTTCTCGCCGGCGAACAGGTCCAGCCAGGCGAGGGTGACCGTGCGCCCTTCGGCCTCCGCCTGCAGCGCGAAGGGATCGTTGGTGCGGAGCAGGCAGGCGCCGGCGGCCCCTTCGACAAACGCGCGGATGGTCTGCGGCACGCGCTCGCTGGCGAAGCCGTAGCGGTCCGCCTCTCCGAGCGAGAACGCTCGCGTGTTGCAATAGCTCATCAGGGATCCGCCGCCCGCGGGGGCCTCCACGGGTCCGTCGTAGCATCCGTTGTCAGCCTCGAGAGCGCTGCAGACATCCACCGGCGGTGCGTAGCAGTGGGTGTGCACGGAGCCGAGGATGTGACCCATCTCGTGCGCCGTGGTGACCTGCCGTGCCGCTGCCGTGGCGCCCGGCGGCACCACCACCATGCCGTACGCCAGATCGCCGAGCATGACCGAGCACAACGAGGCGATGATCGCCTGGCCGGTGCAGTCGCCGCCCGCCTTGCCGGTGAACATGATCGCCGCGGCGCGCGGGAACCGCTTCACCGGCCGGTGGGCGATGTACCAGAAGCCGAACTCCCGGAGCACCGGCGAACCGCCCTCGCAGGTGTATTCGTCAGGGGCTTCCCACCCGTCGTCGGGCGTGGTGTGGAGGTGGACCTCCTGCAGCACCAAGGAGACGCCGACTTGTTGGCGATACAGCTCCGATGCCGCCGCCATCACGGCGAGCACGAAGTCCAGCGCTCGCTCCTCCGAACCCTGGCTCAAGAGGAACTCATGATCGCTGTCGACGACCAGCGCAGCCTCGTATTCGCCGCCGGGGGCGCGGATGACGGCCGGCGGCCGACGCTTGGCGGGAGTCCCGGCGCGGTCGAAGTACAGCGAATCGTGGGCGCGTGTTTCTGGCGGCCCGTCGGCCACCTGCTCGGCGCGCCACCGCGCCGCGAGCGGCAGCGGGTCGGGGCCCGCGGTGACGCCGACCTGCCAGCGCTCGCTGCCTGCAGTCACCGAGCCGGAGACGGTGAGCGTCTGGAGGTCGAGCACCAGTACGGCGAGCGACCCCGGCAGCTGGCCCACGTTGCCGGCGACCACCACGAACCGGCTCGCCACCTCGGCGGCGCCACGTTCGACACCGTTCACCAGCAGCCGGAAGCCCGGGGTGAGCAGCTCCAGCCGGTGCAGGCGCAGCTCCGCCGCGCGGTCGCCGAACGTCACCCCGGTGAGTACGATCTCGCCGCCGCCACCCACCGCCTCCGCCAGCTGCTCGACCGTGGTGCCCCGAGCGTCGAGAAGGCGCTCGAGCGAGGGCGCGGCAGCGACCGCCCGGCCCGCGAAAGCGAGCGCCAAACCGAGGGGCAACAACCAAGTGCGCATCGCCGGCCCCCCTGTGGCGGATGTGAGCTGACCTGATCGCAGGGTAGCACGCGGCGGCGGTGCGATTGTGACAGTTTGGTGGATGCCAAAAAGCTTTCTCGTGGACTGCACGGCGCGCTCGGTGGCGAGACCGGCGCGATGAAGCCGGGGATGGCCTACGACGGCGGCGTCTGAGCTCGGACTCGGCGTAGCTGGAAGGCGGTCCCTCCTCGCCGCGGCGGCGGTCTCTGTACGTCGCGGTCGAACCGCGTGCCTTCGAGGTCGCACGCTCGACCCTCGACCCTCGACCACAAGGGGGGAACCCCTTGTCAGAAGCGCGGTGCGGAACGCGAACTTCCTTGCCGACGGGCGCTCGAGAGGTGCGCACGTTGTTCAACCAACGTTCCCCACGGGACGGGTCCCGTCCCGCATCCAAGGAGAAAAGTGTCATGACGAAAGCTCATCCCCCTTCACTCCGCCTTCGCAGGCGCCTCTGGCCGTGGGTCCTCGGCCTCTGCCTGATGGCGATGGCCACTGCCGGCCACGCACTGGCGCCCACCGATGTCGCCACGGGCCTCTCCGGCGGCATCGGGACCGCGTTCGATCCGGAGCACAACGATCTCTACTTCGTCGAGTTCGGCGCCGGCACGCTCAAGCGGATCCGGCTGACACCGGACTGCCAGGCCGCGAGCCCGCCGACCTGCGTCATCACCACTGTCGCGAGCGGCTTCGCGCACCCGGAGGACGTCGCCCTCGACGTCGCGGCTGGAGTGGCGTACGTCACCACGCGCGACGACGTCGGCACCACCGGCTCGCTCTGGCGCGTCGCCCTCGTCGGCGGAGCGCGGACCCTCGTCACCTTCAATCTGATGGCACCGCAGCAGATCACGCTCGACACCGCGACCGACATCGCCTACGTGGCGGCCTTCGACGGCGGCCGCGTCTGGAAGATCAAGCTGGCCACCGGAGAGAAGACGCCGGTCCTCACGGGCCTCGGCCATCCGGTCGGCCTGGCAGTGAAGGCGGATCGCACGCGCGCCTACGTCAGCCTGCAGGACGCCCCGCCCCGCGTCGCCGAATACGACCTCGCAACGGGCGCTCATCTGCGCGATCTGGCCACCGGCCTCACCTCGCCGTTTTTCCTCTCCTGGTCCGACCCGGCGGAGACCGCGCTCTGGCTCCTCGAGCGCGATCCGGCGAACCGCCTGCGCCGCATCGACGTGACCACCGCGACTTCGATCGTGGTGGCGATCGATCCCCCCGGCCTGCCCTTCCGTCCCTCGGCGATCGCGACCAGCTTCTCGGGCGGCAATGCCTACGTCACCACCGAAACCAAAGTGGTGCGGCTGGCTCTCACAGCCCTGCCGATGGGTGAGCCCGTGTTCCTCGCCGTCGGCCACATCCCTTCGACCAGCATCACCGACGGCTACGCCACGACCGACCCCGGCTACTTCTTCCCGGTGAAGGACGCGCCGTTCGGCGGCACCCTCAACATCTTCGGCAACTTCACCAACTTCCGGGGCCTGGGCGCGACCCACTACCGCGTCATGCTCTCCGAGGGCGGCGGCACCTTCGCTCCGCTCGCGCGCAGCTGGAACGCCTATCGCTGGAACCCGTCGACGGGCGTCTTCGAGCTGGCCCCGGTGGCGCCGCTGCCTCCCGTCACGCCGCTGCCTCCGGGCGCCCTCGTGGGCGACGGCTTTTACCCGATCGCCGCCGAATACCTCGCGTCCCCCGCCCACCCCGAGCGCTGGGAGCCGCCCTTCCTGATGATGCAGTGGCCCAGCGGGGCCAACGGCCTGGCGAGCTTCCGGGTCGAGATCTGGAGCCTCGTCGGGACCACCTGGACCAATCTCACCTCGCTGCTGCCGACCGGCAACAGCCTGGCTCTGCTCATCGACAACACGCCACCTGACGTCGACCTCGTGGCCGTCCGCCAGCACGGCGCTGTCGACCCGCTGGCGGTCTGCGCCATCGTCACCAGTGGAACGACGCAGTTCGACTTCCAGATCACCGCTCACGATCCGAACCACCACCTCGGCTCCTACCAGCTCGACGCCTACTGGGGGCACAACGGCTTCTTGGGTGGGATCGTCGCCGACTCCTACGCCGCGCACGTCGACGCCGAGGGCGCGCACCTGTGGAGCGGGGTGACCAACACCTGGCACACGCCGCCCTCCTGGGTGGCGACCTGCAACTGCGCGCACACCTTCATTCTCGGCGTGTGGAAGCGGACGACGAACGGCTACGGCCCCGTCCTCTACGACCACTCCAACCAGTCGTTCACCATCAACATGCCCACACTTTCAACCTGCTCGTAGGTCGTGGAGCGAACGACCATGAAACCTCATCTCGCCAACATGCTTGCAATCGCCGGCGTGGCCGGCGCGCTGGCCTCCTGCGCGCCGTTCAACGTCACGCTTCCGGTGAGCCCCGGCAGCCCCGAGGACACCAACGCCTGCGGGCCGCTCACCGGTCAGATGGTGATGGCCGGCTACCCCTCGCCGCCTTCACCCGCCGGCGGCTGCGTCCGGGCGCAGAACGACGTCTACCTGGCCATCCAGGCCGCCAAGGTCGAGCCGTCGTGGGACACCGATCCGGCGGGGCTCCGCGCGGCCCTCGCAGGACTCTGCCCGCCGCCCGGCGGATCCTGGGCGGTCTTCGCCAACACCGACGCGCCCACCGTGATGCACTCGGTGGCGTACTACATCACCCACAACCGCTATCCCGTGGCCGCGCTGCTCAACACCACCGGCCACGCCTTCTCGACGCACCAGGAGCACTGGGTCACCATCAAGGGCATCGGCACCGACGTCGATCCCACCGGCGGCACGCCCGAGACGCTCGAATACGTTTGGTTCATCGACCCGGCGGTGGCGGTGGGCAACCCGGCGGTCGAACGCTACGTCGCCGCGAGCACGTGGTTCACGCAGTTCCAGGCGGTGACCAAGCCGGGCAGTGCCTACCTCGGCAAGTTCGTCGCCGTCATCGAGCCGCCACCGCGGAGCGGCCGCGTGAAGTTCCGGCCCGAGGTCCTGTCCGGCACGTTGATCCCCGAGCGGCTGGCCCTGCGAGCCGCCGAGAAGTGGGTCAAGGGCGTGAAGGTGGAGCGGCTCGGCTCTTATCGCGAGCTCGCCCGCAGCCGGCCCCTTCCTCCGATCCTGGTCGATTCGGAGCGGGGCGGCTACTACCTCGTGCCGTTCTCGCCCGACGGCAAGCAAGCGCGGTTCGCCGTTCTCGTCAACGCCTACACGGGAGGCTTCCAGGAAGTCGGGGCCTTCGCGTCGAGCTCCTTCATCTCCGCGAACGAGGCGGAGAAGCTCGCCGTCGACGCACTGGGTGGAAAGGCTCAGTCCATCCAGACGGAGGCGGTCTCTTCGGCCGAGGCCGGCGCCTCGAGGTATCAGCCCGTCTGGCGGGTCTGGGTGGACGGACGCCCGGTGGACGTCACCCAGCGTGGCCAGGTGTTCCCGAACCGGCCGAGCGGGAAGCAACGCCCTCCCGCCGCTCGCTACTGACCCGTGCACGGCCCACCGGAAACGTCGTGTTCCGGTGGGCCCTCTGCCCGCAACCGTGACCGGGCCTCGCCACCCGCCCGCCTCCTCCCGCAGTGCCCTATGATCTCGTCATCGCATAGCGACTTGTCCTGGTCGGGTGAGCGATGGGCGCGGAAGACACCGTCGGTCTGGTGGGCGAGGCCCTTGCCGGCGATCAGCTCGCCCTGACGCGCCTGGTGGCCATCTTGACCCCCGTCGTTCAGGCTCGCGTCGCCCGCACCCTTCTGGCTCGCCGACCGTGGCTCGCCGGCGGTCGGGACATTCGGCAGGAAGTGGAGGATCTGACCCAGGAGATCTTCCTCGCGCTCTTCTCGAGGAGCGCTCACGTGTTGCGCAGCTGGCAGGCGGAGCGAGGCCTGTCCCTGGAGAACTTCGTCGGGCTGGTGAGCGAGCGGCATGTCGTGTCGTTCCTGCGCAGCGGCAAGCGGACTCGATCGAAGGAGGACCTCGCGACGGGCGAAGAGCTCGAAGCAACGGCGGCCGAGTCGGGGCCGGAGGAAGAGGCGGCGAGCCGCGAGCAGCTCCAACTTCTCCTCGAGCGGCTGCGGCAGAGCTTGAGCCCGCTGGGCCGCCAGGTGTTCGAGCTGCTCTTCGTCCAGGAGCTCTCCCTGCCCGAGGCGATGGCGGCCAGCGGCCTGTCGGCCGATGCCGTGTACGCCTGGCGAAGCAGGCTGCGCCGGCACGCCCGCGAGCTTCTGGCGGAGCTGTCAAGTAGCTCCTCGGCGCCGCGAAAGCCAGAAGAGGGTGCGCCTGGATGAGTGAGGACCCGATGGATGAGTGAGGACCCGAACGAGGACGTGCTGTTGCGCAAGCTGGGACACCTGGCCCGATTCGACGACCGCTGGGATCGACTGGCGGCCGGAACCCTCAGCGAGGAGGAAGCGGCCGAGTTACGCGCGCTCGCCGAGACCTCCGCGGAGGCTCGCGAGGCCTACGAGGCGTTCCGGCCGCTGGGTGCCGAGTTCCACGACGCCGTCGTGCGGAAGATCCAGGAGTCGGTCGTGACGCCTCCGGCGAAGCTCTTGCGCTTCCGACGTCGCGTCCTCCGGCTCGCCGGGTGGGGCGCGGTCGCGGCTGCGGCAGCCGCCCTGGTCGTGCTCCTTCGCCCGCCGACCTTGCCGGGGTATTCGCTGGCGGAGATCTCGGGCGGCTCGCGCGCGACACGGGGCGAAACGACCGAGCCGGTCGTGTGGGCGCCGGGCGACCGCTTCCAGGCAACGCTGCGGCCGCAGACCGAAGTGAAGCAAACGGAGTCGCTGGACGCCCAGGCCTCCCTGCACCGCGGCCACGAGCTGCGACGACTGCGAGTGCGGACGCAAGTCGACGAGCGGGGCGCGGTGCGGCTCGACGGCTCGCTCGACCGAGATCTACCGCCGGGGGACTGGACCTTGTGGGTCGTGGTGGGCAGGCGGGGCGCTTTGCCGGACCCGGCGGGCTTGCCGTCCACGGCCTCGGCGGCTCCCCTGCGCGCGAGGAACTGGGTGGCCGTGTCGCTCGCCCTGCGCATCCATCCAGAACCGCCCTGATGTCCTGATGCCCCGCCTCGGTGTCCACGCCGCTTCCCTGCCTTGGCTGCTGTTCGGACTCGCCTGCGCCTCGCCGCCCGCACCGTCTCCACCGACCGTGGAGTACGCGGGTTGCAGAGTCGTCCTCGAGCCCGGCTCCGTCTGCATCCTGCGCAGCAAGCGCGAGCTGCGGCTCTGGGTGGCATCACCGCGCGACGACCGGATCGAGCTGCGGGTCGACGGCAAGCGGATCGACGCCCGCGGCGCGCCCGTCCGCGAGGGACAACGCTTCACGCTGACGATCGCCCCGGGCGCGAAGAAGATCGAGGTGCTCGTGGCAGCGCCGCACGCGGCGGCGACCTGGTCGCTCGACCTCGGCGAGCCGGAGGAGCAGCCGACGACGGCCACCGGGGCTCCGCATCGGGAGGCGTCGCGCAGGGACATCGTCGACGACGTCTTCGAGAAGGCGGCACTGACCTACCGCCAGCTCGCCGCCGGCGACCTGGCGTCGGCCCGAGCGACGTTGGAGGGCGTTCGTCTTCCTCCCAAGGCGCCCGCCGAGTCCCGCTACCTGATGAGCTTCCACCGCGGCTTGCTCGCCGAGCGGGAAGGCGACTACCGCTCGGCGCTGGCGGAGGTCCAGGAGGCGATCGAGATCGCCGAGCGGGTCAAGCCGGAGCGCTACCTCTGGCTCGCCGAGGAAGAGCGCGCGTTGCTGCTGCGCGGGATCGGGCGCTCGCGCGAGGCTGCGTTGCTCTTCGCGCGCCTGGGGAGGACGCCCTACGCCGGCAACTCCTGCGAAGAGGCCCAGCTGCTCAACAACGAGGCGTGGTCCGTGTTGCTCGCCCGCGAAGCCGGCGAGAGCCTCGCGAGCCCCACCGAGCTCCTCCAGCGCGCGCTGGCGAAATACGAAGGCTGCGCGGCGGCGAAGCCCGAGCAGAAGGTCAACGCGCTGATCAACCTCGCACTGGCGCACCAGCAGGAGGGACGCCTGCCCCGGGCAAAGGAGCTGCTCACGCGGGCGCGGGCGATCGAGCCCCATCCGCCCCTGCCCCACACCCTCTGGTGGCTCGATCTCGACGGCCGGATCGCGCTCGCGGAGGAGCGGCCGGCGGCGGCCCTCCGCAGCTTCGACGAGCTCGGGGAGCTCGCGGCGGAGACGACCTCCTTCGACGGGGCGTTGCGGGCCGCCTTCGGTCAGGCGCGCGCGCACCAGGCTCTCGGCGATGCGGCGACCGCTCTCGACGTGCTCCGCGGGGCCGAGGCCCTGCTCGACGGGCAGAGTCTGCAGGTCCCCGTCAACGAGGGGAGAGAGACCTTCCTCGCCGCGCGCCGGTCGGTCGTGAGCCTCCACATCGAGCTCCTCCTCGACCAGGGCAGCACCGCGGAGGCGATGACCGTCGCCCGCCACGCTCGCTCACGGATCCTCCGCCAGCTCGCCCACGTCGACTCCCTCGCAACCCTTTCGGCCGCGGCGCGAGCGCGACGGGCACTCCTGCTGACGGCATACCAGCAACGGCGCGCTGCGCTCGAGGCGCGGGCGCGGGACGACTGGAAGCTGCCCGCCGACGAGCTCCGCCACGAGCGCGCGGCGAGGAAGGCGGAGGCGGAGGCGGTCAAGCGGCTGCTGGACGAGGCCTACCTGGTTCTCGACGCTCGCGGCGGCGGGACGGAGAACGAGCGCCCTCCGCGGGGCGGCGAGGTGGTCCTCGCCTACCAACCCCTCGCCGGCGCCGCGTGGGTCGGCTTCGCCGACGATGGCGAGACGGTGGTCGCCCTTCGCTTCGAGCTGCCCCCGGCGCCGCTGCCCGCGCCCGAGGCGCTCGCCGGGCGCCTGCTGCTCCCGTTCCGCGAGCGGATCGAGCGAGCGAGGAGGGTGCGGATCCTCGCCGGCGGCCGGCTGGAGAGCGTCGACTTCCATGCACTTCCACTCGGAGGCAAGCCGCTCATCGCCGGCCGCCCGGTGGTCTACGGGCTCGATCTTCCCGCCGCCCGGCGGCCCGATCGGCCGCCGGGACGACGAGCGCTCCTCGTCGCCGACCCTCGCGGCGACCTGCCCGGCGCTCGCCGCGAGGCGCGCGGCATTCGCCTGGTCCTCGGCTCCGCATCGCCCTCGTGGAGGATCGACGAGGTGGAAGACTCCGACGCGCAGGCCGACGCTGTCGGGGCGAAGCTCGCTGCCGCCGACTTGCTGCACTACGCCGGCCACGGCGACTACGGCGGCCTCGGCGGCTGGGAGAGCAGCCTGCTGCTCGCCGGCGACACGCGCCTCACCCTCGGAGACCTGCTGGCGCTCGACGGCGTGCCGGCGTGGGTCGTGCTCTCCGGATGCGACACCGGCCGGGCCTCGGACGAGTCTCCGGTCGCGAGCCTCGGCCTCGCGCACGCGTTCCTCCTCGCCGGCTCGCGCGAGGTCGTCGCCTCCATCCGTCCCGCGGACGATCGCGCGATGCCGGCCTTCTTCACCGAGCTTTACCGGCAGTGGGACCGCGATGCGGATCTCGCGGTGGCGGTGCAGCAAGCCGAGCTCGCGTGGCGCGAGCGGGAGCCCACGGGAGATTGGGCCAACTTCCGGCTTTTCGAGCGGTAGTGGGATCGGGGCGTCCACGTCGTGTCAGAGAACAGGTTGCGGCGGCGAAGAACCCTGGTGACGAGAAGGGAGATCCCATGCGAAAGCAAATACCGTGGCTCGCGCCCTGCGCGGCGCTCGCGCTGAGCGCCTGCGCAAGCTGGCAGCCGACGCCCGCCAAACCCCCACTCGACACCTCGAAGGCGTGTGCCCAGTGGCGCTGGATCGGTATCAGGAGCCGGTCGGCGGCCGAGTGCCCCGCCGTTGCGGGCTGGAGCGTGAAGCCGCTCTTCGACTCGAGCAGGCAAACCATCTCCGACGAGCAGCCGCAGGCGCTGGAGAGACCCGCTTCGGGCCTGCTCTCCACCGCCGCCGTGATCGACGAGTTGGAGCGCTTCTGCGTCTACGAGATCGCCGATCGCAGCCGCGACTTGGGCGACCTCCCGTTCCCGCCGGCGGCGAGCCGCGAGCTGGTGCGCTTCGATCAGGACTGTGCGGCCCTCTCGATCGCCGCCGATCCCCCGCTCCCAGCGACGGTCTGGAGGCCAGCGTCCGCCCTCTTCCTCGTCGAGGTCGGCAAGCCCGAAGCGCCACTCGAGATCGAGAACCAGCGCGGGGTGCGCCTCGCCTTCCTCGATACACAGCCCACCGGCGTCGGCGTGCCGGCGGTCTCCGGGTATTCGCAACACGGCTTCACCCTCACCCACATCGCCCGCCACCTGGTCTGCAGCCCCGCGACGAGCACTCGCTGCGCCGCCCAGATCACCACCCGCCTCGCCCTGCCGCTCACCAGCTTCGACGCGCGGCGGCGCTCGCGGACCGGCATCGACCGCGCGCGCGGGGGCCACGTCGGCATGCAGAGCGACCTCGCCGAGGCGATCTCGAGCGAGGTGGAGGCCTGGCTCGGGGATCGCTCCCGCGCCGGTGCGCCGCAGCATCTCGTGCTCAACATCTCCCTGGCGTGGGACCCGCGACTCTTCGGAGGCCTGGGCGAAGCGGAGGTCGCCGAGCTGCGCGCCGGAACGCAGGCGATCTACCGGGCCCTGCAGTATGCCGCGAGCCTCGACGTCCTGGTGCTGGCGGCAGCCGGCAACCAGAAGGACTGCCCGGGCGTGCCGGCCGATGGCCCCATGCTGCCGGCCGGCTGGGAACGGAATGCTCCGCCGGAGAGCTGCGGCGCGGCGCGGGCGCCGCTGGTCTACGCAGTGGGTGGGTTGGACTCCAAGGGGAATCCGCTGTGGAACGCGCGCAACGGAGGTATGCCGCCACGGGGAACTTACGCCGAGCACGCAGTGGTGCCGACGGCGGACGACGATCGGCCCACGGCGATGTACACCGGCAGCTCCGTCGCCACCGCCGTCGCCTCGTCGATCGCCGCCGTGGTGTGGGACACCCTACCCGCTCTGAGCGCTCCCGAGGTGATGGAGCTCCTCGATACCGGCACCAGCCGCAACGTGCTGCCGCGTCGCGCGGACTTCTGGTTCGGGGCGGGCGGGGCCAGAGCCGCAGCGCCCGCCGTTCACCGGCTCTCGCTCTGCGACGCCCTCGAGCAGGCCTGCAGTCGACCGGGAGCCACCAGCTGTCCGCTGCGGTCGCCCTGTGGAGCCTGGCCGCCCGAGCCGGTGGTCCTGGCAGGCATCCCACCCGATCCCCTCGCCGGCGGCACCTGCCAGCCATGGCTCTACCCCCAGCCTGAGGATCCACCATGCCCGACCTGCATCAAAGAGCCGCCGCGCTGATCGGCTAGCCCTGCGGGCTCTCGCCCGAATCAGAGGACCGCGCTCGAGGCTTTCGGCATTGCGAGAAGATGTGCCGAACACGCCGGTCGAGAGGAGGCGCCTGCGATGACTCACACCTCGCGTCGAACGGTCCTCGGCATCGTGATCGCGCTGGCCCTGCCGCTGACCGCGGCCTGGTCCCAGGCAGAGCCTTCCTCGGCCCGCGGCGGCGCCGCTGACGACCCGGACTTCTGTCGCGAGACACTGCACGGCCAGACCTGGGCCCGCACCGAGCTCTACTTCGGCCTGTCGCGCGCCGACGGCCCCGACATCAGCGACGGGGAGTTCCAGGGCTTCCTCGACAGCGAGGTCACGCCACGCTTCCCAGACGGCCTCACGCTGCTCACGGGCGACGGTCAGTTCCGGGGCTCGAGCGGCATCGTGGTGCGGGAGCGCTCGAAGCTGCTCATCCTTTTCTACCCATGGAGCTCGCCACGGAACCGCGCGGTCGAGCGCATCCGCACGACCTACAAGCGTGAGTTCCACCAGGAGGCGGTGCTGCGAGTCGACTCGACCTCCTGTGTTTCGTTCTGAGCGCGTGCCAGGGCTCGTACGTGCTCGCGTCGGCGCCTCCGGTGCTAGAGGTCAAGCGGGACTGAGCAGCGGGCCCAGCGCGGGCTCCTTCGTCGGACTGAACGAGATGCGCAAGGCCACGCCTTCGAAGCCCAGGACGTTGCCGACGAACTTGATCAAGAGGAGCCTCGGATCGGAGCTGAACCGCAAGACCTGCAGCGCAGCCGGGAACGGCACGAAGATGTTGTGCAGCCACTGCCCCAGGTCCTCGTCCTCATCGACGGCCTCGACGATGCCCAGAGCGATGCTGGTCAGTCCCAGGATGGTGTCCAAGGTGACGCCTATCGGCTTGTCGCTGCGTTTCACCCAGAGGGCCGCCTTCTTGGTGGCAAACCGCGTGTAGAGCCCGAGCCCCAGGTCGAGCCCGGCGTTGAGCATTGTCAGCAGCCAGTTCGCGAAAGCCACCCGTTGGCCCGTCGTCTCGAGCTCGGGAGGACGGAAGACGATGTGGTATTTGCTCGGCCAGAAAAACCCCGTCGAGATCAAACCCGTAAACGCCGCCAAGAAGCCGGCAAGATTGCGAGCCTTCTCGGCCAGGCCGAGAAGCCTCTCTTTACCCGTGAGGATCGACTCCTGGGCGGCGGCGCTGTCCGCGATCCCGCCGAACAACGAGGAAACGAAGCCCACCCCCATGCTGGTCAAGAGGCAAGCCAGACCGCCGGCCTTGTCGTCCTGAGGGTCACCGACCGTCAACGAGGGCAGGGCTCCGCCGGGGAAGGGCTGGGCGGTCGGCGACCGCGTGATCAGCTTGTAAATGTAGGTGGCGGGGAAAGCGGCGAGCAGAAGAATCAGGTCGCCGAGCGTGGGTGCCGAGAGCTCCGACTCCGGCACCCCGGCAAGCGTCTGTATCCACTCGTAGACGACGCGGAACGCGCCCAGGTCGAGGGGGGAGTCGAGGAGCTGCGGCACGGCGTTGATCACCGCCTTGACGACGGCGACCAGCTGCAGGGCCAACGTATGCAGCACCTCGATGCCGTCGAGCGCGGTTCGCTCGAGGGCGGCGAAGAGGTCGGCGAGCGCCGTGTCGCGAACCGCGCTCGCCGCGTCCACGTCCCGCCCCTCTACCACCGCGATGAACCAGTTGACCAGCGTCTCGATGACTCGCGCGGCATCGGCGCCCACCGTCGCGAAGGCGGCGATCACGGCATTGACCGCCTGGTTGACCGCGTCGAGCGTGGGGAAGCTCAACGAGGGCAGGAGCTCGACGAGCTTGTCCAGCCACTGGCCGATGAACTTGTCCCACAGCCAATTGACCACGGCGTCCACCGTCGCCTGCACGAACTCGAGGAGATCGACGACCTTCTCTCCCGCCTGGACCAGGATCGGTGGCTCGCCGTCCGAGGTGTTCAGTGAGGAGACCGGGTGTGTCCCCACCTTGGCGCTCGCCGCGGCGAACGCGTCCCTCACCTGTTGGGAGGCGCCGGTGAAGAAGGTCTCGATGGTATCGCCGGTGATGGCGTCGATCCACGGCACGATCGCCGGCGCCAGCTGGTCCACGAAGGTGCGAAGCGCCCTCTTGGTATCGAGGACCGCGGAGAAGTCGATCGCCGCACGCATCCAGTCGATCACCATTTGTGCCGTGGTCGCGAGCTGGTTGAAGACGCCGGCAACGGCGTCGAACGCCTCCTCCAACGTGTGGATGGCGATCTGCGCCAGCTCGAGCAGCCGGCCGCCGACCTGGATGAAGAAGTGAACGGCGTTGTCCGCCAGGTTGGCGATGCTGCAGGCGACTTTCGCCGCGCCGGTCTTGATGCCCTCCCACACGTCGTGGGCGAAATCGACGGCGTCGTCCCAGAAGCCGCCGTAGCGGGGGTCGGCCCGGAGCCGCTCGAGCTCCGCCTGCAGCTCCTCGCGACTCGCCAGCACGCGAAACGGCGGGCGATCCGGATCCCACGTCTGCAGCAGCAGCGCCGCCGCGGGGGGACGCGGCATGTTGAGGTCGCCGAGCGCGATGGTGGAGTGGATGTGCTGCACCGCCTCGTCGGGCGATAGCGATCCCCAGCTCGGGATGAGCGGCCGGCCGTTCACCTTCGCGTTGTACAGCGTCTCGCCGTTGAACGGCGTGAAGAACGGCAGCGTTCCGGTGCCGGCCAGGTAGCGCTGGATGCGCGCGTCCGGCCGGATGGTCAGCGCGTCCGGCAGCCCCTCCGCCACCAGCGTGATCGCCGTCGCCGTCAGCCCCCTGGCCGCAGTGGCGATGCACAGCCCGCCCCCGAAGTCCGCCTGCACGGTGATCGGCTCGTGGCGGGTGCCCAGCCGGTAGAGCTGGCCGCCGATCTCCGCCTCGAGAGCGCTCTCGCCGTGGAGCGTCACGTAGTGCCCGCGAAGCGGCTGCCCGTCGGCGTCGCGCAGGGCGACGCGGGTGATGAAACGCGAGACCTGGTAGGCCTGCGTGGTGCCCAGCCGGACGGGCTCGTTGCGCCACGACCCGGTCGTCGGGTCCTGGCTCAGGAGCGACACGGAGTGGGTGGACTCGCTCGCAGCGCTCAGAGCCAGCACGGTGGGGCGGTCGTCGGGATGGGAGTCGACCGCCACCCCGTCGACGCCGATGGCGATTCCCAGCGTCACCGGCACCCGCTTGCGGTGCTGCTCGTCGCGGGCCGTCGACCACACCGGGACGAACGCCGTGGAGAAGTTGATCGGCGTCCAGCCGACCTGCCGCAGCAGGCCGAGCCGACCCTCGGCGTCGACCAAATAGAGGGTGATCAGGCCATTCTCGCCGATCGCCATGTGACCGTCGCGGGCGGTGACCTCATCGATTGCGTCGACGATGGGAGACGACGAGCTCAGGGACCGTGCCACGTACACCCTCTCGTCGGTGCCGAGGTAGAGGAAGGCCACCGCACCGGCCCCTTCCTGGTAGCTGCCGAGCACCTTGGCCACCTTCGGTTCGCCGGTCAGCACCGTCGGACCGGCGAGACCGCCGGGCACGGTGACGTCGTACCAGCCGAACGCGCCGTCGAACGAGCCCGCGGCGCGCAGCGGCCCCGGCGTGAGCAGGGCCAGCTTCGCCACGCTGCCGTCGAATGTCCGCGGCAGCGCGTATATGTGCTGCTCGAAGTGGGGGTCGTCCGCAAAGTAGTTGTAGGCGAGGAGCGTGCCGTTGGGCTGGAAGCCGGCCGCGAGCGCTCCGCGGACCGGCGCCGCTCCCCCGTAGCCGACGGCGAGGTGCTCGATCGGAAGGGAGAAGCCATCTTTCACCTCGAGCCCATCCTGCGTCAGCAACACGCTCACCAGCCCGCCGCTCGTGGCCACCATGATCCACACCTTGCCGTCGGGCTCCACGATCGCGACCGCCTCGAGGACGCCGACCAAGTACTCGTGCACCACCTTCACCAGCTCCCAGCGGCCCTCGGCTCCCCGGGCGAGCCGCTCCAGGCCGCCATTGACGACGACGGCGGCCTCGGTGGCGTCGGCAGCGAAGGGGTTGCGGTAGACGGCGAGCTGGTTGCCCGCTGTCGAGTCGACGAGCAGGTCGCTGCTGCCGATGACGTCTTGCACCAGTGTCGTGCTGGGCGTCGCGCTGAACGGCCGCCGCACGGTCTCGACCTCGTCGCCGAGGCGAGCCACCATCGTGGTGATGGCCATACCCTTTCTCCTGTTCTGAACGCGCTCCCGCGAGCGCAAATGGTTCCGACCGGGGCTCGTCCCCGTCGTCCGTCAGAGCGATGCGCTGGCTGGCTAACCGTTCCTGTTCGGGGAGCCGAGGACGTGCGACTTGGGCGGCAGCATGACGTTGTCGAACGTCTGCGTGAACATCGCAGCGGCGAAGAACGCCACGGCGCGCAATGTCTCCTGACCGGTGTTGGCGAGGTCATGCCGCACGCCGGTGGGAAGGACGAAGACGCTGGCGGGGCCGACGTCGTGGACGGTGCCGTCCTCGAGGAAGAGCCTGCCGCGGCCGGCGATGATGTACTGCGTCTCCTCGGTGGCGTCCGTGTGCCAGCCCAGCCGGTGGCCCGGCTCGATCTCGTAGACGATGGTCGATGACTGCGTGGTGCCGTGTCCGCCGTAGACCGCGAACGCGCCGGCCCACTTCACGACCTGATCGTCCTCCCCCCAGACCTGCGCGCGCGCCAGCTTGTCGGATGCGACCACCGGTTCCATCAACCACCTCCGGCGCCGCGGCGCCCTTGCAACACGTTGAAGCGGGAGGATGTCCGGCGGACGCTCGTGGCGGCAGGGACGCCCCCACCCGCCACAGCTCCCTCCCCGCTCTGGAGCTTCTCTCCGTGTTAGACGGACGGGGACGATCGAATTCCCTACACTCCCGCCCATAGCAGGCGATCGCTCGCGACCTCCGCCGTCCTCTCGCCGCATGGAGGGCTGTTAGACTCGCCGCAGCGAACCGACGGCCCGAAACACGTGGCGCACCCGGACGTCACCAAGCTGCTGGCGGCGTGGAGCGACGGTGACTCGACGGCGCTCGACCTCCTGCTGCCGCTGGTCTACGCCGACTTGCGGCGGATCGCCGGCAGGCAGATCAAGGCGGAGCGGCGCGACCACACGCTGTCCGCGACCGCCGTCGTCCACGAGGCCTATCTGCGGCTCGTCGGCCAGAGGCAGGTGCGCCTCGAGGACCGCGCGCAGTTCTTCGCCGCCGCGGCGACGCAGATGCGCCGCATCCTCGTCGACCACGCGCGCCGGCGCGCCGCCGCCAAGCGCGGGGGACCCGACGTCCGCGTGACGCTCGACGAAGAGGTCGCCGCCGAGATCGCCCGGGACCTCGACCTGCTCTCCCTCGACCAGGCGCTCGAGGAGCTCACCGTGCTCGATCCGCGCGTGGCGCGGATCGTCGAGCTGCGCTTCTTCGGCGGCCTCTCCCTCGACGACACGGCGCTCGCGCTGGACGTCTCACGCCGCACCGTCGCCCGCGAGTGGGCGCTCGCCAGGAGCTGGCTGCACAAGCGGCTCGAAGCCCTCCGCGACGGCGGCGCGCCGGCCACGCCCGCCTTCGGCCCCTCCTGACGGCGATGGCCACGCCCCCCGACGACACGATCGCCGACCCACGGGGAGACACGCCCGCCGGAGACGCGCCCGCGCCGTCGCCGCCGGCGTCGTCGGACGTCGAGCGCTGGCAGCGGCTCAAGGCGATCTTCGTCGACGTCGTCGAGCACGAGCGCACGGCGCGTGAGGCGGCTCTCCGCGACCTCGCGCAGCGCGACCCCGAGGCGGCCGAGGAGGCACGCAGCTTGTTGCGCCGCTTCGACGAGGCGGCGACGAACTTCCTCACCGGCGCTCCGCTCGCCACCGGCGACGAGGCCGAGGAGGCCCCCGACCTGACCGGGCGCACGGTCGGCGGCTACCACCTGAGAGCGGAGCTCGGCCGCGGCGGCATGGGGATGGTCTACGACGCCGTCCGCGAGGAGGACGGCAAGCACGCCGCGGTCAAGCTCCTGCGCTGGCGCGGCGACCCCGCGGAGATCGCCGCCCAGGTGCGCGCCGAGCGCCGCATCCTCGCCGGCCTCGAGCACGACAACATCGCGCGCCTCATCGACGGCGGCTCCACCGAGGAGGGGCTCCCCTACTTCGCTCTCGAGTTCGTCGACGGCCAGCCGATCGTCGACTACTGCGAGGCGCACAAGCTCGACGTGCCGGCGCGGCTGCAGCTCTTCCGCAGCGTCTGCGCCGCCGTCGACTACGCGCACCAGCGGCTCGTCATCCACTGCGACATCAAGCCGGCGAACATCCTGGTCACCGCCGAAGGCGTACCCAAGCTCCTCGACTTCGGCATCGCCCGCCTGCTGCAGCCCGGTACTGCCAGCAGCACGGGGAAGGGCGGCCCCGACGCCGCGAAGTCGGCACTGCCCATCGCCCTGACGCCCGAATACGCAAGCCCCGAGCAGGTGCGCCGCAAGCCGGTGACCACCGCCACCGACGTCTACGCCCTCGGCCTGCTGCTCCACGAGCTCCTCACCGGCCGCCGCGCGCAGGCGCTCACGACGCTGGCGCCGAAGGAGATCATCCACGTCGTCTGCGACACGCAGCCGATCGCGCCCAGCCTGGCGGCGCCGGCAACGCTGCAGCGGCAGCTCGCCGGCGACCTCGACGCCATCGTCGCCAAGGCGCTGCGCAAGGAACCCGCCGAGCGCTACGGCTCGGCGCGCGAGCTGGCCGAGGAGGTGCGCAGGCACCTTTCCTCGCAACCCGTCGAGGCGCGCGGCGGCGGCGCGACCTATCGAGCGGGCCGGTTCGTGCGTCGCCACCGCGTGGTGTTCGCCGCCGGGCTGCTGGTGACGGCGAGCCTCGTCGGCGGCACCGTCGCCGCCGTGCGCGAGGCCCAACGCGCCCAGCGCCGCTTCGAGGACGTGCGCAAGCTCGCCGGCTCGTTCCTCTTCGAATTCCACGACGCCATCCGCGACCTGCCCGGCTCCACCCCGGCTCGGCAGCTCATCGTCACCAAGGCGCTCGAATACCTCGACATCCTCGCGCGCGAGGCGGGCGACGACCTCGGCCTGGTGCGCGAGCTGGCCACCGCCTACCAGCGCGTCGGCGACGTGCAGGGCTACACCGCCAACGCCAACCTCGGCGACACGACGGGCGCTGCGGCGAGCTTCGAGAAGTCGGTGGCGCTCGCCGAGCGGCTCGCCGCGGCCACCCCCGCGGACACCGGTGCGCGCCTCCTGCTGACGGTCGGGCTCGAGAAGCTGGGCACGATGTCCATCGCCCTCGGCAGGAGCCCGGCGGCGCGCCAGCACCTCGCCCGCGCGCAGGAGATCCTCGACGGCCTGCGCCGCGAGCGACCGCGCGACGCCGACGTCGCGCATGCGCTCCACGTCGTGCACCTGCGTCGGGGGCAGCTCCTCCTGCAGCTCGGCGAGCCGGACGCGGCGCTGGCCGCCTACGAGGCGGCACAACGCGGCGACGAGAGCTTTCTCGCCGTGGCTCCGGGCGACGCGCGCGCCAAGCGCGACCTCAGCGTCTCCCGCTCGTTCGTCGCCTCCCTCGTCGGCGAACGCGACCCGGTGCGGGGCCTCGAGCTCTACGCGGCGCTGCTGCCGCCCGCCGCCGAGCTCGCGGCCGCCGACCCCACGAACGCGCAGCTCCAGCGCGACCTGCTCGTCGGCTACGAAGACGTGGCGCAGATGCAGGGCAAGCTCGGCCACTGGGCGGAGTCGCTCGACAACCACGGCAAGGCGCTCGTCATCGCCGAGGCACTGCTGCGCGCCGACCCCTCGAACCTCCAGGCCCTGCAGGACCTCTCCGTCCGCCACGCGCAGATCGGCGACGTGCTGCTCGAAAAAGGCGACCTCCCCGAGGCGCTCGCGAGCTACCAGCGCTCGCTCGACCTCGACGCGCGCGTCGCCGCCCGCGACCCCAACGCCAAGGCCATCGAGTACCTCGGCTGGAGCCACCTCAACGTGGCGGGAGTGCTCGAGAAGCTCCACCGCACCGACGCGGCGCTCGATCACTACCGCCAGGCGATCGAAGTGGTGAGCCCCTCCTCCGAACGCGACCCCGAAAACGCGCAGCTCCGCACGGTGATGGCAGAGGCCCACGCCGGCACGGGCGAGGCGATGCTGGCGCGGGTCGGGCCCGGCGGTGCGTGCCCGGAGCGGGCGCGCACGTCGCTCGCGCGCGCCATCGCGCTCTGGGACGCCCTCGGCCTCGAGCCGGGCCCCGACAAGGAGCGCCGCGATCGCCTCGCCGCCCGGCTCGCCGCCTGCCCACCCGCCGCGGCGGCGCTCCCGAAGCCGCCCTGAGTCGAGTGGGCGTTTGGGTGGCGGGCGTCGCTTCGGTGGCAGTGGTGCGGGGCGGGCGGGCGCAGGGCCCGCCCCTACATCGGAAGCGGAAGCCCGAGGCCACGTCGGGGTGTAGGGGCGGGGCCTGCCCCCGCCCGCCCGCACCGCAACCAAACGTGAACCGCCAGCGCCCAGCCCGCTCGCCGCTCCACGCGCCTCACGGCGCGACCCCGGACCAGACGAACGTGCCGGTCTCGAACCCATCGGCGAACAACCCGTCCACGGCGAGCTCGACCTGCATCCGGTCCAGCTCGACATCCCCACTCATCGCCACGTCCACCGTGTTGATCCCGGCGCGCAGCAGCGCGGGCGGGATGTCGATCGATCGATGCGCCCACTCCGATCCCTCCGCCCCCGGCACCGTGTCGTGACCCGGCATCACGCCCACCGGCGTCCCGTTGACCGAAAGCGTCGCCACCCCCGCAGCCAGCGGCGACCGGATGTCGTAGACGAGCTGCGCCCGGCGCACGTCGCCGAGGCTCGCCCCCGGGACGTCGACGCTCAAATGCAGCGACGGCGACGGGTTCGGGCAGTAGAACGACCCCATGCTGCAGGTGAGCAGCGACTCCCACTGGTCGAAGGCCACCGGGTTCGCCTGCGGGATTCCCAGGACCGGTGGCCCGAAGCGCTGGATGTCGCGCAGGTCGTACGACATCCACCCGGTGTTGCGCGGCACGTTGGTCGTACCGGTCTCCTTCGGGTAGACCAGCGTCCGCGAGTACTTGACCGGCGCGACGGAGAGGTTCCTCCACACGAACTCGCGCACCGGCCCCAGATAGCACGGCTCCTGTGGGTGGTGGTCCGCCTGGTACGTCACCGACATGAAGTGGACGTAGACCTCGCCCCAGGGAATGTTGACCGTGAACGACTCGATCAGCTCCGGCGCCCCGTCATGGTTCAGGTCGGCGCGCAGGTCGATGCGGTTCGGCCGGAACTCGATACGCCAGAGGTAGAGCTCTTCGATCTCGTCGGGGTCGGTCTGGATGAGCTGCGAGAAGTCGGTGATCGGATTGAAGACGTCGGCCGTCACCCCGCCCACCGAGCGCGTCACGGCGAATCGCGTCGACCATCCCGTGGTGCACGGCACGTCGGAGGAACCGGTGCCGATCACGTTGATGGAGTCCTGCGCCGGACGGTGGCCCGGGCCGAGCGTGCCGGCGCTGCTGGCGAACGGCCCGTCGAGCCCGTCCGTGGGGCTGGGCACCGCGGTCTGCTCGGCGCCCGCCACCACGGCCGTCGGCGTGATGGCGATCTCCCACCAGTGCGCGGTGGTGAGAAACGCCGTCGCGTAGAAGCTGACGACGCCGGGCCGCGCGGCCGAGATGAGCATCGGATTGCGCAGGCGCGCGCTCGAGATGCCCTGGTAGTCCATGCGCATCGCGGCCACGCCCGGGCTGCCGTTCCCGCCCACGGCGTAGACCGTGTTGTCCTCGCGGCCGTCGCCGGGATCCGCCGAGAGCGCCTTGTGGACGTCGACGTGGTAGCCGGTGGCCGAGAGCGCCGGGAAGCTGGTGTCGCCGCGCGCGTCCCAGACGTCGGGGTTCCACCAGACGGTGGTGGCGCGGGCGGGATCGTCCTCCGTCGCCACCGCGCAGTCGTGGTGTACGACAGGGAAGGCCCCATTCACCGGGGGGCGGGCGGCGATCGTCGCCGCGTGGTTGCCGCTCCAGGTGAACGGCTCGAAGACGGAGCTTTCGGCCCGCACGGGGGCGGTCGAGGCGAGGAACGAGAAGGCAAAGACGAGGCGCAGTGTGAGAGCGATTGTTTGGCGCATGGACAGGTCGCGCAAAGCAGGCCCCAACAGTGCCAAAAAGGAGATCGGCGGCCGACCTCGGCCGCCGAACAGACCCCAGACCCCGCCAGAGACTGGCGAGCCTTCGCGCCGCGCCCGCTTCAACGCAGCAGGGTGGGCGTCGCGTCCTCCACGGCCGAGATCATCCACTCGACCTGCCCTGGCGAGAAGTGGTCCATGCACAGATCGCTGTCCGTGTAGTTCATGAAGTTGCGCACGTCGTCCGAGCCCGGGAGCGCGGGGCACGAATCGATCTGGGCCGGACAGGCGTGGTGCGGGAACCCCTGGCTGGGCGTGTCGCTCACGAAGTCCCCGGGGTCGGCGCACGCCAGCTGTCCGGGGTTGAAGATCGTCTCGAACGTGTGGAAGGCGCCAAGGTAGTGACCGACCTCGTGGACTGCCGGCAGCCCATACGGCCAGGAGGAGCCGTTCCAGACTCCTCCTGGCACCACGCCGGGATGGAGCACCACGCCTTGCCGCTTGTCACCGTTCGGCGGCGCGAGAACCCCCAGCTCGGGCGTGGGAGGGAACGTCGAATATCCCCCCATGCCGGGCGCGGGCTGGCAGGAGTAGAGGTTCAGCACATAGCGAGTGTCGACCGCGAGCTTCTTCTTCATCGCCGCCTCGTTCTTCGAGAGGAACGGGCAGCTCCCGTACCACGCCTTGTTCTTGGTGCTGTCGAACTTGTAGAGGAAGAACGAAAAGGGAGTGTTCCTGAAGCCCCAGTTGAGATTGTTGATCAGCACGTCGACGTTCTGGCGCGGAATCTTGCCGTTGCGGCCATCGTGGATGGCGTGGAACGCGACGGGGATGAACACCCGCTCCGTGATCGCCTTGTCGGCGGCCGGGCGCAAGGCGACCGATCGCTGGAAGGCTCGCGCCTGCTCTGCCGTGGGACCGGGAGTCCCGCACATCTGGCCGCTCGCGGACGCCGACATCAATGCTCCCGCCGTCAACACCGCAAACGCAGTAGCTCTCAAGTCGTCACCCCTCTTGGTTGGTTCGCCACTGCACATGTCGCGCAATACCGGCCGCGGGAGTGCCACGGCCGCCGGGATCACCCGGCGGTCCACTCGGCGCCGCACGGGCCCCGAGACGTCGAGCGGCGCTTCCTACCGCCCGGCCGCCGGCTTGGGCGCCGGCTTCGCCGCCTCGGCCTCGATCCAGGCGTCGACGCGGCGCTCCAGTACGTTGAGCGGCAGGGCCCCGCCGCCGAGCACGGCGTCATGGAAACCCCGCACGTCGAAACGTGCGCCCAGCCGCTCGCTCGCCCGCGCCCGCAGCTCGCTGATCTTCATCTGCCCCACCTTGTAGGCGAGCGCCTGGCCCGGGGTCGTGATGTAGCGGTCGACCTCGTTGGTGATGTCGAGCTCGGTCTTGGCGGCGTTGGCCTTGAAGTAGTCGATGGCCTGCTGCCGCGTCCAGCCCTTGGCGTGCATGCCGGTGTCGACGACCAGCCGCACCGCCCGCCACATCTCGTAGGTGAGCTGGCCGAAGCGGTCGTAGGGGTCGCCGTAAAGCCCCATGTCGTAGCCCAGCCGCTCGGCGTAGAGCCCCCACCCCTCGACGAAGGCGGTGAACCCCGAGACGCGCCGGAACATCGGCTGCTCGGGCAGCTCCAGCGCGAGCGCGATCTGGAAGTGGTGGCCCGGCACCGCCTCGTGCAGCGAGAGCGGCACCATCTCCCACTTCGGACGCGTCTCCGGCTTGTAGAGGTTCACCGAGTAGTAGCCGGCCCGGCTGCCGTCGGCGGCTGGCCCGTCGTAATACGCCGTGGTGGTGTCGGGAGCGATGTCGTCGGGGATCGGCCTCACGCCGTAGGGGGTGCGCGGCATGGTGCGGAAGTCCTTGACCAGCTCCGGGTCGACGCGCTTGGCGAGCGCGCGGTAGGCCTCGAGCAGCGCGTCGGGCGAGGTGTAGAAGAACTTCGGGTCGGTGCGCAGGTGCTGGAAGAAGGCCGGTAGGTCGCCCTCGAAGCCGACCTCGGCCTTGACCTTCTCCATCTCGGCGCGGAGGCGGGCGACCTCTTTCAAACCGATCTCGTGGATCTGGTCGGCGGTGAGGTCCGTCGTCGTGTAGCTGTGGGCCAGGTAGTCGTAATACGCCTTGCCGTCGGGGAGCTCTCCGGCGGCGATGCTCTCGCGCGCGGCGGGGAAGTAGGTGTCGTTGAAGAACGCGCGCAGCCTGGCGAGCGCCGGCAACACGGTGCCGGTGATGGCCGCACGCGCCCGCGTGCGCAGCTTCTCGGCCTCGGCCGCCGGGATCTCCTTCGGCATCTCCTTGAATGGCGCGTAGAAGCTCCCCTCCTCGGGCGCCGCCTTGACCGCCCGCTCGCGCTGCGCGGGCACCCGCTGCATGGTCACCTTGGGCGGCATCCAGCCGCTCTCCATCCCCTCGCGCATGAGCGCCATCGTGCCGTCGACGTAGGTGCCGAAGGCCTCGAGGCGCGCGATCCAGTCGGCGTAGTCCTTGGCCGTGGTGAAGGAGAGCTGGTCGGTCAGGTTGCCGAAGGTGTGCGGCCCGCCGGCCTGGCCGATCGGCATCCGCTCCGAGTGGAACCGCTGGCCGGCGATGTCGTCCTCGAGGAGCGTCTTGTAGATGTCGTAGCTGAGCTGATCGGCGGCGTCGAGCCGCGAACGGTCGATCGCCAGGAGCCGCTTCAGCGAATCGCGCGTGCGCTGGCGCGCGGCCTCCCTCGCCTTCGGGGAGAGGTCGGGCATCCTGTCGTTGTAGCGGCGGTCGCCGAGGTAGCTCGCCGAGATCGGGCTGTGCTCGAGGAAGGTCTCCCAGTCGGAGTCGAACAGCGCGTGCAGCTTCGCCGCTTCGGTCTGCGGTTCCGTGGCGGCCGGCGCCGCGGCGGGTTGGGCGAGCGTGGCGACGAACGCCAGCGAGAGGGCGCAGGCCACGGCGGCAGGAACGGACGACGACAGCGGCTTCGTCATGTCGGGTCTTCCTCTTCGGGTCGCGTGAGAGGGGCGACGCTATCGCAACCAAGCCCCCCGCTCCCGTCGTGTCTCGAGGCAGTTGAATCGCCACGTCACCGCGGCTAAGGTCCGCGCAGACAGACCGCGAACTCTCGGAGAGCCACGGCATGGGCATGCGCATCGAGAAGAGCTTCGTCGTGGCCGCTCCCGCCGACGCGGTGTGGGCCTTCCTCATCGATCCCCGCCGCGTGGCGAGCTGCCTGCCGGGCGCCGCCGTCACCGACGAGATCGATCCGCAGACCTTCGCCGGCACGATGAACGTCAAGGTCGGCCCGGTCACCGCCAGCTACCGCGGCAAGATGCGCTTCGAGCGGCTCGACGCGGTGGCGCGCGAGGCCGACATCGCCGCCAGCGGCCAGGAGACGCGCGGCAAGGGCGCCGCCGACATGCGCATGAGCAGCCGGATCGTCGCCCGCGGCGCCGCCGAGACCGAGGTCGTCATCGTTTCCGACGTCAACGTCGTCGGCGTCCTCGCCCAGTTCGGCAAGGGGATGATCGAGGACGTCTCCGACCAGATGTTCGGCAAGTTCAGCGCGGCGATGCGCAAGCAGCTGGAGAGCGGCGCCGACCTCGCCGCCGTTTCATCGGGAGCGCCCGTGGCGAAGGGCCCGGTCGCCGCGGCCGGAACTCTGGCGAGCGCTCCCCCACTCACGCCTCCGGCCGCCCCGGCGCGGCACCCGGAAGCGGTCCTCGACCTGGGCGCCATCGGCGCCGCGGCGGCCAGCCGCGCCGCCGGACGCGCACTGCACAATCCCGTCTGGTGGGTCGCGGCGGCGCTCGCGCTCCACCTGCTCTGGCACCTGGTGCGGTGAAAAGGCCGGTAGTGTTGACGCAAATCGCTTCAATCGAACCCCCGCCCGCGGGCTGGTGGGCGGGACGCCCCACCGCCCTGGGACGGCCCTGCGACGCCCCGTCCCAGGGGAGGGTGAATTCCGGCCTGCGCGGCCGTCTAGACAGATGGATGCAGCCGGTACGAGGAGCCCCATGAAATTTCCCGAGTTCTCCAAGATCGCGGCAGAAGAAGCCAGCTACGCCAGCCAGGCCGACGGCGTCGACTACTTCCTCCAGACGGCCCCTGCCGATGGGGGGGTCAAAGCCACCATCTCCATCCACGTGCTCAACCCCGAGAGCGGGGAGAGCCTCCCGATCTTCACCACCCCCAAGGCGCCGGAAGACGTGCCCGTGCTGATCAGCATGACGGAGGAGAGCGCCCGGAGCCTGCTCCAGGACTCCCTGTCGGTCGCGCGGGCCAACCGCAAAGCCGAGCTCTACCTTGACGAGTGGCTCAAGGGGCCCGGAGACCGCAAGCCCGGCTGACGACGTCCCAAACGAGTCGGTTCTGTGGGACGATAGCGGCGACAACTCCAGCCAACGACAAGCATGGACACGATTCGGCCGGGGAAGCGAACGGCGGCGCTCGCGCCCCAGAACCGCATCCGAAGCGCCGGCAGGCTCGCGGACACCCCGCGACCGCAGCGAGCACACGCTCGGGAGCAGTGACGACGATGGCAGTCGACGACGACCCCGACCTCGAGGAAGATGACTTCCGCGCCCTCGGCTCCTACGGCGGCTTCGAGCTCATCGCGAGCCGGCAGCTCAACGGCTGGTGGCGGGTCATGGCGATCGCCGACAAGAAAGAGGGCGAGAGGACCAGCGCCGAGCGTACCGCCCTCGTGGTGTCCGACCCGTTGCTCAGGACGGCAGAGAACATCATGCGCGAGAGGATCGACCGCTGGAGAAGGATGCGGTCGTGAGCCTCGACCCGCACGACCCGCGGGAGACAGAGGGCGACCTTCGAGCCCTCGGCTCGCACCGCGGCTTCTCGCTCTTCGCTCACCGGCAGAGCAGCGGATGGTGGCGGATCGTGGCGGTCCTGGACGTCAAGGACCCCCACGGCTCGAGCTCCGATCGCACGGCGATGGTCGTCGAGGATCCTTCGTTGGAGGTGGCGGAGAGGACGATTCGCGAGCGCGTGGATCGGTGGCGCGGAGTCGCGGTGTGACCGACCTTTGCGCCGCGCCTCTTCATGGAGCGTGCTCCTCGGGATCGAGGCGCAAGGTGATCGAGTGCTCGACTGGTCCACTCGGTTCCGGTCCGTCGAGGTAGACCGTCTGCGTCGATCCGTCCATCGCCACCTCGTCTAGCGTCTCGAGGGCGATCTCGGGGCGGCCGCCCACCGTGACATCTTCTCGAAGCGCGCCACCGGAAGCTGAATCCGCCGTGGTCGCATTCCCAACCCAGGTGGCCTCCCAGGTCTTGGCGCGCACGGGACAAGCCTGGGTTCTCACCCCTTGCCCGCTGAACATTGCGAGCCAACCGGTGACCTTGCCTTCTGCATGCAGGCTGTCGGGAAACGTGCCCTGGACGACGAAAGCGTGGAACCGGGCGGCCTCCGCCCGTCTCGGCGTCACCATGTCGTCGAGGTACGTGAAGTTGTTGTCGCCAATCGGCACGAAGGAGTAACCGCCGGCGACGGAGATTCCGATTTCCTGTCCAGTGGGGCATACGGATCGAACAAAGCCGAACTGGGTCACCACGACTTCAGTACCGTGGCCCCTCACGAGGAAGCGAATCGTGAAGCCACTGGAGTCGTCGCCTTCCCAGGTGCCGTCGCGCGGTTGGGCCATGGCGCTCGCCAGGTTCCCGATCAGCAGGGCCACCGCAACCAGGCTCGTCCTCACACCAAACCCGAGCTGCCGACCGTCGAACCGTCGTCCCGACTGGGCATCAATCAGTTTGCGCATGTACGCCCCCTTGCCCTCGCGTCGTGAGGCTCGCGCATAGCAGACTGCGTGCCCGGTCACCGCAACGTTGCGATTTGGCGCCCTTACGGCAAGGCAACCCACTCTCGGCGAAGGGACCAGTCTCACTTTCCGAACAACACGTCTGGTTCTCCAGCCGATTTGCGCCAAGGACCCCTCATGGCGCGGCCCCACTCCACCGCGGAACGAGGGTGCCGGCCTCGAAACCATCGTGGAACAGGAGGCTGGTGCACACGGTCGGCAGCATGACGTTGCTCACCGCCACCGAGTCGACGAACCACCCGGTGCCCTCCAGGCTCGTGTCCTCACACGCCCTCCAGCGCAGCTTCACGTTCGGTCCGGCGAACGCCCCCAGGTTGGCGGTGACCAGGGTCATCGGTCCGATGCTGCCGTGGCACCAGCCACGTTGCCCGCCGAGCGGGTTGCCCGAGGTGGGCGACACGGTGCCGTTGAACCCGCCGGCGGTGAAGGCCGCATCCGGCATCACCGACCAGGTTCCGCCGCCGTTGGTCGACACCTCGAGGGTGCCGGCGTCGAGACAGGTGGTGGCGTTCTCGAAAGCGAACGTGTGGCGGAAGGCGAGTGTGGCACCCGCGACGACGCCGAAGGGAGGGCTGGTCAGCGTCCGCTGCGCGACGTTCGGCTCGCTGTCGGAGAACCAGGAGTGTGTGGGCGTGTGCGACTGCGCGGTCGACCAGAGCCAGTCGGTGCTGCTGGTGATCGCCTGGTGCGTCCAGCCGGAGTTGTCGAAGCCGCCACCCGAGAGCGCGCCCTCGAACGTCTCGCCGAGAGTGCCCAGCGCCGGCGGACCGGTGGGCGTGTTGCTCTTCCCGACCGTGTTGCCTTCCTCGACGGCGTTCGAGGTGTCGACGGCGCGCACCACGTAGTAGACGGTCTGGCCGCTCGTGAGCGCCACGTTGTCCTGGTAGGTGGTGCCGGTCACTCCGCTGGCGATGCGGCTGGCGGGGCTCGGCGTGAAGCCGGGGGTGCTGCCGCGGTAGACGTTGTAGCCGAGCGCGGCGCCGCATCTCGAGGTGCCGGCGGACCAGCCGAGATCGAGCTGGCAGCCGCCGCTTGCGGCGTTGGACACCGTCTGCACGCCGGCGAACAGCGGAGCGAGCGTGCAGAGGCCGGTGGCGGTGGCCTCGACGCAGCCGGAGAGTCCGCTCTCGCACTGGTCGTCGACGCCGGTGACGCGGTAGGCGTAGGTCGACCCTCCGGAGACCGTCGTGTCCTCGTAGCCGAAGCCGGGCGCCGCTCCCGCGATCGGAACGAAGGGCCCGGGCGCGGCGCAGGTGCCTTCGGCACGATAGACGGTGTAGCTGTCCGAGCCGGGGCTGCCGTCGGCCCACGCGACGTCGATGCGGTTCGGCGCAGCTGCGACCGCCGAGCCGATGATCGGTGCTCCCGGGGGGCCGCACAACCGGAAGGTGGCGATGCGGGTCGCCCAGGCGCTCGCCGGGGTGTACATGGTGGTGAGCCAGAAGGTCCTGTCGTCGACGGGATCGACGGTCAGAGCCGCATAGTCGCCCCAGCGGTTGCTGGCCTGGGCCGCGGTGCCGGCAACCACCGACACCTCCCCCTGCAGCGTACCCAGCGGGTCGGCGGCGACGCGACCTGCGAAGCGGATGCTCGGGAACAGGGTCGTGCTCGAGGCGGTGTAGCCGACGCCGAGGTTTCCCTCGCCGTCCATGGCGGCGCTGCCCATCCAGCGATGGTGGACGTCGGGGGCGAAGGTGCCCTCCTGGTGCAACCCCCAGCCGCTGCCGCCGTCCCGCAGCTCGAACCAGCGGATGCCGCCGTGGTTGGTGCCGTCGACGTCGGTGACGAGGTTGCCGACCAGGGACTGGTGCGTGCCGAAGTTGCGGTACTGCAGCCGGTGCATGACCACCTCGCGCAGCGGGTCGAGGCCGGGGCCGCTCGGCTGAGGGATGCAGCTGAAGGAGGAGAAGCCGCAGAGCTCGGAGTCGATCTCGGCGATGGCGACGTTGGTCGGGCCGGTGAAGGTGGAGTTGGCCGGAGCCGCCCAGTCGACGTGGAGCTCCCAGATCTCCAGGAAGTCCTGCCCGGGGGTGCCTGGCGGGTTGTGGGCCTCGTCGTCGCGGTGCCGCAGGAACGGGTTCGGCGCGCCGGGCGGCGGCGGCGTCTCGCCGTCGGCATCCGCGGGGATGAGCGCCTGGAACGGGAACGCCGCAAGGTCGGGCGCGGTGAAACGCTGCGCGGTTGCGACGCCGCCGGCGAGCATCTGGGCGCGGTCGAAGGCGTAGACGGCGGGGCTCGATTCGTTGGTAGAGGCGTAGTAGGCGTCCGGCCACACTCCGTATTTGGGGTAGTCGGGAAAGCCGGGTGCGGTGAACTGATAGGCGAACCAGCCACCCCCGATGGGGTCACTGGTCTGCGAGATGTAGACGCAGAGACGGTTGCCGCCGTTGCTGAACTCGCTCAAGAACCAGCGGTCCGCGAGCTGGTCGAAGAGGACCACCGGGTCGCCCCGCCCATTGGCGCAGTTGCCGGAACCCATCGACTCCATCGCGATGGGGCCGGCGACGACCTTGCCGTCGGCCTTGTTGTACACGGTGAACACCGTGCCGCTGGAGCTGTTGATCGCCTGGATGAAGTGCGAGAGGCCGACGTCGCCGACCGTGTCGGGCGGGTTGACGCCGGTGAAGCCCTGGCCCGCGAAGTCGAGCAGTGGCGGGTCGAGGACCCGCAGCGGCACCCTCCGCTGAAGCTCGAGCAAGGGATCGACCCGCGGCTCGCTCGGCGGCGGCAGCGCGCGCGGCGGCCGGTGGTGGCGCCGCGGGATCTCCGCGATCGGATCGCCAGGCTTCCAGGCGGGCGCGACGGGCAGGTCGCGCAGGTCGCCGGTGAAGACGGTGGGGATGGCGACCTCGACGGCTTCCGCGCCTTGCAGGGTCGCCTTCCTTGGCGGCGGATCCGCGACGGCCGCCGCCGCGACGGCGGCGAACGCGGGAGCCGACCAGAGCACGCGCCAGCGCCGACCACGAAGTCGCTGCAAGGAACCTCCAAGGCTAGCCGGACTGGAGCGAAAGTCTACTCCCCCGGCGCCAAGCGGCACCATCGCCCGTGAGGGCCGCTCGCGCGTGCCTTACTGCGCGGCCCTTGCTCTTTGGTAGTGCCGACGCGCCTTCATGCGGTTTCCGCAGGCGCTCATGTCGCACCAACGCCGGCTGCGGTTCCGGCTCTCGTCGACGAACAGCCAGGTGCACTCGGCTGAGGCGCACTCGCGAACTCGTCCCAGGCGCTCGCTGGCGAGCAGATCTGCCGCGCTGGTGAGGACGGCAAAGAGAACCCGCTGCAGCCCGTCGGCGGCACTCGTCCACTCCGTTTCGATCCCGTCGGAGCCCTTGTGCACACGTAGCAGTCCGGGGGTTTGTGCCAGGGCCGAGTTCAACTCGGACAGGCGCCGGGATGAGACCGGACGGCCACTTGCAACGCCGGCGAAGATCGCGAGCAGGAGGTCGCGGACAGCGGTGCCCTTGGCCAGGGCGGCCGCGGCTTCACGAGGATGGCGCTCGTAGTGCGCGCCCAGGCGGTCGTGGTCGGCCAAGGAGAGCAGTCTTGCCTCCTTCGCCCACTGCAGCAGGTCGGCGACCGCGTGCAGCTCCTCCCCCGGGTCCTCGGCGTGCGAGTCGTGGATGGTGTTGGCGAGCTCGAGGCAGAGAGCACCGGCGATGAACTCGAACCGCATGCAGCCATCCTAACCATCTAAGATGCTCTTGACAAGTTATGCCCAGCATGGAAGTCTGTAACCTCTCTCGGACGCCATGGCAGGTTAGAGGGGTGGAGCATGGCAGAACAAGAATTCACGATCTCGGTGCCCGATGCTGCGATCGACGATCTACGCCGGCGCCTGCGCCAGATGCGCTGGCCGGACACGGTGACCGGCTCGGGATGGACCTACGGGCTCGACCTCGACTGGATGAAGTCGACCGCCGACTACTGGCTGGAGCAATACGACTGGCGCGCGGAGGAGCGCCAGCTGAACGCCTATCCGCACCGCATCGCCGAGATCGATGGGTTCCGGATCCACTACCTCCATTTCCGCAGCAAGCACGCAGGTGCGGTGCCGCTGATCGTCACGCATGGCTGGCCGGGATCCTTCCTCGAGCTGCTGAAGGTCGCGCCCATGCTCGCGGAGGGTGCGTCGGATCCGTTCCATGTCGTCGTTCCGTCGCTCCCCGGATTCGGGTTCTCGGAGCGACCGTCCACCCCGGGCATGAACACGTTTCGCACGGCCGAGCTCTGGGTCGAGCTGATGCGGGAGCTCGGATACGACCGCTTCGTCGCGCAGGGTGGGGACATCGGCGCGAACGTTTCGTCGGTGATGGCGTGGAAGCACCCGGAGTCGGTCATCGCGTTGCACCTGAACTACATTCCCGGCCTGTACCGTCCGTGGGTCGACGACACGACGCAGCCCTTGCGTCCCGAAGAGATCGCGTTCCAGCAGGAGGCCCAGGTCTGGTTCGACGAGAAAGGCGGCTACTGGCACGTCCAGGCGACCCAGCCGCAGACACTCGGCTTCACCCTGAACGACTCGCCCGTGGGCCTGGCCGCCTGGCTGATCGACAAGTACCGCGACTGGGCCGATTGCGACGGCGTGGTGGAGAGACGTTTCAGCCGTGACGAGTTGCTCACCCACGTGAGCCTCTACTGGTTCACCGAGACGATCGCGTCCTCGTGCCGCATGTACCTGGAGAGCCGGAGAGCGCCCCTGGCGTTTCGACAGGGCGAACGAATCGCCGTCCCTTGCGGTGTTCTGCGCCTGGCGAAAGAGGAGCCGATGCCGCCACGCACCTGGGTCGAGCGTGCCTACAACGTCGTTCGCTGGACGGAGAAGCCCAAGGGCGGCCATTTTGCCGCCTGGGAAGAGCCGGAAGTGTTGGCGACGGATGTTCGGGAGCTCGTGGCCCCCTTTCGAAGGCCAGCGCTGCGCGACGACGGGTGAATCGA
>Ga0075431_100000225_pt1 | contig 42245 bp, 40 predicted proteins | sample RhiMetdeltSRZDD5_FD_75297 | JGI IMG/M metagenome (GOLD analysis project Ga0075431, IMG submission 75297) | Populus rhizosphere microbial communities from Tennessee, USA - Rhizosphere MetaG P. deltoides SRZDD5 | ecosystem: Host-associated > Plants > Roots > Rhizosphere > Soil | place: USA... | reverse complement strand
GATGAGGCGCCGCGCGAGTCGCGAGGCGCATCCGGCAGCGGGTTCGGGAGGATGCCTCGTTGGCGAGATCTTCAGTTCGGTCATGGAGAAGCCTGCCGCAAGCAGATCGACAAATCCGTGTTACACGGCCAACCGACGTGCGTGGACGAGGCACTCCATCCTGTCGCGCTTGACAACGAGCGTGTTCGATCCAAGGATCGTCATCACGGTCCATTTTGGATGTCTGAGCGTGGAGGTGCGTATGCGCCGTCTCATGTCGATCCTGCTCGTGTCGGTTCTCACTTGGGTCCTCGTGCCGACATCGGCTCACGCTGTGGCATATCCGGGAGGCCGGCGCATCTACAGCGTCGCCCTGGGTGCGATCCCCGCGCCGGGGGTTACCACTGGGCCGGTCTGGGTCCGCATCGCGCTTTACTACTTCTTCGGCGACGGGACCGTCCGGGAGGGATTCTGGTTCTGGAGCCGCACACAGGCGATCGGTGCGGCTAGCACCGGGATCAGCTCCGCCGGTTGCGACAACTGCACGGTGCGCACCGCCGCCGGGTTCCAAACCAGTGGAAAGTCGTTGTCCGGCAGGTACACCAACAACGGCACCCAGACCACCATCACCTGGTCCACCGGATCGGTCGAGACCTGGACGATCAGCCAACCCGCCAGCGACCTCGCCCGGATGGATCTGGCAAGCTCCAACTACGACGCGAACGTCGGCTGGGCCTTCGGCAGCGCCGCCTCCAACGACGCGTTCAGCACCATGAGCGCGGTACCGAGGAAGTCCTACTACGGCAGGTATGCGGCCTTCCACACGGCCGGAGGGGCCGGACCGAGCGTGATGCACTTGCAGGATTACAGGCAGTGCCACACCAATTGCCTTAGCCTGCTGAGCGCGCCGTCAACGGCGTGCAGCGCCTGCCCGGATGGCAGTTCCTCCTCGCCCATCCGCTACTACCTCGCTGGGGCCGGAAAGAAGACCTACTACGAGCACTGGTGCCGCTGCCTGACCACGGCCAACTGCTACACCGGCGGGTCGCATCGCAAGCCGCTGCTACAGGTGCTCGGCGACACCGGGACGTTCCACGGCTGGGTGGGTGTGGAGGCATCCAACTTCAGCGCCAACTCCGGGTACTTCGCGGTCAACTTCCACGTCGACGTCTGAGCCGATGGCCGCTTTGCGACGGTATGAACCGAGCTCGCAGGTGGCGCGGTATGAGGCCGAAGAGGCCTCTTCGGGATGGGTAATGTCGAGTCCAATCACGCCGGCTTCACGGGCGCCCAACGCCGGTCCCAACATCATCCGGGTGGTCGCCGCCGACGCCGAAGGCGGGCCCAGGTTTGCTTCCCTCAGCTACCGTGGCGACCCGTCTGCGATGGCGGCTGCTCAGGATCGGTGCCGACGCACGTGTACGGCGTCGGACGGTAAGCTCGTGGCTGTGGTCGTGGCCCTCCGCGAAATCACCGGTGCGAACCGGGAGGCGGTCCTTGCGCTGGGTGTGGCACCCGGGCAGGAGCGGTTTGTCTCGTCTGTGCGCGGCGCGCTGCGAGAGGCTGCCGAATATCCGCAGGCCAAGCCGTGGTATCGGGCGGTCTACGCGGGTGACGAACCGGTTGGGTTCGTGATGCTGAGCTGGAATGTAGAACCGCAACCACCGGAGATCAACGGGCCGTGGTTCCTGTGGAAGCTACTCATCGACCAGCGGCACCAGGGCCGCGGTTACGGCCTGGAGGTCGTGCGGCACATTGCGGAGCTCGTGCATGCTCAGGGCGCGACAGAACTGCTGACCAGCTACGTACCAGCGGCCGACGGCCCGGCAGGGTTCTACCAGCGGCTCGGGTTCGTGCCGACCGGCAAGCTCGATCCGCAAGGCGAGGTCATCATGCGCCTCCCGCTGCCCTGGACGCCGACTGCCGGCCATCCGGCAACATAGGTCGCCGCCGGACCGCCCAGCAGCCACTCGGCTTTTGACCGTCGCCGCGCTGCTGCGCCTGACGTCGACAACCGCGCGCTCGCCGGCAGTTGAGGATGCCCTCGGGAAAGCGCCATGGTCATGTGATGTCGAAGATCCACCCGACTTGGGTCAAATTAGTGTGCATCGATGCTGACTACTGCCACCGGCCGCCGGTGCTGTCCGACCCTTCCGCGGGTTCGACGTGCTGCCCGGCCACCAACGCAGGCAAGGCGAGGGCCTGTGCTGCCTGCTGATCCAACTCGGCGTCGGCCAACGCGGCGACGACCCTGGCCGCGTCGTTGATCAAGGCGGACACTAGCGCATCTCGAGCGGCCTTGTCGTCCCAGGCGATCGCCGGCTTGCCCAGCCGGTCCCAGTCACGGGCCCTGGCAGCGATCCGCGATCAGCTCGGCGGCCGGGGCACCTCGCGACGGACCCGCCGCATCGCGGCGATCAGCTGGGTCATCGTGTCCTGCGTGGCCGCCGTCGTCGAGCATCACCGAGTCCACCGCGCGTGGGCCTCGTTCTCAGCATCCCGGTGGCGGCGACCACGGCCCGGGCCGCCTCGAAGATGCGCTCCGCACGGTCCCAGGCCCGCGGCCGGTTACGCCACTTGGGCCGGTAAGCAGCCGACTGTCATCGGCGCAAGCGTGCCAGTGCTATGGGCCGGGTACGCCGAGCCGGACGACCCAGGCCGGGTACTTTTTGTCGTTGACCCGCTGAACCATATTGTCGACGAGCCAGCGCAGCTTGTGCGGTTTGAACTGGTCGGCCGGCGTGCCGAACGCCTCATGGCTGATGGTGTAGAACACGCGCGATAGCAGGCCGGTACCGCCGTGGCGGGCCATTGCCAGTTCCCCGTTTGCGCCGATGCCCCACGCCGTGCCCGGCGCCCGTCGCGTCACGACCCGGCCGAGGTACGCGGTGACCAGCTCGACGGTCACCGCGTACCACGGCTCGAACGGCACCCGGCCGTACTGGATGTCAATCCTGGTGAGCACGCCGTAGAACGACGCGCCAAGAACCGGCGTGGCGTCGGCGAATGTGGTTTGTAGACGGTCGCGCGAGTCCCGCAGCCACGCCCACAGCTGGTCGACCGATCGACGGGAGCCATTCAGTCGCAGGCCGGTGACGCTGCGCAACTGGTCGACCATTGAGTCCGTGTTCGCCAGCCACGCGGCCAGTGTGGCCTCCTCGGTGACGCAAAGGTGCGGGTTGGTCGCCGTGGTCAGCGGTGGTACTCCTTGTCCTGCGGCGAGCTCCAGCAGGTACGGCCGCTGATCTGGTTGGCAGCTTTCGAAGTCCTTCTGGTACACCTGCTGGGCCTCGGTGAGTCGGCCACGCGAGACCAGTACTCGGGCATGCAGCCGTAACTCGCTAGGGTAGTGAGAGTAGCGACCCTCATGCTTGATCGACTGCTCGTTCTGCCACCGGTCCAGCATGGCGTCCACACTGGGCAGTGCATCCAGCGCGGGTAGCAGGCGGCCGGTAATGGCTTCGGCCAGTTCGCCGTCGGCATCGAGCCCGCCTGAGTAGTCCGCGACGGTCTTCTGCAGCTGCGGCAGGAACGTTTCCACCTCGCGCATCTGGGCCTGCCATTGGGCAAGTCTGATGTCAGCGGTGACGGTTAGCCAGTGTTTGCCCCACTGGAACCGGTGGCCCAGGATGATGACGTGGGTGAGCTCCGCATCCAGTACGCGGGTCAGCTCCCAGCCGTGCCGTTGATAGCCGTGCCGTTGATAGCCGTGCCGTTGGTAGCCATGCGCGGCGATAAGGTCGGACACGATGCCGCCCGCCCGGTCGACCGCAGCCATCCACTGACGCTTCTCCTGCTTGGCGGCCTCCCACCAGCGCCGCATCGCCTCGGACAGCTGCGAGGTCGGCACGGCGTCGGCGGCTATCACGATGACTTCCTCCTCAGCGTGTTCGACATCGATGACGCCGGGAAGCGTCTGGAGGAACTCGACCGCCTCGGCCACCAAGTCCGCCCGGTCAAGCGCGACGCCGTCCTCGAACACCAGCTGATGCGACACTGGTCCGCCAGGTTTTGCCTCGTGAATGTGCCACTGCTCGGGCATGACGGACAGTATGCCCGGACGAGGCTACGGAAGTTGAGTGGAGCGTTGATCCAGAGTCGGTGCGCTCCCAGCTGACGGCGCAGCTCGCGCGAGAGATCGCCCAAGGTGGTCTATCCGGATCAGATCACTATCGGCGGCATGTGGGCGTGTCCCAAGGGGTTCCGCGACCGGCCTTTTCCGAGGTGGCGTAATCGGCTTGTGCGCAGTGTCGAGGGCTGCTTCGCTGTTGCCCGTGACCGAACTTCAAACGCCGCGACTGTGCTTGCACGCCATCGACACAGCAGAGGGTGAACGCATCGTCGGGCGGCGCGCCGGAGCCGGGGATGCCTGGGCTGAGGATTTTCCTTTCGACGGCGACGTCATCGGCGTCACGGCCTTTCTCACAGCTACGGCCGCCCACGGGGACCAGCGCCCTTTCGGGCACTACCGGATCACCCGGACCGCCGACGGGAAGGCCATCGGTGGAATCGGTTTCAAGGGTCAGCCGGACGACGGATGTGTCGGGGTCGGTTACGGCCTTGCCCCATCAGCCCGTGGTCACGGCTATGCAGCGGAGGCACTCGTCGCCCTGCTGAACGTCGCGGCTGATCACGGATTGTCCCGAGTTGTCGCCGACACCACCGGGGACAACGTCGCTTCCCAGCGGACCCTCGAACGTGCCGGGTTCCGCCAAATAGGCACCAACGGTGACCTCTACCTATACGAGGTACTCCTCGACGCCCCTTCGCGACCGGCTCAGACGCGGTAGCCCGATCGCCCGTTGGGGCAGCCCGTAGCTCCCGCGCGATCGGTGGTCCTTCGGAACCGTCTATCGCTCATCGGCAGAAGGGCATGGCAGACATCAGAGCGGCTTACTGGTCACGGCGGATCCGATGGCCCAGCCGAAGGAGTCAAGGTAACTCGGGGTCGGGGTGGACGGTCAGGTAACGACTGGCGGAGGCATCGTCGATGAGCGAGTTGTCGGCGAGCCATTCAACGGCGCGACGCTTGGCACGGGTGTCGTGGAAAACGTGCCATGCGGGTAGCAGGTGCGGGTACTCCTCGTGCAGCTCGGCCTTGAACCGACGGAAGGCTCCTCTACCATCAATGGCCCGAGCCAGTCGGCGCCGGGCGCGATCGTCGCTGATCCGCTCAGCGAAGTCCACCATGTCCTGGTACCAGACATAGGACGGCAACGGATCGATACAGACCAAATCCAGCTCGTCGAGATCCACTGGATCCTGCCCATTGATGCCCGTGTCAGAAGTCCAAAACGCGACCTCTCCAGTCTGCGGGTTGATCAGCCACCGGTGCTCGTAGTCGAGTTGGTCGGCCAGCGCCGTGGCGATCTCGTCCAGGTCAAGCCTACTCAGGTCAAGCACCAGGCCAGGATAGTCCGAACCGGATCGTCAGCGCTCCGACAAACAGCGCGCGCTATCAGCGCATGAGCGGATCTGTCAGTCGTTGTCGAGGTGGGGGTGACGAGGGTGCGTAGCCAGGGTTGGGTCAGCGCTGGTTCGGGGTTTCATGGCGCGGGCAAGTGCTCGTCGCCTTCCACGGACCGGCCGTAGGCGATCATCACGACGGCTTGGGCGAGAGCCTGACGGGCCTTGGCGTCGCGGTTGCGTCCTTTGTCTCTGCCATCCACCCGGGTCGGGGCGGTGATGCTAGCCGGCTGAAGCCGCTGTGAAAACGGCGTCCGCAGCACACGTAACCCGTGCATCCGCGGTTAAGATAGCGATCTTGACCTGGAATGAACTATCTCGGCATGACCGCTCGGTTCGCGGTATGAGAGGTCAGTCGTAGCCGGATAGCTGAGGATGCGGGGCCCGGGCGCGGCCTGCAAAATGGCTTGGAACTGCCCCTCCGTTGGCTCACGATGGTCGGGTGTCTGATCCCGAGGGTGCGGCGGATGCCGTCGCGACTGACCGCTTGGTCCTGCGGAAGCCGAGCCGAACGGACCTACCGGAGCTGTTCGCGCTGTACGCCGACCGACGAGTGTGGGGGCCCGACCCCCTGACTCGCCACGACGCGATCGAACAGACCGACAGAATGGTCGACAACTGGTGTGCGGCGTGGCGTCGTGATGGTCTGGGAATGTGGACCGCTTACAGCGCGGACAACATCTTCGTCGGCATAGGGGGCTGCTTCGTCCGCTACGGCGTCGCGTGGAGTCTCGGCTTCCGCCTTCTTCCCCGGTTCTGGGGACAGGGCTACGCGCAAGAGATCAGCGCGGCAGCGACGACCGCGGCGCGAGGTCGGCGCCCCGACCTGCCAATGACCGCTTACGTGCTGGAGAGCAACGAACGGTCTCGGCGGGCTGTCGAGCGCACCGGGCTCAAGCTGGCCTGGCGCGGCGCGGACGCGGGGAACCCCGACGCCTCGGCCGTCCGACTGCTCTACAGCGATCGGCAACTGCCCAAGGAAGCCGTGAATGCGCTGACCGAGCGCTGAACGCGTTGGACGATCGGATTCCGTTGTGGACAGAGGATGATCGCGGCCTCGCTGTGCTCGGGATCTATGTTCGGTGCGGGACCGGCGGATTCTGACGGTCATCGCAACAGTGGTCCGATCAGCTCGATCGGCAAACGGAAGCACCGCTGCGCGGTCCCCGACCGGCACGCGGTGGTCCTGCCAACTGTCGCCTGACGCTACAACTGATCACCCGTTCCGCTCGGTGGTCGCAAGCACTTGAGCAGTCTCCAGTGCCCCGTCGTACCATTGATCGCAGGTCGGGTCCAAAATGGGCAGGTGTCCTACCGGGTGGTGGCCCGCGGTATGAAAAGTGGGGCCAGCCGGACCATTCTCGGGGTTGGACTGGGCTGGCGGATAAGGCGTACGGCTTCGCGTCCGAGGTCGCCGAGGGGCTGGCGGACGCTGCTGAGACCGACGAGCTCGGCGGTGGGGCTGTCGTCGTAACCGGTGACGGCGATGTCTTCTGGGCAGCGCAGGCCTGCGGCGGTGATTTCAGCGCGGACGCCGAAGGCGAGCAAATCGTTGGCACAGACAATGGCTTGGGGATAGTCGGGCGCGGTGGCCGAGAGCAATTGACGGGCGGCAGTCCGTCCTGCGGCCACGTGAGTTTCGCTCACCGTGACGATCGGCAGCGGGGTTATGCCGCGATGGTCGCAGGCAGCGGTGAATGCTTGGGCGCGCTCGGCGATGCTGGAGATTCCGGCGGCGGCGCCAACGAATGCGGCGGTGGTGCAGCCGCTTGCGGCCAGGTGAGACACGACTTGGGCGATGCCACTGGATTCGTCGACGCCGACGAAGTCGAGGTTGTCTACAGCGTGGCGGTCGATTTGCAGTAGTGGCAACTGCCCGGCGATCGACCGTAGGGCGGCGGCGCTGCGTTCGGTGTCGACCGGGCAGATGATCAGCGCGTCAACCTGGCGGCGCAGCACGGTATCGAGCCGGTGGGCTTCGATGGCGACATCATTGTCGGCATCGCACAGGATGACGTGGATGCCGACGCGGGCGAACTCCTGTTCGACACCTTGCACGACAGCGGGAAAGTAGGGGTTGGTGATCTCAGGGATGATCATTCCAATGACGCCGGTTGTCCGGGTGCGCAGCGATGCGGCGGCGGCACTGGGCCGGTAGTTGAGGCGCCTGCAGGCGCGTTCGACTTCGCGTTTGGTGGCTTCGCTGACACCGTATTGGCCTGACAGCGCTCGCGACACCGTTGATACGGACACGCCGGCCGCTGCCGCGACGTCCCGGATGGTCACCACGATGCGCTCCCCGGCCTTTCGGGATCGGTTTTTGCCTGAAGGCTAGCAGCGGGTGGGTGGCTCGATGGCAGTGCGTTGTGTCGTGCCGTGAAGGTGTAGCTGATGCTCAGGCTGGTGCCGGGGTCGAGCAGTCGCATCGGCTGTGGCTGGGCGTGCAGGAGGCGGCGCAACCCGGCCGGGGCGTGCGTTTGCGGTTCGATCGCGACCGCGTCGAGGTGGGCGGGGCTGGCGCCGACAACGCAGCTCTGGTCTGCTGCGAAAGCCAAGCTCGCCGTGATTTCATGCTGGGGCCAGCGCAGCCGGACGATCTGTTCGGTCAGGCCGGTCCAGGTGGCGTCGAGGTCGTCAGCCATGACAGCACAGCTACGCAGGTCGAAGGGCGGGGATACCGGCTCGGGCTTGGCGGCGGTGGCCGCGTTGGCCGGATAGACGCTGTGCGCCGGGATCAGGACCTCGACCGGCTTGGCGAACCATGGATGGATGCCGATCCCTGCGGGCATCGGCACGTCATCGACGTTAGTCAACATGTAGTCGAGGGTGATGGCCGCATCGGCGGCCGTGATGTCCATGGCGACCTTGTAACGCCATGGCCACGTGTTGCCGCCTGCGAGTATCTCGAGCCGTCGATCGTTGACCTGTTGCCAGGGTTGGGCGTAGACCTGGCCGTGGATGGCGGAGCCATCGGGAAAGTTCGGGGACAGGGCCACCGTGCGCCCGGCGATGTTTACTGGCCGGCAGTCGAGCCGGTTACACCATGGGGCCATCACGTAGCAGCCCCAGAAGAACGGGTCACGCCGGTGCGCGTCCAAGTCTTGTGGAGTGCGCAGCAGATCGACACCGAAGGCGCGCAGCCGGTGCACCCGTGCGCCGAGTTCGGGTGCGACCTGTAGGTGCAGGTCGCCTTCGGTGTAAGTGATCAGTTCAGGCATGGATGGCCTGCTCGCCGGTGCTTGCCTGGGGGGACGACGTGCTTTGTGGATGCACGACGACCTTGCGGGTGGCGGGGTCGGTGCTGCTGGCCACGGCGAACGCCTGAGCGACATCGTCGAGGGCGAACTGATGGCTGACGACGATTGACGGTGAGACGCGGCCGGCCGCGACCAGATCGATGACCTTCGGCCAGAGGCCAGGGCTACCGAGGCTGCCGATCAGGGTCAGGTCACGCAACACGAGGCTGTCGAGATCTACTGGTGCCGTCGGCAGTCCACATAGGCCCAGCACCACGATCTGGCCACCATCGGCGGCGAGGTGAATGGCGGCGGCGGTGCCGGACGCGGTACCGGTGGCATCGATGACTTGACTGAAGCGGTGCATTGCGGTTTCGCTGGTATCGAAGCCGAGGCTGGCAGCGAACTGGCGGCGGGCTGGATCGCGCTCAACGACGAGTATGGGTCCCCTGTCCAGGGCGCGGGCGGCCAGAGCGCATAGCAGACCGATGGTGCCCGCGCCCACGATCGCGATCGGGCCCGCTGGTTCCGGCGACAACCGGTGCAGACCGCGGTAGGCGACCGCTAGAGGCTCGACGAGCGCCGCGTCGAGTGGGTTGACGCCCGGCGGGATGCGGTGGGCCGACCGGGCGGGAAACACCATCGTGGCTGCCATGCCGCCAGCGCGGTTGAGGATCCCGGTCTCGGTGCGCCGCGGGCAAAGGTGATAGGCGCCTTCTGTGCATCTGGCACAGCTGCCGCAGCCGATGGAGCATTCGCCGACCACCCGGTCACCAACCGCGAAGCCGGTCACCGCGGGCCCGAGCTCGCTGACAATGCCTGTCCACTCGTGACCTGGCACGATCGGGTATCGGGCGCTGCCAGCGGTCAGGTAGCCCATGGTGCCCGCGAGCAGTTCGAGGTCGGTCCCGCAGATCCCAGCGACATCCGGCTTGATCAGCAGTTCACCGGGGCCGGGGGTTAGGGCGGACTGCGGGTGCACGTCAAGTAGATGTGGGCCGGCGAGGACGGCGTATCGATGCGCGGCGGGTTTCACTCTATGCCTCCCGGGAGACGCCGCCATGTAAGCGCTGGTCGACGCGGGGTTGGTGGGACAGATAGGGCCAAACTGGAGTTCCGTCTCGCAGTCGGCTGCGTTCGGGAACGATACCGAAGATTGACTCTAATGCTCAAGTATTCGGTTGGCAATGCTCCTGCATTTTGGCTGTTGCTAAGCGTGGTTCGTGATGGCATGCTCCTCGGTATCGTTTCGAAGAGGCGAACAACCTATTACGTACCGCTACGCGGGACGGACGTGGATTTAGCTGAGGAGCATCCATTGGCAGCGCACATCAGCGGGCGTCGCAACCCGCGTTCGGCGGAGCTCACTGACGGTTCACGCCGGGCGCCGCAGCGGGCCATGCTGCGCGCGGTTGGGTTGACCGATAGCGACTGGGAAAAGCCGCAGATCGGCATCGCCTCGTCCTGGAGCGACCTCGCACCGTGCAACCAATCGTTGCGGCGGCTGGCGGCGGCAACTGGCGACGGGGTACGTGACGGCGGCGGCATTCCGCTGGAGTTCAACACGATCATGGTGGCGGACGCCATCGCGACCGGGCACGAGGGCATGCGTGCCTCGCTGGTGTCCCGTGAGGTGATCGCCGACTCGGTTGAGCTGGTGGCGCACGGGCAACGGCTCGACGGCCTGGCGCTGCTGGTCGGCTGTGACAAGACGGTGCCGGCGATGCTGATGGCAGCCGCCCGGCTGGATGTGGCCGCAGCGGTCGTTTATGCGGGCACGATTCTGCCGGGAAGGCTCACTGGATTGGACGGTGCGGTCCGCGAGGTAACGCTGCAGGACGTGTTCGAGGCGGTGGGTGCCCACGCAGCGGGTGCGATCGACGACGAGCAGCTGGCGGCGGTTGAGCGAGCGGCCTGCCCCGGCGCGGGCACCTGCGGAGGCATGTACACCGCCAACACCATGGCATGCGTGGCGGAGGCGCTGGGCATGGCGCCACTGGGCTCCGCATCACCGCCTGCCTCCGATGCCCGCCGCGACGTCCTCGCCTGGTCACCGGCAAGCTGGTGGTGGAGCTTGTGGACAGAGGCGTCACCACACGGCAGATCCTGACCCGCGAAGCCTTCGACAACGCGATCGCCGTCACGATGGCGCTTGGCGGCTCCACCAACGCTGTGTTACACCTGCTGGCCATCGCCCGCGAGGCAGGAGTCCCGTTGGCCCTGAATGACTTCGAGCGTATTGGCGCCCGTGTGCCGCAGCTCGCCGACGTCAAACCGTTCGGCCGCTACACGATGCGTGACCTTGATGCGGTCGGCGGCCTGCCGGTTGTGTTGCGAACGCTGCTGGATTCCCAGTTGCTGCACGGTGATGCGCCAACGGTTACCGGGCGCAGTCTCGGCGAGGAGGTGGCCGCCCTGGCCCCACCCGAGCCAGACGGCCGGGTGGTCTTCCCGATCGACAGACCACGCGGAGCACATGGCGGAGTGGCGGTCCTGTACGGCAACGTGGCACCCGAGGGCGCGGTACTTAAGTCCGCTGGTCTGGAAGACGTCGTATTCAATGGCACAGCACGGGTTTTCGACGGCGAGACGGCGGCCATGGCGGCGGTCACGGCCGGGCGGGTGACCCCCGGCGACGTTGTGGTGATCCGTTACGAAGGCCCGGCCGGTGGCCCAGGAATGCCGGAGATGCTTGCGGTCACGGCTGCGATCAAAGGTGCCGGGCTGGGCCGCGACGTTGCACTGGTCACGGACGGCCGGTTCTCCGGCGCCACCGCCGGTCTGTGCGTTGGGCATGTGGCTCCAGAGGCGAGTAAGGCCGGGCCTATTAGCTTGATCGCAGACGGTGACCGGATCACCATCGACGTCCCGGCCAGGCGCCTAGACGTGCACGCCGACCAGTCCGAACTGGACCGTCGCCGCCGTGCCTGGGCTCCGCCAGCGCCGCGCTACACCACGGGCGTGCTGGCCCGCTACGCGCGCACGGTCGCCTCCGCCGCCACCGGGGCGGTGTGCTGATCCAGGCTCGTGCGCCCATCCGCCCATAGACGACTGATGAGACGGAAGAAGAAACCAAGATATGGCTGAGCAGACGGATCACGGCTCGCCGCTGCTTCGGCGGCGGCGAGCGGGCAAACCGGTCACTAGCGCCACGACAGGGCCGGCGGCCGGCCGGCCCTCCAGCGGCAAGCCTCGTCTGACGCGCAGACAGCGGCTGAGCCGTGATCGGTCAATGTTGCTCATGGTTCTGCCGGCCGGGTTGCTGTTGCTGTTGTTTACCTACGTTCCGTTGCTGGGCAACGTGCTCGCATTCCTGGACTACCAGCCATACCTGCCTATCGAGCAGTCGCCGTGGGTAGGGTTTGCCAACTTTGAGCTGCTGTTCGACGACCCGGCTTTCTGGCGCGCGGTGTGGAACACACTGCAGATCACTTTCCTGCAGGTCGCGTTTGCGTTTCCGGTACCGATCGCGCTGGCCATCCTATTGAGCTCATTGATCAGCTCGCGGATAAAGAAGCTGGTGCAGACCATCGTCTACCTTCCGCATTTCCTGTCCTGGGTGCTCGTGGTAGCCCTGTTCCAGCAGATGTTCGGCGGCTCTGGGGTCCTCAACCAGCTGCTTAACCAGCAAGGGCTGCACCCGGTCAACGTCATGACCAACCCGGAAACCTTCAAGCTGCTGATCGTCGCCCAGAACGTATGGAAGGACGCGGGCTGGGCGACGATCATCTTCCTCGCCGCCCTGATCGCGATCGACGATGCACTCTACGAGTCGGCCGCCATCGACGGGGCCGGCTGGTGGCGCAGGCTATGGCACGTCACCTTGCCCGGCATCCGGCCAATCATCGCCATCCTGCTGATCCTCAACCTGGGCCAGGCCCTCAACGTCGGCTTCGAGCAGATCCTGCTGCAGCGCGCCAGTGTCGGCCCCGACGCCGCAGAGGTCTTGGACACGTACGTCTACTTCCACGGCATCGGCGATGGCAACTTCGGCCTGGGCGCCGCTGCCGGGCTCTTCAAGGGCATCGTCGGCCTCGTGTTGATCTTAGTGGCCAACAGGGTCTCGCACCTCATGGGCGAGGAAGGTGTGTATTCGCGCCGATGAATACTTCAATTTCGCAGCCGGCCTGGGCGGGAAAGCCATCGATCTCCGTGAAGGTGGCCAAAGCTGTTGTGCTGTCGGTGGTCTGTGCCGTCGTCCTCTTCCCGTTCCTGGTAGTAGTGTCCACGAGTCTGGCCACACAGGCCGATCTGAACGCCAACGGCGGATACGTCATCCTGCCCAAGAGCTTCACTCTCGACGCGTACCGGGCCATCCTTTCCGGCGGCGTCGTGACTGATGCCGTGCTGGTAAGCACATTCGTCACCGTCATCGGAACAGCCCTGAGTCTGGTGTGTACGACGCTGGCTGCCTATGGGCTCACTCGGCGCGATTCCTGGGGCCACAAGCCGATCCTGACGTTCTTCCTGCTCACCTTCCTGTTCACACCCGGGATCATCCCCAGCTATCTGATGGTCAAGCAGCTGGGCCTGATCGACAATCTCTGGGCGCTTATCCTGCCGTCGGCGATCAGTGCCTTCAACCTGGTGATCCTGCGCGGATTCTTCATCGGTATCCCGCAGGAGCTCATGGACGCAGCGAGAATCGACGGCGCTGGCGAGTGGCGCATCCTACGTTCCATCGTCTTGCCACTATCGCGAGCTGTGCTGGCGGTCATCGGCCTGTTCTACGCCGTCGGGTATTGGAACGCCTTCTTCAACGCAATGCTCTACCTAAACGACTCCAGCCGCTGGCCGCTGCAGCTGGTCGTACGGACCTATGTCCTGCAAGCCAATCCGATCCTCGACTCTGGCGCTGGTGCCGAGGCCCAGCCGCCGACCCAGGCCATCCAGATGGCGGTCGTCGTCCTTGCACTCATCCCGATCGCCGCGATCTATCCCTTCCTGCAACGCAACTTCACCAAAGGCGTCCTTACCGGCGCGATCAAAGGCTAACCAACGCACTTCGTCCCCTCAGCGAAGGAGCCACCATGACCAAACATTCGTCCGCAGAAGGCCTCGGCAGGGTGTCTACGAGGCATCTGCGCTCAACCATCGCTACCGCCATCACTGTCGGTGGACTCAACGAAGAGGGTCTGGTCACGCTGGCCGCGTCGGGCTGTGACCGTTACCCCTCCCAACGCTCTGCCCAGAGGTACCGAATGCCAGATCACCCAGCAAGGCGATGGACAGATCACCATCGTTGCAGCCGCCGGCGCGAGATTGAACAACCTGAGCAATCACACCAAATCCGCCGGCAAGTATGCCCGGCTCGACCTGCGCGTGGCCGCCAACAATGACGGCACGTCCGCCGCATGGGTCCTATCTGGGGACACCGCACCGTAACCGACTGCCAAATCCGAAGTAAGGAACAGAAACCATGAGCACACAAGAACCAGGGTCTGCCCGAGTCGGGCGGCGAACGCTGTTACTCGGCGGTGCCGGCGCTGGCGCACTCGCGTTGGGCGGCAGCATGCTTTCCGGCTGTTCCGGGCAGCCTTCCTCGCCAGCCGTCGCGTCCGGCGGGCTGGCAAAGGCACTACCCGCCTACATCCCGATCGTCTCCGACGCCACACCTGTCAGTCCGGGAAGTCAGGACGGACTTGTTATGGCGGTTTATGACAACTATCCGAGCAATCCGTTCTCCCGCCTGCCCGGGCCGGTCGGCGATGGCAAGCCAACGAACGCTTTCATGGTCACTTATAGTGCCCTGCCGCCGGCGAAGGACCAGAACGCTTACTGGCAGTACCTGAACAAGCAGCTCAATACTGACCTGAGCATAAACATCGTGGCCGGGTCCGACTATGCGACCAAGATCGCGGCGTTGATCGCCGGTGGCACCCTGCCCGACATCGTGCAGGTCCAGACCAACACTGCCGGGCTGCAACGGTTGCCAGACATCGCCAACGCCAAGTTCATCGACATGGGCCCTTATCTGTCTGGAGACAAGGTCAAGGCATACCCATACCTGGCCAACATCCCGACCGAGACCTGGAAGGCGTCGATCTGGGGCGGACGGCTTTACGGCGTGCCGACAACCCGGTCGCTGTTCGGCACCGTCAGCTACAAAAACCGTGCGGTGCTGGAAGCCGCCGGGGTGACTGCTGACCCCACAGACCTGGACTCGTTCACCGCCCTGTGTAAGCAGGTCACGAATCCGGCCAAGGGCATCTACGCGCTGGGCGGAGAGAGCGGACCAGGATATCCCGTTGCCTTCTCGATGTTCCTGATGACTTTCGGCGTCGCCAATACGTGGGCCCAAGACGCCAGCGGCGCCCTGACCCTGCCCCAGCTCTCCGATCAGTGGTACGCCGCCATCGACTACACCAAGAAGCTGTGGGACTTGGGTGTCTACCACCCGGACACCCCAGCGATGACCAACGCTGCCAAGGCAAGTGCGTTCGAAGGCGGCCGGCTCGCGTTCATCGATGATTCGCTGGCTTACTGGAACGTCGCGGTGAAGCGGACCCCCGGCCTGCGCCTGGATATGCGCACGCCGTTCGGCGCGGCAGGCGGGCAGCCGGTGCACTGGCTGGGCTTGGGCACCTACGGCACCAGCGCGATCCGCAAGGGCGACGAAGACCGGGTCCCTGCCCTTTTGAGCATTCTCAACTACCTGGCCGCACCATTTGGGACCGTGGAATTCCTGAACAAGGAGTACGGCGAGAAGGGCGCTTCGTACACCACAGACGCCAAGGGCAACCCAATGCGCACCGAGCGGGGCAACCTGGAAACCACCGTCAACATCAACCGCCTCGCCAACGGCCCGCTGGTTTTGTTCGATACTTCGGTGTCCAACGAAAATCTGCTCCTGCAGCAGGAGGCGCAAAAGAAGCTCGCCGCCATCGCCAAGGCCAACCCGTCGGCCGGCTACGACACTGTCGCCGTTCCGGCGCAGGGCAGTGCCGCCGCGATGCAGAACATATACGACACGCAGAACGGATATGTTCTGGGCCGCAAGAATCTCACCGATCTCAAGGCGGCCGTCAACGACTACTGGAACAAATACGGCAAGACCGTGGCCAAGCAAATCGCAGACGCCAAGGCCGCCGACAAGTGACACGCCAGAAAGGCAGATGAGTGATGCCCGGACACGACCAGATTCGAGTTGCCGTCATCGGACTCGGCGGGATCGCGCGCACCGCTCATCTGCCCACCCTGGCCGGATGCGATGACGTCGAGATCGCTGGTGTCTGCGACAAGCCAGAAGTTCTTTCACAGCAGCGGTTCGCACCCGGATTCGACGACATCGACCGGATGCTCGACGCCATCCGGCCGGACGCCGCTTTCGTGCTAACACCGGCCGCGGCGCACACCGGGATCTTGCAAACACTTATCACCCAAGGTGTCCCGGCGTTCTGCGAAAAGCCGCTAGCTTCGACTGTCCAGGACGCTCGGCAGATCGTGGATCTGGCCGAGTCGCACCGGGTACCCCTGATGGTCGGCTTTAATCGGCGCTTCGCCCCTACCTATCTCACAGCGAAGGCGGCGCTGGAGGCGGTTCCGGCGACCATCGGCACGTTCCAGAAGTCGCGGCGCGAGCGACATTATCGTGCCTCGCTTGACAATCTCATCCATATGGTCGACCTCGCCAGGTTCTTTTTCGGGGAATGCTTGGACGTCACCGCGATGGCGTCCTATGACGAGCCCTATTGGGAGGAGAACCTTTCAGCCACACTGCGTTTCGCCTCCGGCCAGATCGCCACCATCGTTGGAAACCGTAGCTGCGGCATCTGGACCGAACGCGTGGACCTACACGGAGGCGGACAGAGCGTCACCGTCAACGCGCCCGGCGAGATCCGCATCGCCACCGGCGACACCGAGCAGGTGGAACGCCTATCGCCGGCAGCCTCCGGCTTCGACCATCCCCTTGACGCTCTGGGTTTCAGGGCACAGACCCGGCATTTCCTCGACGCCGTGCACGCCAGGCATGACCTCACACAGAACACCGCCCGCAGCGGCCTTGCCTCCCAGGAACTGATGGGCCGTATCCTGGCCGCCGCCGGGCTGCCCATCACTGACAAGCCGCAGGAGATCGCATGACCATCATCATCAAACCCGGTCACACGGTCGAATTCATCGGTGACAGCATCACCGACTGCGACCGGCTGGACGACCTCGAACTTGGGCTCGGCGACGGCTATGTCCGCCTCATCGCGGACACCCTGCGGCCGTTGGGGATTCACGTCATCAACCGCGGGATCAGCGGCAACCGCTCCGCGGACCTCGTCACCCGCTGGCGCAATGACTGCCTGGACCTCGCGCCCGATGTCCTCTCGATCATGATCGGGATCAACGACACCTGGCGCCGCTTCGACAGCGGCGACCCCACCTCAACCGAGGTCTTCGAAGACAACTACCGCAAGCTGCTCAACGCAACCGTCAGCGAACTCCGCGCGCAGATCGTGCTGATCGAGCCGTGGCTTCTGCCCGCGAGCCCGGATCAGCAGGCGTGGCGCCAAGACCTCGACCCGAAAATCGAGGTCGTCGGCCGCCTCGCGGCCGAATTCGGGCTGACGCTGTTGCCGCTCGATGCCATCCTGCAGCGCCAGGCCGAGACGGATACCGGCGCCGCGCTGGCCGCCGATGGTGTGCATCCCACCGCGCACGGGCACCAGATCATCGCCCAAGCCTGGCTGAACCTGACCCGCTAGACACGGAAGGCGTTCATCCACAGTGACCGGATTCAACGAAGATTTCCTATGGGGTGCCGCCACAGCGGCCTACCAGATTGAAGGAGCGGCAAAGGAAGACGGTCGCACGCCCTCGATCTGGGATACCTTCAGCCACACGCCTGGGCGGACACACGCCGGCGACACCGGTGATGTGGCGTGCGACCACTACCACCGATACGCCGACGACGTCGCACTGATGGCATCACTCGGCCTGAACGCCTACCGGTTCTCGGTGTCGTGGCCACGCATCCAGCCCGGCGGACGTGGCCCTGCCAACCCGGCAGGCCTGGACTTCTACAGGCGCCTCGTCGATGAATTGCTTCGGTACGACATAAGCCCTTGGCTCACGCTCTACCACTGGGATCTCCCGCAGGAGCTTGAAGACGTGGGAGGCTGGTCCAACCGTGACACCGCCGCCCGGTTCGCCGACTACGCCCAGCTGGTGCACGACGCGCTCGGCGACCGGGTGCGGCATTGGACCACCCTCAACGAGCCATGGTGCTCAGCGTTTCTCGGCTACGCCTCCGGCGAGCAGGCTCCCGGCAGGCGCGAGCCAGACGCGTCGGTGCGCTCGGCCCACCACCTACTCCTCGGCCACGGCCTCGCCGTACAGGCGATCAAAGCCAGCCGGCCTTCGACACAGGCCGGCATCACCCTCAACCTTTACGCCGTTTCACCGGCCACCGACGCTCCCGCCGACATCGACGCGGCGCGGCGCATCGATGGGCTGTCCAACCGCTGGTTCCTCGACCCGGTGCTGCACGGGCGATACCCAGCCGATGTCACCGCCGATCTACGCGAGATATCTGACTTCAGCCATATCCACGACGGTGATCTGGAGATCATCAACACGCCACTGGACATGCTCGGCGTCAACTACTACAGCCGCCATGTCGTCGCGGGCGCCGACGCCGACGACCCACCTGCCGACCACTGGCGCAAGACCTCGGCCTTCCCCGGCAGCGCCGAGGTCCGGTTCATCAGCCGTGGCTTCCCCGTCACGGCGATGGGCTGGGAACTAGACGCCCCCGGTCTGGTCGAGGTGCTGCGCAGGGTTCACGCCGACTTCACCGGCCTGCCGTTGTATATCACCGAAAACGGTGCGGCCTTCGATGACCAGCTCATCGAGGGTACAGTCAACGACCCGCAACGTATCGACTTCTTCGACCAGCACCTGCGTGCGTGCCAGCAGGCGATCGGCGAAGGCGTTCCCGTCCGCGGATACTTCGCGTGGTCGCTGCTGGACAACTACGAGTGGTCCTACGGCTACAGCAAACGCTTTGGACTGGTCTACGTCGACTACGAGACCCAGCAACGCATCGCCAAAGCCAGCGCGCACTGGTATGCCAACCTGATCCGCATGAACAGACCGGCCGCGCATCGTCTCGGCGAAGGTTCCCGAAAGAACAGCACCGGATAGATCACGCGGCGCGCAGCGCCGCCGGCATCGAGTCGTCCGGTAGCGGTTGGTGTGTGAGATCGTGGCTTGCGCCGGCGGCGCCCAGGCATCCGTCGACCCCGCCGCAGCGACAGCGGCGAAGACCTCCAACCCGAAGGCCAAGTTCGACGCGCGCATCTCGTCACCACTCACCTGACTACCTTCCCATGTCAGCGCCGCTTCCGGCCTGGCCGGATCGTGTCTTGGCCGAGCCACCCGGGGTGGCTGCGGCGTGGACGGCGCTGAGGTAGAGCGCGAGGTGCTCCCGCGCGGCGGCGTGCCATGTGTGGGCGCCGGCCAGCGACCGGCCCGCCTCCTGCCGCACCGGGTCGGGATGCGCCACGGCTTGGCGCATCGCCGTGGCGAGGCCGGAGGGGTCGGTGCCGTAGCGGACGGTGGCCCCGAAGACCTCCCGGAGCACCGGCAGGTCGCGGGCGACGACGGGAATCCCGGCGGCGAGCGCCTCCAGCGCGGCCAGGCCGAAACCCTCCTTGATGGACGGGAAGGCGAAGACACTGGCCGCGGCGACGATGGCGGGCAGGTCGCCATGGGCAACCGGTCCGAGGACCACCGGGTCCAGGCCGAGCCGGATGGCCCGGGACTCCCACTCGGCCCGGTAGTCGCGGTAGTCGAAGAGCGTCTCGCCGCCCGCGATGACCAGCCGCAGACCGGGGTCCTCCCGATGCAGGAGGGCATACGCGTCGAGCAGGTCCAGCGAACCTTTACGAGGTTCGATACCACCGACGGCGAGCACATACCGGCCGAGACGGGCACGCCAGCGGTCCCGGGCCGACACCGCCGCGGGATCGTGGCCGGCCGTGGCGGCGAAGCGGGCCGCCTCGACACCGTTGGGAATGACCGTCGCGCTGATCCCCCAGCCCTCGCGCAGCTCCCGGGCGACCGCGGCGGACACGCATATGTGCGCGTACGGCGTGACGATGGCGCGCTCGTGGCAGGCGGCCAGCTCGGGAGTGGTGAAATGGTCGATGTGGTGCACCGTGCGGATACACCGCTCGACCGCGTTGGCACTGATGCAGTCCTGGGCGTGCACGATGTCGTACCGGCCCGGGTCAAAGGCCGCGCGCAGGGTGGCGATGGAGCGCAGGATGCGGGCGCCCACCTCCTCACCCTCCACCTCCGGCAACGCGACGATCTCCTGCCGCACGGCGGGATCGACGGGGCGGAAGAACCCGGTGTCCCCGCCCCTGCCGAGCGTCCAGACGCTAACCTGCTGGCCCGCCGCGGCCAGCGCCTCGGCGAGGCAGAGCGTGTGGACCACTCCCCCGCGCGGCTTTGTCGAGTAGCTGAGCAGCGCGATGGACAGCGGGCGGTTCACGGCAGGCCCCGATAATTGTCCGGCCGGCGCTCGTCGAGATGCCAAAGGACGCGGCGTGCCGCGGCGATCTCGGCCGCCACGTCCAGCTCGGCCACCGCGAGACCGGCCTTCCCCCAGGTCCGGGCGAGGATGTTGCCGGCCGGGCCGACCACCTTGGCCTGGCCTAGGAAGCGCAGCCCGCCCATCGAGCCGGTCTGGTTGGCGGAGACCAGCACGACCTGGTTCTCCGCCGCCCGGGCACAGTCGTACAGATCGAACAGCCGGGACTGGCGGTCCTGCGCGATTTTCGGGGCCCGGTTGGTGATGCTCGCCGGCCACGCCGACAGGCAGGCGATGATCTGCGCGCCGTCCAGCGCGAGGCTGCGCGCCGACTCCGGAAAGGTCTTGTCGTAGTCGATGAGCATGCCGATCCGCCCGACCGGGGTATCGAATGCGGTGAATCCGTCACCGGGCCGGTATGCGATGGTCTCCCCGGCCGGCAGGTGCACCTTGCGGTGCCGGCCCAGGACACCGTCACCGGTGACACACACCGCCGCGTTGTACCGGTCATCCCCGTTGGACTCGCAGTAGCCCAGACACACCACCATCTCCGCGGCTTCCACAACGACCCGGCCCAGCAATGGATCGTCCGGCTTCAATGCCGGTGGCAGCGCATCGGGGTCTGGATGGCGCAGGTCGGCCAGGTACCCGCCGAGCGCCGCATCGGGCAGCACCAGCAGCGCGGCACCGCACGCGCGCGCGTCACCGATGAGCTTCGCGATGCGCCCGAAGCCGAACTCCAGGTCGCGACCGAAGTGCGCGGCGGCCGCCGCGAGGCGGATCACCCCGATCCCGGGATGGCAGTGAGGCTGGGGTAGGTCTCCGGACGCCGGTCCCGCAGGTGTGCCATGCTCCGGCGGGCGGTCTCGAGCGCGCGCCGCACATCCAGCTCGGCGACTGCCATGCCGGCGACGACGCCGGTCGTGGCGAGCACCTCCCCACCCGGGTCGACCACCTTGGCGCTGGCGACGAAGCGCAGCAAGCCGAACGTCCCGGCCTGGTTGGCCGACAGCAACACGACCTGGTTCTCCAGCGCCCGCGCCCGGTCGAACAGGTCGAACCGGCGGGTCCACCGATCCTCGGCGAGGTCGGCGCTCGGGTTGGTCCGGCTGCTCGGCCACGCCGAGGCGCACACCACGATCTCGGCCCCGTCCAGGGCAAGGGAGCGGGCCGACTCGGGGAACGCCTTGTCGTAGCAGACCATCATGCCGAGCCGGCCGACCGGAGTATCGAACGCGCCGAACCCATCACCGGCCGCGTAGCTGGCGTCCTCCCGCAACGGCTGGTGCACCTTGCGATGCCGGCCGAGAACACCGTCTCCGCTGACACACACCACACTGTTGTATCTGCTACCTCCGGCGTCTTCACAGAACCCGGCACACACCACCATGTCCCCGGCGAGCGCGGCCAGCCGGGCGATCTCCGGCCCGTCGGCGTGCAGGGCCGGTGGCGGGTCGGCACCGCCGTCGAGGTCGGCCAGGTAGCCGCCCAGGCATGCCTCGGGCAGGGCGAGCAGCCGGACCCCCTGGTCGCGCGCGGCGCCGACCAGCACCGCGATCCGCTGGAAGTCCGCCTCGAGGTCGCGATCGAACGGTGCCGCCACCGCAGCCATCCGCATGCTCAGGCCCCCCCTAGTCCGGTCACTGCGCCAGGGACGGCTTCGGTGCGCTCCCCGTCCGGCCAGCTCAGCCAGACGCCTTGCCCCGCAACAAGTTCGCCGCACTCCGCGGTGGTCGCCGGCGCGGCCGGTGGCCCGGCCCGGCCCGGTTGGTCCGTGGTGAGCATGCCGAAGCCGGGGAAGCAGGTCAACCAGTCCCCCATGGTGGCACCACCCGGTCGGGGTATCCGGGCCACGTCAAGAACCGCGCCGCATCCACTGGCCTCGGCGAGCATGCCGAGCGTGCCGGCGATGCCCGCCATCGAGACGTCCTTGGCGGCGGCCGGGCGGGCGGCGGCCACGGAGCCGAGCATGGCGCGCAGTTGGGGGGTAAGCCGCCCCGACGTGGAGTCCCATTGCCGGCCCGGATAGCCACGGCGCCAGCCACCCGCCAGGTCGACGGACAGCCGGATCCGGTGCCCCGGGCGCCCGCCCCCGCCCGGTACCGGATCGGGGGTCCGGCCCACCGCGGTCACCGAGAGGGCGGCGGGTACGCCGAACTGGGTGTGCCCACCGAGGATCGGGACATCGTAGGCGGCACAGGCTCGGCGCAGGCCGGCGAGCACCCGGGACGCGAAGGCGGCGTCCCAAGCGCCGAGCGCGTCGAGCAGCCCGACCGGCGTGGCCCCCATCGCGGCGAGGTCGTTGAGGTTGACCACGACGCCGCACCAGCCGGCCCACTCCGGATTGCGCTCCACCATCGACGGCAGGATCGCATCGCAGGCCGCCACGAGGTCGGTACCTGGTACCGGTGCGCCATCGTCGCCGACGAAACCCGCACCACCGGGCGCGATCCCGGCCAGCAACGGCCCGAGCGGGCTCTTGGTGGCCCCCGCCAGCGCGGCGATGCGCCCGATCGGCCAGCGCATCAGGACGTGGGGCGTACCGGCCACGGTCACCGGCCGGACCGGCCGCCAACCCAGCCGGGTGAACAGGATCTCGTTGCGGGCCTGGACGGTCGCCTCGAACCGGAGCACGCCGGCGTTCTCCGCGAAGGCACAGGCGGCCCGGACCAGGGCCGGCCCCACGCCGCGGGCAATGCGGGCCGCCCGGTCCACGGCCAGGCGGCTGCCGGTCCACCACCCGAGATCCGCGCCGCCGCCGGCGGGCCCGAGCCGCACGCCGCCGATGACGGTACCGGCGCGGTCGCGGGCGACCAGCACGACGGTCCGCGGGTCCTCGTCGCGCTCGTCCCGATCGTGGCCGGCGAACAGGCCCTGCTCCTCGACGAACACCCGGGTCCGCAGCGCCCGGTAGGCGGCCGGATCGGTCGCCTGTTCGATGTGGAACGCGGGCGGCCGCTCGCCCAGCAGGGCGGGGACGTCGAGGGTCTGCGTGGTCATCCGCCGGCCGCCTGCAACACGCCACAGGCACCGCAGGCGGCGCAGCCGGCCCGCTGGTCGGTGCCGCGCATGCCGGCGGAGCGCAGCAGCGCGGCCACCCGTTCGGTTACTTCGCGAACCAGCTCCGGGGCGGGTGCGCCGATGCCATCGCGGCGCGCGAGGGTACCCATCATCGGGCGGAACGGCACCACGAACGGGTACACGCCCATCTCGATCAACGCGGCCGCACCGGCCACGATCTGATCCGGCTGCTCACCGAGCCCGATCAGCAGGTATGTGCTGACCCGGTTACGCCCGAACACCCGGACAGCCTCATCCCACGCCGCCATGTACGCCGCGATCGCTACCGTCGCCTTGCCCGGCATCCACCTGCGGCGGACCTCGTCGTCGAGGGACTCGACGTGGATCCCGATCGTCACCGCCCCGGCGCGGTGCAGGTCGGTGAGGGCGGACAGGTCGGCCGGGGGCTCGAGCTGCACCTGGATCGGCAGCGTCGGGACGGCGGCGTGCACCGACCGCACGCAGCGTTCCAGGTGTCGCGCGCCCCGGTCGGGTCCGGCCGTGGTGCCGGTGGTCAGCACCATCTGCCGTACCCCGTCGAGGCGTACCGCCGCCTCGGCCACCTCGGCGAGCTGGGCCGGTGACTTCACGGCTATGGTGGCTCCGGAGCGGAGGGACTCCTCGATGGTGCAGAACCGGCAGCGCTGGTCCTCGACGTACCGGATGCAGGTCTGTATCACCGTGCTGGCAAGCACATCCGCGCCGTGCAGCCGGGCGATCTGTTCGTAGCGCACACCATCGGCGGTGGTCAGGTCGTAGAAGCGGGGCCGGCGGACGACCTGGACGGACAGCCCGGTGTCCAGGTCACCATGCCACAGCCGGCTGTCCCTTACCACGTAAGGACTTTCCGGGTTCACCGGCAGGGCAGCGCTGGCACCCTCCACGATGAGGTGGCCGTCGTCGCTCGGCCCGGCGCCGGCCGGTCGGCGGACCGGTGCGTCCACCCTCACGCCGCGCACGGCGATCTCGGCTCTGGTGCCAACGCTCACGCCCCACCTCCTAGAACATGTAGGTCGAGTTGATGATCGCGCCCTTACGCGCGTAGTGGATCAGCGCGTCCTGCACGTCGAGCGGGTGGGTGGGGATCACCCCTTCGATCAGGTCCTCCTCGCGGGCGCCGTGCAGGGACAGCCCGAACCGGCAGCAGTACACCTTGCCGCCCTCGGCCATGAACGTCTTGAGCGAGTTGTTGATGTTGTGCTCGCCCGGGAAGGCGGAGTTGCCCGTGGTGGGGAAGCCCCGGGTGCCAAGGCAGTTGAGCGAACCCGGGCCGTAGAAGTAGATCGCCGACTCGAAGCCCTTGCGTAAGGCCCGGGTCGCCTGCAGGATGGCCACGAAACTCACCGAGGACTCGTGTGCGATGCCGTGCACCAGGGTGAAATACACCTCGCCGTTTTCCGCTTGGTAATCCGGGAACACTTTGGTGCCACCGTAGATGCTGGAACCCTCGGCCAGCGACGGATGCGGGATCTCGTCGAGGCTCTGCTTCTCGAGGTCGGTCAGTTCGGACATCTCGTCTCCTTCGCTTGCTACCCATAGAGTTTTTCGAACGTCTTCCGGAAGACCAGGTCGGCCAGCTCGCCGTCGCGCACCGCCGCGCGCATCCTGGCGTACTCCCCGGGATGGTCGCCCCAGGGTTCGTCGCTGGCGAACAGCAGGCGGTCGTGCCCGATGCCGCGCCGGGTGATCTCGGCGGTCAGCCAGCGCGCGGCGAAGCCGATCGCCCACGACAGATCGGTGTAGACCCGCTTGCCGGCGGCCACCCAGTCGAGGAAGCGGTGCCCGGCCAGCTTGATGTGTCCACTGGCGCCGCCACCGAAATGCACCAGGTGTACCGGGACCCGGTCGGCGTACCGGTCCACCAGGTGACCCACCTCGTCGATGTCCGAGTTTCCGCCCGGTGAGGTGTGTATGTGCACCACCAGGTCGTGGAGCTCGGCGGAAGCGAAAATCCGGTCGAGCAGCGGACGGCATTCTGGGTCGGTCGCCCGGCCGCCCAGCAGGAAGCTGAGCTTCAGCGCACGCACTCCCGGCTCCCCGGCCAGCCCGAGTGCCCGCGCGGTCAGCGGCTCGTCCGCTTGACAGGGGGAAACCCAGAGCCCGCAACGGATCCGGTCATCGGTCGCCGCTGCCTCGATACAGAGGTCGTTGAACGAGAACGCCAGGGCCGGATCCGGTACCCCGTAGTTCGGCAGCACCAGCGCCCGCCCGGTGCCTTCCGCGTCGAGGTCGGCGAGCAACTGCCGGACGGTGGCCCGCGCGCCGATGTCCGGTCGCACCGGCGGCCCACCGTAGAACGGGAAGGCGGGCAGCACGCCGAGATGGCGGTGCGCGTCGAAGACCTCAGCCATGGCGCACTCCAGCCAGCACGCGTGGCAGGAACCAGTCCAGATCGGGGTACGTCTCCATCGACGAGCCGGCGATCCAGCGCACCTCCTCGGTGGCGCGCCGCTGGCTCGTCGCGCTGATCCGCTCGGCCAGGTGCTCGGCGTCGCGGGCGACACCCGAGAAGCGACCCGAGCCCCAGGTGTGCTGCCAGGGCAGACCGAGGAAGTACAGGCTGGGACAGCTCGTCACGCCGCGGACATGGGTCGGGTAGCCCCGCCCGTCGAAGACCGGCACGTGCACCCACCGGTGGTCGCGGTGGAAGCCGGTGCCCCACACCACCGACGTGACACCCGCATCGGCCAGGTCGAGTTCGTACGGCTCCTCGCACGGTGTCCACACCGGGGTGTACCGCGCCTCGGCCGGCGCCTCGATGCCCTTGGCGGCGATGTATTCGTCGATGGAGTCCTTGATGCTCTCCGACACCGCGTCGGCGTGGTCGAGGTTGTGCCGCAGATCCGGCCCGAAGCGTGCGGTGCCGCCGGCGATGCCGGTGAGTCGGCCGTACAGCCGCATCCCGTCGCGGGCGAACGCCCGCAGGTCGATGTCCCGTCCGCCGTCGCGCCCGGTGACGTAGTGGTTGACCCGGAACCGGATGGCGTCCGCGTCGGGGAACTGGCCGATCCCCTTGTCGTAGTAGCCCATCCCGGCCAGCCAGGCAACGACGTCGCGGCCCCGGTAGAGGCGGGCGACCCGGGGCGCCCCGCCGACCGCGAGGTGGACCTGACGGCCGGCCAGGTGCAGGTCCTCGGCGATCTGGCAGCCGGACTGGCCGGTCCCGACCACGAGGACCGCTCCGTCCGGCAACTGTTCCGGCCGGCGGTACTGGGAGGAGTGCAGCTGTGCGATCCGGTCGGGCAGCCGCTCGGCCATCCGCGGTAGCGCCGGGGCGTGGTATGGCCCGGTGGCCACCACGACCTGTTCGGCGGTGAGCCGGCCCGCGCCGGTCTCGATCTCGAACAGCCCGGCGGTGGTACGGCGCAACCCGGTCACCTCGACGCCCTCGACCAGCGGCGGGCCGAACGAGGCGACGTACTCGTCCAGGTACCGCACGACATCCTCGCGCGTCATGAAGCCGTCCGGCTCGGCGCCACGGTAGGGGAAGCCCGGCAACTGGCACTGCCAGTTCGGCGTCACCAGGCAGAACGAGTCCCAGCGCCGCTCCCGCCACTCGTAGCCGACCCGGTGGCGCTCCAGCACCACATGGTCGACGCCGCGCTGGCGCAGGCAGTAGCTCATCGCCAGGCCGGCCTGCCCGCCGCCGACGACGACTACCGGGCGATGGCCCCCGTCCAGCGCTCCCACGCCACCACCGGGCCGCACCCCGCTCACCGCCCGACGCTCCCATCCCCGAGGGGCCTAGGTACAAGGGCCCGGGTACCGCACTTCATGCGACAAGTAGACGGATGATCGATTACCGGACAGTTTCATCCGGAACAAGGGCTCGTTAGATGCTCCTCACCGAGGACAACTCGCCGTGGTCGACCAGCAGTGTGGCTCGGTCAGGCAGGACGACGAGGTCATCGGGTCCGGGCCACACCGCGACGGTCTTGACCGATTAGGGTCGCGGTGTGACCATGGCCACTCATCCGGGTGCCGGGCTCGGTCGGTCTGGGCTCGCGTCACCTTACCCGGCAGGAGCTGCCGACGGGACAGGTCATCGCGTTGGGGCCGATACCGCAGCAGCACCGTCGCCCAGGTATCGGCCACGCCTTGGCTCAACCCACAGTTGACAAGTGGCGATCTCATCCCTGGGCTTCGCGTCGCGGCTTGAACCGGCGAACCTCCTGGGGCCAGCCGCACGCTTCCGCGATCTTGCCGGCCCACATTCTGGCCGCCTCCTCGTCGGCCACGTCCACTATGGTCAGTCCGCCCAGGAACTCCTTGCTCTCGACGAAGGGACCGTCGGTGAACAACAATGTGCCGCTCGTGTCGTCGGCACTGAAGACCGGGCCGTCCTCTTCCTCCAGACCCCCGGCGAAGACGTACGCCCCGGCGGCCTTTATCTCGTCAACGACCGCCCTGGCCAGTGGCCCGCGCCCGCGGAACCACTCCTCGGTGTGGTCACCCACCCACTGCTGGTTGAAGTAGATGAGGTACTCGGACATGTTTGCTCCCTCTGCTCGGCCGGACCCGGTGTCCGTCTCCACCTACGCTACGAACGGCGTCCGGCAGATCCGACACTGCCAGGCTGGAAATCTGCAAAAGCGGGAAAATTTCGTTGCGCGGGCGCGGTGCCCAGACTTAGCTGAACGCCATGTCCGCCCCCTCACCGATCTTCGTAGCGGGTACGGGTCGTTCGGGAACATCGCAGCTCGCGGACATTCTCGGCGAACACCCGCAGATCCACAGGATTCCACTGCCCGGCAGGCGCGACCCAGATCGTGGTCATAGCGTTCCCGCAGCCATCGGCGAGCGGCACTACTGGCACGCGGTGGGACGGCTGTGGCCGCAGCTGGTCGCGAGCACGTTCGACGAGTCCGTGCCTGCGGCAGGGTTCGGGCACGCCGACTGGCCTGCCGGGCCGTTGGAGCCTCCCAGTTACCGGCGGGCGGTCCCGAGGTACTTCAGCGATCGGCGCGAACTGCTCGAGATCCTTCGTCGCGCAGTCGACACGATGTTCGGCGCAGCAGCTGCCGACGCGGGAAAGCCGACCTGGTGCGAGAAGACACCGTTCAACCTTCTGTGTATGGACTTCCTCTGGGAGCTCGTCCCTGAGGCGAGCATCGTCCACATCAAGCGCCACCCGGTCGCGGTGCTCGCCTCACACGTCGACCAGCCATGGGCACCGCCCACGGTCGATGGCGCGCTCGCCTGGCTCAAACCGGTCTATGACCGATGGCTCGCCTGGAAGTCCACGGCCGATCTGACCGGCAAGCGATATGTGGAAGTTAGGGCCGAGGATCTCGCAGCCAACTGGCCCGAGCAACGCCGCGCCCTGTTCGAACTGCTCGGTGTCGACGACTTCGCGACCAGCTCGACGTTCCAGCCACACCGCCTGGAAAATCGCCATGACCAATTCGACCCCGCAACCCGCGAGTTCGTCGAACGAACACTCGACGGTGTTATCCCAGCCATGGGATACGCGTAGAGGCCGCCAGATCCTGACCGAGGCATAACCTGGCCTGTTCACACTCACACCGAAACGGACGTGACCTCCCGGATCGCCCTCTGGAGACGGCCGGGCCGTCGGCGGTGCCGTTGGAGGGGTTTTCGGGATCGACCGGATGTCGGTAGCCAAGCCCAGCTCGTCATACCTGATCCCGAAAAGGCATGCCGCCGCCGAGCACCAGGTCGGTATTGAAAGGCGCCTCACGAACCGCGAAACCCCAGTTCAGCGCACGGCGCCGCCCTCGCGATGGATGACCCGCGGGAACGGCTGACTGCCGCAACGGGAGTAGAGGTTGGCCTCACCTGAGTGGGTGGCCTGCCTGGTGTCCGGCGGCCCGGCCCCGTTCTAGCGTCAGGCGCACAGCATCTCCGCGTGACGCAAGGAGCGACGATGACCGCGCAAGCTGACACCAACACACACGTATTCGCCGCGCCACCGTTACCGCAGGATCGCGGTCCCCGCGCCACGCTGCAGGTGTTGCGGGTCGTCGCGGTCCTGCACTCCCTCGCGTTCCTCGGCCAACCGGTGTTCGCCGGCGGGTACCTCATGGGCGACGTCGACGCGCTCGCCCTGCACGACGCCAACGCGTTCATCGTCGGCGGCCTCGACGTGATCCAACTGGTCTGCGCAATCGTCTTCTTCTGGGGTGGGCGCGGCCGGGCGTGGCCGATCTGGGCCAGCCTCGCCATCGCGCTCGCCGTCGAGGTCCAGGTGGGCATGGGGTACGAACGCCTGCTCATCGTGCACCTACCGCTGGGCGTTTCACTCGCCGTAGCACAGGTCCTGACCACCGTCTGGCTGTTCCGCGCGGCCGCTGCCACGCCCCGCCCGCGCCGCGTGCGGGGTTCACAGCCGGAGCGTGGCCAGTGAACCGGCGGCACGTCCTCGGCGCTCTCGGGCTCTCGGCGCTCGGCGCGGCCAGCTTCGGCGGCCTCGGCCTCGCGTCACCACATGGGCAGACCGGTGAACTGTTACGCAGCCGGGCCCGGTTACCCCGCCCATACACGCTGCCGTTACCGGTACCCCGGATCGCCCGGCCAGTGCGCACCGACGCGACCACCGACTTCTACGAACTCGTCCAGCACGACGCGGACCAGGAAATCCTGCCCGGACTGCGCACCCGGGTCTTCGGCTACGACGGGACGTTCCCGGGCCCGACGTTCGCCACCCGCAGCGGTCGCTCGATCGTGGTCACTCACCGCAACGACCTGCGGGTGCCGGTCGCGGTACACCTGCACGGCGGCCACACCCCGGCGGACAGCGACGGCTACCCCACCGACCTCATCCAGCCGGCCGGCCGGCGCGACTACACCTACCCGATGCGGCAGCGGGCGGCCACGCTGTGGTACCACGACCACCGGATGGACTTCACCGGCCAGCAGCTGTACCGCGGCCTGGCCGGATTCCACATCGTCACCGACGACGAGGACGACCGGCTCGGGCTGCCCACGGGCGACCGTGACATCCCACTGATGATCACCGACCGTGCCTTCGAGGAGGACGGCTCGTTCCGGTACCCGGCGCAGCACCACGGCGCGGGCGTCACGGACGCGCACATGGAGGGGGTACTCGGTGACGTCATCCTCGTCAACGGTGCGCCCTGGCCGGTGCTGGAAGTGACCGCCGCCCGGTACCGCCTCCGGCTGCTGAACGCCTCCAACGCCCGCCGCTACCGGCTCGGCCTGAACCCGCCGCGGACGCCGCTCGTGCAGATCGGCTCGGACGGCGGGTTGCTGGAGCGGCCGCTCGAACACGCCGAGGTGCTCCTGGCCCCCGGCGAGCGGTGCGAGATTGTCGTGGACTTCGGCGCCTTCGCCCCCGGCGACGAAGCGACGTTGCGCAACGGCCTCGGGTCCGGGGACACCCGCGAGGTGATGCGGTTCCGGGTCACGAGCCGCGGCGGCGACGACAGCCGCGTTCCGCAGCAACTGAGCCGGATCGAGCCGCTGCGACCGGACCGCGCGGTGCGCACCCGCACCTGGAGCTTCCGCCGGGCACCGACCGGCGAGCACCCGGCCTGGCTCGTGGACGGACGCGCCTTCGACTCCGAGCGGATCGACGCCGAGGTCCGGCTCGGCGAGATCGAAGTCTGGCGGTTCACCTCCGACCTGCACCACCCCGTACACGTACACCTCGACCCGTTCCAGGTGCTCACCCGGCGCGGCGGCGGCCCCGGCCCGCACGACGCCGGCTGGAAGGACACTGTGGACCTCTCCCCCAGCGAGTCGGTGGAGGTGGCCGTGCGGTTCACCGACTACCCCGGGCGGTACCTGCTGCATTGCCACAACCTGGAGCACGAGGACATGGCGATGATGGCCGCGTTCCGCACCAGCTAGCGCCGTTGCATCCTCCCAGTACCGACGCTGAGGCTCGTGCAATCACACGCACAGAAGCGTGGTGGGCGCGACTTGGAAACTCTGGCCAACACATAGATAGGGCCATCCATGACTATCACTGCTCTGGCTTCTGCAGGTGTCGCTTGGCGGCGCCTTGGCCGGGTCACTGGCGTCGCCGGGCTTGCCGCCGTAGTCCTCATCTTTGTCCCTATCGTCGTCGGCACGCCCCCGGAGCCCGACTTCAACGCCCCCGCAACCGAATTCCTCACCTACTACCGGTCGCCCCACACGCCTGGGGCCCAGTTCCGATCTTTCATCTTCACCGCTGGGTTGATCACGTTCGTCTGGTTCGTCGTCGCGCTGACCACCCTGCTGCGCCGCGCTGAGGGCGAGGCACCGTGGCGGTCTACCATCGCGATGGTCTCCGGTGTACTCCTCGTGGCTCCGGTGCTGTCCGGGAACGAGGTTGCTGCCGCGTTCCGCGCCGATGACCTCGACCCGCAGATCGCCAGGTATGCCTTCGATGAGGCCCAAGCCGCATTCGCCAATGCCAGGGTGGCCCTTGGCAGTTTCGCCGTCTGCTGCGGCTGGGTTATCGCCTCGACCCGATTCGTCCCCCGCTGGCTGGGATGGCTGGCGATCGCAAGTGGAGTGGGGCTCGCCCTCAGCCGCATCAGCTGGACCAGCCCAGTCTGGCTGCTGCCCTACCTGATGTTCTGGCTGTGGGTCATCATCGTGTCCATGCTGCTGCTGCGCCGCAACTTCCGCGGCGTCGCCGAGTCCGGCTGACAGGCCCGAGTTTGTCGCGGGCATGGCTCTGTCTCGCCCAGCAGTGCCCGGCACCGTCCGAAGCTCGGCAGCGGCCTCGCCCGACCTCGAGGTTGCGCAGGTACTGCTCGACCTCCGGTTCGCGTTCCCTCGTCAGACCGACCAGCTGCGCCCAGAACGCCAGGCCGTTGCCGAGGTCTTTTCTGACGAGCCGCAACTCATGCTCGAGTCGCTCAGGGCGGGTGATCGCCGACCAGGGCCAGGCACTGGATCGCGGCTAGACCGTATTGCGCACTGGCGTTGGTGGACACGAAGCTCGCCTCGTCCACCGGCTCGAGCACGGCCGGGCGGATGACCTTCACCGCGGTCCAGGGTGCGTTGCGCGGGTAGCCGGCGTGCCCTCGGCAGCTTCAGCATCGCGAGCGGCTGGGCGATCCTCGCCACCGGGGCGGAGTCGGCCTGGCTGGGCTGGTGGGCACTGTCCGGCGGGTTCGGACTGGTAGCGGCCCGCGCAGTCTGGACCTCGGCGGTGTGGCTCATCCCGTACGCCTTGTTCTGGGTGTGGATCCTCGTCGTCTCCAGCCGGATGTTGCGAAAGCGGCTGGAGGCGGCCCGGCGGTCAACCTGACAGTCCGCTCTCGCGTAGGAAGGTGAGCACCGCGGTCACCCGCCGGTGCATCGGCACCTCGGCGGTCAGGCCGAGCTTGGTGAAGATCGCGTTGACGTGCTTCTCGACGGAGGACTCGGCGAGGCGCAGCGTGCCGGCGATGCCGGCGTTGCCGCGCCCCTGAGCCATCTCGCGCAGGACGTCGAGCTCGCGAGGGGTCAGTGTGGTCAGCGGCGATGCCCGCAGCCGGGCCTGGCGGGTCACCAGTGCCTCGACCACGAGGGGGTCCACGATCGAGCCGCCGCGCACAACCTCCCGCAGCGCCTCGAGCAGCCGGTGCACGTCACCGATGCGGTCCTTCAGCAGGTAGGCCAGGCCGGTCGTACCGTCGCGGAACAGGTCGAAGGCGTACGCCTCGTCGGCGTACTGCGACAGCACGACGACGCCGATGTTTGGGTGGGCCGCCCGGATGGCGTGGGCCGCGCCGATGCCGTCCATCGCGTCGGCCGGCATCCGGATGTCGGTCAGCACCGCGTCGGGCCGCAGCCGGTCCACGGCATCGAGTAATTCGGGCGCCGATCCGACGGCGGCGAGCACCATGACGTCGCCGGAGTCCTCGAGGATCCTGCGGGCGCCCTCGCGGACCAGATAGCTGTCGTCGGCGGTCACGATGCGCAGCGGCTCAGTCATTGGCCAGCTCCAGTGGGATGTCGATGCGTAGCGTTGTTCCGTGGCCGGCGGCGCTCTCGACGACCAGGGAGCCGCCGACGATGTCGAGACGGTCGGCCATCCCGGCCAGGCCGAGCCCGCGTCCGGCTTCGGCGTTGAAGCCGCGTCCGTCGTCGTGCACCTCGACCGTGAGCCGGCCGTCCGGCTGCTGTAGTGAGACGTCGACCTGCGTCGCGTTCGCGTGCTTGACCACGTTGGACAGTGCCTCGGCGAGCGTGTACCAGGCGGTCGCCTCGATCCGGGGCGGGAACCGGACGTCCCGCAGTGTCGCGTCGGCGCGTACCGCCATTGCGACCGGAAACCGTGCCGCCTGGGCCTCGATCGCGGACAGCAGGCCGTGGTCGGCCAGGATCGGCGGGTGGATCGCGTGCGCCACGTCCCGCAGCGTGCGCAGCAGCTCGCCGAGGTCGGTCTGCAGGTCTGCCAGCAGCCGCTCGCCGCTCGGGTCGCCGCGCCCGAGCCGCTGGCGGGCCAGGCCGAGCTTCGCGGTCAGCGCCACAACCTCCTGCTGGACGCCGTCGTGCAGGTCGCGCTGGATCCGGCGGCGCTCGGCGTCCTGGGCCGCGACGACGCGATCGCGGGACGCGGTCAGTTCGGCGGCCTGCCGCTCGATCTGCCGCAGGCGCTCGGACAGCTCCTCGGCCAGCTGGAGGCTGCGGGCCGCGGCGGCTGCCTGGCCGGCGAGCGAGACGAGCAGCCGGCGGTCCTCGATCAGCAGCGGGTTGCCGTCCCGGCGTGGGCCGCACTCGATGCGCCCGACGACCGCGTCGCCGTCGCGGATGGCCACGACGAGTTCGGCCTCCGTCGACTCGTGCCCGGCGACGGCGACGACGTCGTCGATCTGCGCCCTGGCCCAGGTCAGGTCGAGCCCGTGGCGTACCGTGTCGACCAGCTCGTCGAGCGTGTCGGCGCGGTCGGGCGCGCGCTCCAGCACGGCACCGAACCGGGCCAGCAGGCCGTAGCCATCCAGCCGCGCGCCGAAGACCCACCGGTCGGCGAGCCGCTCCAACCGCCCGCGGACCGGCTGCAGGGCGACCGCCGCGGCGACGCCGGTCAGCACCGCGCCGCCGGAGCCGATCACGATGGCCGCGAGCAGGCCGAGGCCGCTGGCGACCCCGGCCACGGCCAGCATGATCAGCCCGCGCAGCAGCCAGTGGACGTGCCGCCGACGGGCCGGCCGGTCGATGCCGAACGCACCGTCGTACAGGAGGGCGAGCAGCAGCGACCCAATGATCAACACCACGGTGATCGGCCACAGCGCGACACCGGCGATCCGGTTGATCAGCGTATCGGCGCCCAGCTGTTCGGTCAGCAGGACCGCGACGATCACGATGACCAGCCCCGCGCTCCAACCGACGAGCAGGAGCCGGATCTGGCGACGGCGGGGCGCGGTCTCGCGCCGGTAGCGCAGCGCGAGCAGACCGATTCCGGCGAAGACACACAGGGGAAAGAGGTCGAAGATCCGGTCGGTCACCGGTCCCAGCGGCGCCAGGCTCTCGACGAAGATCGGGCTCGGCGTCGTCGGGATGCCGGGATCGGCGTACGTCTCCAGCAGCATGGTCGGATTGGCCAGCGCGCCCAGCACCGGTACCACCACCGCGGCGGCGGCGACGGCGGTCAGGACAACCCGGTCGACCCGGTGGTCGGACCGGCCGACCGGGAACAGCCCGACAAGGCCTACGAAGGCGAACATGCCGGCGCCGCTGACCCACTGCGCGACGAGCGAGAGCCCGGGGCTGTTCATCAGCGGGAGGAGGGTCTCGTTCAGGAACGTGCCCACGACGAACAGGGCGCCGCTGACGAGCAGCCACCGGACCACGAGGTTGTCGGGCCGGTACACGAAGGTGACCAGCCCGACGACGTAGAACGGCAGCGGGCCGACCAGCACCCAGCCGACGTGATCCGGTTTGCCCCAGCCCAGGTCGAGCACGACGGTGGCGGCGAGCGCGAGCCCGCCGGCGAGCGCCAGCAGCCTGTACGCCGTCCGCATGGGATCATTGTCGGCCCGATGGGCCGGCAGGTACACCGGGTTGACCGGACATGCATGGTGAGGGCAACCCCCACACCCGCCAACGGCTACCGGAGCGCCCGGAGATCGCCGGCGCAGCAGGACCGCCAGCAATCCCTCTCGATGATCGAAGCCGACCTGGCCGACGTCACCGCAAAGATCGACTGCTATCTCACCGCATTCGGAAACAACACCATGACCGAGGCCGCAGCAGGTGACCGTGTTGCGCAACTACGGGAGCGGGCACACCAGCTCAAGGCTCACCGCGAGGAACTATCCGCGTCCGCCGACGAGGATCCCCAGCCGCAGCCGCTCGACGTCACAGCGATCGATCTTGAAGAGATGCGGGAAGAGATCGTCCACCTTCTGAACGCCAGCGTTCCGGGGGTCAGGAACGCACTCTTCCGAGCGCTCGTACACGAGATCCAAGTCACGGGACGGCACCACATCAAGCCGTACTTCAGCATCCCAACAAACGATCGAACCCCAGACCAGGAGTCTGGGGTTCGTATTGTGACACGTTGAGCTCCCCCCGGATCACAGAACGCGAACCGATACCTGCTGATCAGGGGCACGCCGTTGCCCGTCAGACCGATCGTCAACCGGCGATCCCAGCACCGTACACATGATCCAATAAAGTGATCTTGTCAGCGATCGGCGTGGTGATAGGAGACGGCAACAACCGCCAGCTGCCAACTTGAGGTGGCGGCTCCGAGCGGAGGCACCGGTTAACCCACCCCACTCGACGTCGGCGTCGCCGCCAAGGATAACCGGGATCGCTGCCAAAAGGACCGTCAATCCTTGGGGTCGCCGTCCTCGCTACCGCGGGCCTGCTTGTCGGCCCGGCGAAAGTGGCTGCGGCGTGGGATATGGGCGCAGGTTGGTGCCCCGGTTCGCCCTGATTGGAAGGCGCGAAACGCACCCCGAATGGCAAAGATCATCGAGTGGGTGGCCTGCACATACAGGCCAAGGCGCAGGGTGAAGCTCCGAGGCCGGATACATCCTTAAACGACCTCGCCCAGTGGGCCCTTGTCATCAGGATCGCTCTCAAAAGCTCCAGCCAAGCCGCGCAGGCCTTCTTCTCGACGCCGACGTGGCGGCGAAACAGGTCCTGTGCAGCCTGCCGAGGCGACCGGCCATCTGTACGGCACGGCGTCTGTCCTGCACCTGGCAGAGCTGCTGATACCCGACGCCGTTGACCTGGCCGATTTCGGCCCTTCCGATGCTGGAGAACGCCGTAACGTGCGGTATTACATCAGGGTGAGGCGCTATGAGTGGTAGGCCGCTTCGCGCCGGTGGCGCTTCGCGCCGCCGATTGGGGCATGCCCAGCGCCCATCGGCTGGCGCGAAAGAATGGACATCGATCCGGCCGCCGTTCTACACCTGCTGCGCGAGCTGTGCGAACGCTATCCGTCGACGCGCAGCAGGACGCCGACCGCCGGCGTGTCGGTGACCGGCTTGTCCTCGAACGACGCGATCATCGTGCAGCGGCGGGACGCGCCCGGCGGTTCTACCCTGTACGCGAGCTGAAACGACGCAAACGGCCCGGTCAGCGGCAGCTCTTGTGCAGTTGCGATGCGTGCGTCGAAGTCGCCGCGGACGAAGACGCCCTGCGGCAGTACGAATTCGACTTTTGGCACCATGCCACCGCGCACGATCACGCGGCTGGCGCCGAGCGGCGGCGGCGATAGTGGCACGCCGATCGCCGCGGCGAGCCCTTGCTCGTCAGTCGACTTCGCGTAAGACAGCCTGTGGGCCCACGTGTGAACGAGATCGACGCGCACCGTGGCGATACGCTGCTCGAACAGCGGCGCGGTGAGTTCCTCGACGTCCTTGCCCGAGCCCGGCGTGACGGCTGCGAGATAGCCGCGGTCGACAACAAAGTTGCCCGTCTGCATATCGAGCGCGAAGCACTCGGTGCCGCCGCTGGCCTGCTCGACGATCCGCACCGGCCGATCGTTGACCGTGTAGTACCAGGGGAACGGCTTACTCATCGTGAGCGCCTCACGGGAATCTCGGTACCGTTGCTCCGGCATACAACGCATCCATCACCGCGCGCGGGCCTATCACGCGCCGTTGGCAATCAGCGCGAGCTCGCCGAAGAGAACCTCCGCGGTCGGCCGCGCGTCGGGGTGCTGCGCGAGGCCGCGTGCAAGCAGCTGGGCAAGCTCACCACCGGCGGGCCACGGTTCGCGCTGATCCGCGATCATCCGCGCGAGCAGCACACGGAGGTCACTCGGATCGCCGAACGGATGGGTGCCGGTGCCGAGCTCGAACAAGCTCGCGCACAGCGCGAACACGTCGGTTGCCGGGCTTGCCGGCCGGCCGAGCACGAGCGCTTCGTGCCCGATGTACGGCACCGGGTAGCTGCGAGGGCCGCCGATCGGCTGCGGCACGCTCGTGATAAAGCGTGGCCCGCGCGGCACCAGACCCGTGAATCGCCCGTCATCGCCGACGTAGATCAGCATCGGTTGCACGCCGTCGACGACCTGCTTCGCGGCATGCACCCGCACGAGCACGGCCGCGATCACGACGCCGAGCTGCGCGAGCGACCGCATGCTTAGCCGCGCGACCTCGGTCGCCGGCTTTCCGGCCGGCACGCGCTCGATCATCATGTCGTCGTATGGCGGCTGCGCGGCACCGATCGATTCGAGCGGTGCGATGCCGTCGAACGCGAGGCGAAGCTCGCCGGCGAGTTGCGCGTGTGACACGGCATGGCGCGTCGTCAGCGTGACGAGCACCGGCTGGTCGCCAAGCGTACCCGCGCGGACCTCGTCGCCGGAGCCGGTCCTCAGCTGCGCGCCGAGTACGAGCACTGGCTTCGCGGTTCCCCGCACGCGCTGCGGCGCGCTGGAATTCCACATCGCGGTCTCGAAGATGTCGGTGTCGTCTTCGGTCGTTAGCTCGAACCGAGCCGCGATCGATCCACTCTCGAGGGCCCGGATGAATGCGTCCATCATGTCGCGCGCTGCCACGTCATCGAGATCGACGTTGCCCATCGCCAGGAAGTAATCCCTGCCTTCCGGCTCGTAGGGATAGATCGACACCGAGAAGCCGTGTGCGCTCAGATTCACGTCGTTGCTGTCGTCGGGCAGGTAGACCCGGACCGGTATATCCCGGAGCGCATGGGCAATCTCCATCCGATGCGCCCCCACGATTTCGCCAGCAAGCGCGTAACGTGGATCGGACATGCTCATCGGCCGCTCGACTTGTCTTCGTTCATCCGGACGTCCCTGCTTCAGGATCGGCGCGAGGTCGGCTCGAATGCGCGCGAGCTCGGGGTGATTTGGCGCCACGCCCTGCGCGTAGATCGCGAGCCCCTCGGTCGCGTATCGCGCCGCATCGGCGAAGCGCTGCGGCGCGTGGAGCAGCTTCGCGTAGAACAGCTTCTGCGTGCCGAGGATCACCGGCCGAGCCGGCGCGAGCTGTGCTTCCGTTTCGATCGCCTGTAGGATCCGTTGCTCGCTGCGCGGTTCGTCGCCGAGCTCCAGCCACAGCGACGCTACGGATGCGTAGATGTCGGCGCGCGCCTTCGCGTCGACCTGCATATCGGCGAGCATCGCGTCCGCCGCCGTGGCGAGCTCGAGCGCACGGTCGCGAGCCTTCTTCGCGCGCAGCTGGATCCGAGCTTCGGTGACCAACTTCTTAACGGTTGCTCGTTCACTCATCGTGGCCCCACGTCTCCTAGTCGGGGAACGGAACGTCCGCGCCGTCGCGATAGAACGCGAAGATCTGCTCAATCACCTCAGTTGACGGAACCCTGAGCGTACTGACGATCGTAGGTGGGCCGTGTCCGCTCGAACACGCGGAGTCGCCGGCGAGATGGCACTGTGGTGGGCATGCGTGCGACTGGTTCCATGTTCGGTCTGGCTTATGGTGATGCTCTCGGCAAGCCGGTTGAGTTCAAGAAGTATCCGGCCATTGTGGCCGCTTTCGGGCGGGGTGGTCCGACCGAGCTGCCGAAGAAGGCACTGGTGACCGATGATACGCAGATGGCTCTGGCGGTGGGCTGGGCGCTGCTCAAGGACGGCGATCTGGTGCAGAATCTCACCACCAACTTCATCAGGTGGATGAAGTCGCCGGATAACAACCGAGCTCCGGGAAACACCTGTATGCGGGCGTGTTTGAAGCTTGACTACGGGCTGCCGTGGCAGCACGCGAGCATTCGCAGCTCGAAGGGCTGTGGCGCGAACATGCGGGTGACACCGGTGGGGCTGGTGAAGGCGTATGACGACGACACCGTGGCCTACGTCGCGCAGCTGCAGGCGGCGATGACGCATGGGCATCCGACGGCGCTGGCCGCGGCCGAGCTGACGGCGTTCGCGGTGCGGTTTCTGATAAACGGCGCCTCTCTGCGCGAGCTGCCAGCGCTGTTGATTGAGCGGTGTCGGTCGCAGCGCGAGGTTATGCGACTCGACGGCTTCAGCGCGCCGAACGGATGGGACGAATGTCGAGAAGCACTGGAAAACCTGAAGGTGGCATTATCCACAAAGGATGACGGCGGGGACGTGTGCGAGCAGACGGGCCAGGGGTGGATCGCCGAGGAAGCGCTAGCGTCGGCGCTGCACGCGGCGCTGCGGCACCCGGATGACTCGGTGGCGGCGCTGGGGCGGGCCTGCGCCACCAACGGCGACTCGGACTCGATCGCCTGCCTGGCCGGCGCTTTCCACGGCGCGGCGTATGGGATGGATGTCTGGCCCGCGCAGTGGAGCAAGCGAATCGAATACCGCGACCAGCTGACCCAGCTCGGCGCGGCCTGGGACTGAAGAAACGACACCGTCGACTATCCGCTCCGCGCGTCTCGTTGCGGCGTCCGCGCGGCGAAAGGGTTGCCATGCTCTCCATCACCACACGCCACAGCGCGAGCCGCACCTGTACCAGAGGGTCCTGGACCCGCCAGTTCGGCTAAGCCGAATCCACAGAAACGTTCGTAGCCGCCAACGCTGCGCTGTCCGTTGAAGGGTGGTCCTCCACCGGACAAGGTCGATCGGTAGCAGAAGAACGTTGTCGGTGTGAGGCCTCAGGACATGTTTGACGGTTCGTTATCAGGAGTTGGTTGACTGTTGTTCTTCTTCCAGCCGCCTCGGACGTGGAGTCGGGTGATGGGGGCTGAGGTCGCGGCGGGGTTTGATCGCCAGCTCCTCGTCGCCGTGCAGGATGCGAAAGTGGGTGTTCTCGATGATGACGGTCACGAGTTTGCCGGCGTGGCGTGGCCCGACCTTGAGCCGCTGGTTGTTGATGACCATTTTGCCGTCGTAGTGCACGCGTCGTTGTGCGCGAGGGGATCCAGCGGGCAGCGGAGGCGGTGGTAGCTTGCCGACGGCTGCCCGAGCATCGTGCAATGTGGACAGTTTCGGGCCGGGTATGGGGCAGGGCCAGGTGCCGATCAACGCACCCTCGCTGATGGCGTGCATGAGGTGGCCGTCAAGGCGCAAGGTGATTCTGCGTCCGACGTAGGCGAATCCGATCAGGTGGCTGGTGTTGGCGATGCTGACGCGGCCGTCTTCGTTGACCGCACTGATCTGCCGAGTTGAGCGCATGGGATTGCCCGAACAATGGCGTTGCGTCCACTTGGCGACGCCGATATTTTGCCGGCGTGGAGATCGTGACTCGCACTGATCGGCCCGAGCTGCACGAGGCGGCGGCCGTCGCGTTCCGAGAACGCTGGCCAGAGTTCATTTTCCACGACGACGTGCCGAAGAGATACATGGGCCGGGTCGAGGAGTATTTCGCGCGATATGACGTCATGGTGCTCGATGAGGGCGCTGTCATCGCCGGTGGATGGGCAGTGCCGATGGCCTGGGATGGCACCATCGACGACCTGCCCTCCGGCTACGACGACGCGTTGATCCGTGCGGTGGAAGGCCGAGAAGCGGGCATCGAGCCCACAAGCCTGAGCTTCATGGCGGTCGCCGTGGGCTCATCGCATGACAAGCGCGGCATGGCCGGTGTCGTGCTTAAGGAGTTGGCGCGACGAGCACACAGCGACGGCCTCGCGCATGTGGTCGCTCCGCTTCGACCGACGTGGAAGCACCGGTACCCGATGGTGTCGATGGCCGAGTACGCCGGGTGGACCCGCCCAGACGGGCTCTCTATCGATCCGTGGATCCGCACCCACCAACGCATGGGAGCCCGCGTGCTCTGCCCAGCTCACAGGTCGATGGTGATTGAAGGAAGCGTCGCTGATTGGGAGAGCTGGGCGGACATGGTGTTTCCGGTTACCCGGGAATATGTGGTCCCCGGTGCACTCAACCTCGTGCTGATCGATCGGGAACGGGACCGCGGCGTATATGTCGAGGAAAACCTGTGGGTCCAGCACAGCTGAACTCGGCGTCATACCGCAATGGGCCTGCCTGCGCCCGACAGCCAACGGGCGCTGACCGCACACATCTGCCCGCGCGTAGCGCGTTCGCACTCCGTAACGGAGATCAGTTGGCCGGATCACGGATGGATGCGCGGCCATGATCTTCTAGCCGGGGAGCTCCGCGATGCCGAGGGCCTCGGTGAATTTGAGGATTCCGCCACCGAACGGACCGGGGCTCTCCTCGAGTGCGGTCGCGAGTCGATCGGGGCTGGCGACGAGGCCGGCCTTCTCGGCCCACGTCAGCAGTCCGGCGGCGGCCTGGCTGTTGAGCGGCTCGAATCTGTCGTTGTCGTCGACGAGGGCCCGAACGATCTCCTCGTTGAGGTAGAACTCGACGGCGTCGCCGGAGGGATCGGCCGCCGTGGCGAAGGCGCAGTCACTGTCGAACACCGATAGCGCGATGGCCGGTGCCGCCGTCTCCAGCGCGAGGTCGTTGGCTAGGTCGTCGGGCGAAGTGTCGTCGACTGGGCCGAGGAAACCGATCCGCCAGCCGCCGGCGCGGACGTTGTCGGTCACGGCCACGAACAGGTCGTCGACGCACGCCAGCTCGTCGAGCCGCGTGTCGCAGGTGCGCGCAATGATGACAAAACCGGAGTAACCCACGATCATCCCTGCCGTTCGGCAAGACGCTGGTTGGCGATTGCCACGGCGTCGGCGGCCAGCGAGTC